>Ga0078972_1013424_pt1 | contig 13522 bp, 9 predicted proteins | sample YelNatPaOPGAMG01_FD_67568 | JGI IMG/M metagenome (GOLD analysis project Ga0078972, IMG submission 67568) | Hot spring thermophilic microbial communities from Obsidian Pool, Yellowstone National Park, USA - OP-RAMG-01 (SPADES assembly) (version 2) | ecosystem: Environmental > Aquatic > Thermal...
GAACAGCACGTAGCACGTGGCTCATGGCAAGTGGCGCGTAGAAAAAACAGTGAATAGTGAGAAGTAAGCGGTAAATGACAAATACTTATTTGCTGTCACGAAAGGCGAATGCCGGAGCCAACGATATTTCATATTTAAAGTTGATCAAGTATAGTATATGCTTTGAAATATGACTTTTTTGTGGCATAATTGTTTTTTGAGAGGTGATGAGCCCATTGATAGATATTTCAGGTAAAAATTACCCGACACTTTCTGACATAATCAAAGTTCCTGAAAATGACAGAAACTCTGTCAATTATCTTGGATCACCGGGGGTATTTCTTGTTATTTCTTCAAGTGTTAAAAAATCATCGGGATCCGGTTTAAAATATTCAGATGCTTTAGTTTCGGATAAAGATTCAAGAGTTAAAGTTAAAATATGGGGAGAAATAAAAAACGGATCGTTGCTCTTTGCAGATTATGAATACAGCAAAGATTACAGATCTTTTTCTTTAAATCCTATAAGTATCATCGACGGAAACTCAAGACCCGATTTGCTCGAAATTATGATACCGCATTTTGAAGTTTCAGGGTATGTTGAAATTTTAGATTCAATGATAGAAAACGTTAATTCAACATATCTTAAGCAATTGTTGAAAATCGTTTTTGACAAAGACGGTGAGATATATTCGCTCTTTTTAAAGGCAACAGCTGCCTCTAACAATCACCATGTTGGTATAGGTGGTCTTTTGTTTCATACAATTTCCGTTTCCAAACTTGCGCTTGACATTTCGTCGAATTATCCTGAAGTGGATAAAGATATGGTTTTAACGGGTGCCCTTTTACACGATATAGGTAAAATTTACACTTACACGTCAGGACCGGATTTCGAGTACACAGATGATGGGAAACTTGAAAATCATATCGTAATAGGAATAAAAATTTTGACAAGGGCAGTAGATAAAATACCCGATTTCCCAAAATACCTTGAGATGGTGCTTTTTCATGTGATCGCAAGTCATCATGGGGCGTTGGAATTTGGTTCACCCGTTGTTCCCAAGATACCGGAAGCCATGGTCGTTCACTTTGCAGATGAGATAGATGCGAAAATGCGCACGATAATAGACACTTTGGATGTCACGCAAGAAGGATGGACTGACAAAAATCAATTTCTGGGGACAGAATTTTTTAAATGGAGGTTATCATGATAAAAGCTTTTATGATCGATCTTGACGGAGTTGTTTACAGAGGAGATACCGTCAGAGAAGGATCAAAAGAATTTTTCGAATATCTCAAAGCAAATTCCATACCTCATTGTGTTGTGACAAATCATTCGAGTTTTCACAGAAAATATTATTCTCAAAAATTGAAACGTATGGGAATAGAAGTTTCGGTGGATTACATCGTCAGTACGCCTTATGAAGTTGCAATACGTGTTAAAGATATAGGATACCATAAAGCTTTCATAATAGGACGTCAGGGATTGATAGATGAACTTTTTGATATCGGTTGTTACGTGACAGATGAACCAGATGTCGTTATAGTCGGATACGATGAAAGGTATGATTTTCAAAAGGTCACAAAAGCAATAAGGTGGGTTTTAAAAGGTAAACCTTTATGGGTCGTAAATCCGGATAGGTTGCTTCCCAAAGAAGATGGCTTCTATCCTGATTCCGGATCGCTTGCGGCACCGATTGTTTACGCAACAGAGGTTCAACCGGTTTATTTCGGAAAACCAAACACTCACATATTTGAAATGGCACTTGATATAATGAAATCAAGGGCGGATGAAACAGTTATGATAGGAGACACTTACGAAACAGATATCGTCGGAGCAAAGAATTCCGGGATCAAATCGATATACATTGAAGGAATTCAATCTAATCCGAAGATAGACTTAAAACCTGATTACACTTTCAAAAATCTCGGTGAGGTTTTGGAAAAAATCGATGAAATCTTGAGTGAAAGAAAATGAAGTACATAGCGATAACGGGTGGAGTTATAAGTGGAATAGGAAAGGGTATAACAGCCGCTTCGATCGGGGCATCCCTTCAGTTGCATGGCCTCAAAGTTGAGGTGCTGAAGATAGATCCATACCTTAACGTTGACGCCGGTACTATGAACCCCAATCAACACGGAGAGGTTTTCGTTACAGATGACGGGTACGAGGCCGATCTCGATCTTGGCCATTATGAAAGATTCTTGAACAGAAACATGACAAGATTTAACAACGTAACCGCAGGCCAAATTTACTCGAGTGTCATCCAAAAAGAAAGGGCCGGAGAATATCTTGGAGCAACCGTTCAGATGATTCCTCATGTCTCAAATGAGATAAAATCGAGACTTTCAAAACTCAAAGGCGATGTTGTGCTTATAGAGATAGGAGGTACGGTTGGCGATATAGAGTCAGAGATATTTCTTGAATCGGTCAGAGAATTTTCCATGGATGTTGGACGTGAAAACTTTCTCTTTGTCCATGTCACTTACATTCCATACCTTAAAGTGACAAATGAATTTAAAACGAAGCCAACCCAAAACTCTCTCCAACTTCTCAGAAGAGTCGGAATTTTACCTGACATCATCGTGTTAAGGAGCGAAGAAAAGTTACCTGATCCGACCATTCAAAAGGTTGCCCTTTTCGGAGGCGTCAAATCCGATTCGGTTTTTGGCCTTGAAGATGTTTCAAATATCTACTCAATCCCTCAAAAAATTCACGATGAAAAGATGGACACGATGATCATGAACAAGTTAAAGATAAATCCGACAAAAAATTTTGAATGGATTTATCCCGAACCGATAAAACAGCCAAAGATTGCCATGGTGGGTAAATACCTTGCCACCGATGATGCCTACAAATCAGTACTTGAAAGTGTTTTCCTTTGCGGATACAAAAAACCAGAGTTAATTGATGCCCAAGATCTTGAAGGGCTAACACAATCTGAAATAAAAGCGCGTCTTCAAAATTACTCTGGCATTATAATACCCGGAGGATTTGGAAAACGCGGCATAGAAGGAATGATAAATGCCATAAGGTATGCAAGAGAAAACGATGTACCGCTGCTTGGTCTGTGCCTTGGAATGCAACTTATGACCGTTGAATACGCGCGAAACGTGGCCGGATTAAATGGTGCCAATTCAACGGAATTCGACTCTCAAACTCCGTATCCCGTGGTGGACATGATGGAAGATCAAAAAAAGCAAATGAAGATGGGTGGAACCATGAGACTCGGATCAACCGAAATAAAAGTTAGAAAATGGAGTAAACTCTACGATATATATTCAAAGGAAATCGTGAGAGAAAGGCATAGACATCGTTACGAAATAAACATATACGATTTCAGAAATATATTCAAAATAACCGAATCAGATCCATCCGATAGACTTGCGATTTCAGCCATGTCGGCCTTTGCTGAAGGTATAGAATTGTCAGGCAAAAAATTCTACGTGGGTGTCCAATTTCATCCGGAGTACACATCAAAAATAAGCACCCCTCATCCCATATTTCTTAACTTTCTCAAATCTTGCGAGATTTAAGCGATAAAAAAAGACGTGGCGAGTGCCACGTCTTTTTTATTTATTTCAAATCATTTATGGTTTGAATTGTGATGCCTGGTTTGTCGGGATAATTGGTGTTGCATTCGTAGACAAGGAAGACGGCGAGAATGTTGAAGTTGCGCTTGTCTTTGTAGATGAAGCGGTTATGACATTTTGTACCTGTGCTATAACCTGATCTATTCCCTGATAATTGGGATTAACCGTTTTCAATTGTTTTAAGTAAGTTAATTCCTGCTGAGGACTGTTCATGTCCTGAGCCATACTTATCAAGGTCACAAGTGCACCCTGTTTTATGGATGTTGACTCGCCCGTGTAAGAAAGGCTTTGTAATCCGGAAACCACGTAAGAGAGCATTGAATTTATCTGTGAAGCGTAAGTTTGATACGTCTGTGGATTTGAAATTATAGGTTTAAGTAAATTATATTGATCCTGGAAATAACTAAGCGCAACTTGCTGATTGGACGGATCCAAACTGTAAAGTTTGGAAACGGCAACCGTTGAGTATGGAACAAGTTGATATATGGCAGTGAGCACTTGTTTCATTTCGTCGTTAATCTGCGAAATCAGAGTGTTATATTTGTTGTATTGTGCATTTATCTGGGCATCAGTCGTGTAACCCTGCTTTTTTAAGGTTTCAAGAGCCTGATTGAAGTTTATGGCACTTTGGAGATTCGTTTGTTCATTGAAAAGGTTTGTGAAATTCGTTCCAGTTGCGCTGTTCATGCTGTTTTGAACTTCGGCAAGTTTTTGTTGGAGCACGCTTACAGGTACGCCTGTGTAAGTTGCGGGGAAACTACCTACATTTGAATGGTAACTGAGGACGGCTGAATACTGCTGATTGAGATTTGTCTTGTAACTTTCGAGAGCCATTTCAAATAGCGCAAGCAATCTTGGATCTACAGAGGTGTTAACCGTTGCCTGTCCAGATGGGTAAATGTAAGATTTCATGTTTTGTATGAATTGATAGAGTTTTGCAGTATCGGTAGACGGAATGGAGTAAAATTCCTTGAAATACGGTAATACCTGTCCTTCAAGTTGATATGAAAAACCATTCTGTTTTTTGTAATTGGCCAACCATTGATTGAACTTTTGTTGCTTGACATCGTTGACAAGTGTGTTGTAAACACTGGTTGCCTGAACAACGGCATCAAAATTATTGTAAAGTTTTTTTGCCTCGACGTTGATTATCTCCCAACTGTAACTTGTCTGGATAGGTCCTATTATCGAGCCCGGAGTTGCGCTGAAAACCTGGCTTGAAAGTGAACCGAGTTGTGCCATTGTAAGCCAACCAACCTCTCCTCCGGTGGCAGATGTCGTCGTGTCAAGAGAATAATCTTTTGCAGCCTGACTGAAACTCAACTTTCCTGATTTTATAAGATTATAAACCGTGTTAGCCGTGGCCTGCGAAGAAAGAGAAATATGGGCAATTCTAACTTGATCGTAAGTGTTCTCAATCGTTGCTTTATTTGTTTCGTAATAACTTTGAACATCGCTTTGTGTTACATTCACAACCAAAGACATAACTTTTTGAGAGATCAAACTTTCTTCAACCTGCGGTCTTATGAAATTCTCAAAGTTTTGAAGAGAACCGTATTGCTGATTTATATAATTAAGCGCTTGAGGATTGGATTTATACTGGTTTACTATGGAATTAACCTGGTTATCCACATCTGTTTTTGAAACCGTTATGTTATCATTTTTGGCAAAATAATTTATAATTTGTTGATCCACAAGTGTGTTTATCGTGTTTAATTCGAGTTGTGGTTCGACAAACAGTTGATCCGGATCCTGACCGTAAGTGTTTTTATAATTTGAATTAACATTTTGCATGTAATTGTTGAAATCTGTTGGCATTATCCAATAATTGTAAGAAAGCGGCGTTCCACCTTTTGTTACAAGTGCTATTGCCTGAGACGGAGAGGGCGCGCTTGCACTTTGTGCAGGACCACTTTGACCTCCTATGTAGGCTCCAACACTCCACCATACAACCCCAACACCGAATGCTGCAACTATTACCCAGATAACTATTGCGGTGTGTTTTCTCATCCAATTCATACTCTTTAAGCCACTCCTTCCTTCTGATCGGCGTGTTTCTTGTATTCAAGAAGCAATTTCAAAAGTGCCTTGAGATTGCCATCTTTTACCACGTCGGATAATATCATAACATTTTTTTGCAAATTTACAGAATGAAATTTTTTAAACTTAGAAAAATCGGCAAGAGTCTCTTTGTCTCGAAAGACGAGTTCGACATTGCCATTTTGATATGATACTTTTACGATTTTGAGATCGCAGATCAAAACCCTTATTTCTGAGTGAACGAAAAGATTTTCTGACGATTCCGGTATTTTCCCAAAACGATCGATGATTTCCTTTTTTATATCCTCGACTTCTTCGACAGATTTGACGTTGGCAAGTCTTCTGTATATTTTCATCCTTTCCATTGTATCCTGGACATAACCTTCCGGTAAAATTGCGGAAGGCAAAGAAATGTCTGAATCGCAAAACTTCTCTTCGATCTTCTCTCCGCGCATTTTCTTTATGGTGTTGTCGAGGATTTCCCTGTACATTTCAAGTCCTATCGCATCCACATGTCCATGCTGCTTTAAACCCAACACCTCTCCAACACCACGTATTTCCATATCTTTAAGCGCTAAATTCATAGAACTTCCGAGTTCGTTGAATTCATCTATCGCGCTAAGCCTTTTCATGACCATCTCCGACGGTTCTTTTGTGTACATGAAATATATATACGCTTTTCTTTCAGATCTCCCAACTCTGCCCTTTATTTGATACAACTGAGCCATTCCATATCTTTCAACGTCATCAACGATTAAAGTGTTGGCGTTTGGAATATCAACTCCATTCTCTATGACACTTGTCGAGACAAGCACGTCTATTTTGCCTTTATAAAAACCGTTAACTGTCTCTTCGAATTCACGTTTTGGCATTCTTCCGTGAAGTTCACCTATCACAACGGATGGAAGAATTGATCTAAGTTTATCGATAACCGTTTCTATATCCTCTATTCTGTTGTGAAGATAAAAAACTTGTCCTCCTCTGTTTATCTCTTTTAGAATCGCCATCGTGACTATTTTTTCGTTCCATTTCGTTATGAAGATGCGTGGTGGGATTCTGCCAAGAGGTGGAGTGTTTATCACGGATATCGCTCTTATACCGGAAAGTGCCATGTGGAGAGTTCTCGGAATAGGCGTGGCCGAAAGTGTAAGCACATCCATACTTGTTTTAAGAGATTTCAAAAATTCTTTTTGTTTTGTACCGAATCGCTGTTCTTCATCGATTATCAAAAGACCTATGTCTTTGAAAGAAAGCATTCCCGACAAAAGAGAATGAGTCCCTATTACCACATCTGTTTTCCCTTTTGCGATAGAATCCAGGAAATATCTTTTCTGAGATTGAGTTGTTTGAGAATAGATGAGCGCAACGTTGATTCCGAATGGTTCCATCCTTTTTTTGAACGTTTCGTAATGCTGCCTTGCAAGAATAAGAGTCGGGGCGAGAAGTGCTACCTGTTTGCCGTTGGCAACAGCCCTAAAAGCAGCCCTAAGAGCAACTTCTGTTTTCCCAAAACCTGCATCCCCACAAACAAGTCTATCCATTGGACGAATAGACTCCATATCTTCGAATACATCTTCAATGGCTTTCATTTGATCCGGAGTTTCAAGATAACCAAAACTTTTGGCGAAAGCCTCTTCGAGTTCTCGCTGTGGCATAAAAGCAAAGCCATTAGAATTTTCACGCACGGCGTACAATTTCACAAGATCCTTAACTTCCGCTTCTATATCGGATTGGGCTTGATCTTTGATCCTTTTCCATTCTTTTCCATTTATGTCTGAAAGCGTAACGTCAGGAGAACCTACATATTTTCTAACCTTTGAGAATTTTTCAATAGGTGTGTAAAGAATAGAACCATTTCTGTACTCTATCTTAAGATATTCGCGAATGCCGTCTGTATCTTTTATTATTTCCGTACCTCTGTAAATGCCTATGCCGTGATCCTCATGTACAACCGGAGCACCTATTTCTATCTCTTGAATGTAATCGTAAAAATTTGCTTCCTTCTTTGAAGGCACTATGTTGGGAGATACCATACCCGATTTTAGTTCAACAACGTTGTCCAAAGGCTTTTTTAAAGGTTGATGCGTAACGTGAATTATTTTCTTATGATCTATTCTATCAAAAGCGGAGTAGGCAAAGGATCTAAAAAGAGAGAGTAAATTGGGATCGTAAAGATCCATGATTTCTTTTTCATACTCTTCGACGTATTTTTGACATTCGTTAATTTCATAAACGATCGTGTATTCGTCATCGGGAATAAAATCCAGTCCACACTGAGAATTTTTCCAAAAAATGCCTGTCAAACCATACAAATTTCTGACATTTTCAAGTAGATCAGGATGACCTTCAAGTCTTTTTTGGGCAAGTGAAAGTGATTCTTCGTCATTTTTAATTTCACAGGCCGGATATATCATCACAGAGTCGGCATTTTTAACGCTTAATTGTGTTTGAGGATCGAAAATTCTTATCGATTCAACGTCTTGATCAAATGTTTCAATTCTCACTGCTTTTTGAACCGGCGAGAAGATATCTATTATATCTCCTCTTGTCGCAAATTCTCCAACACTTCTGACAGTTAAAACCTTTGTATACCCCAGATTGAAAAGTATTTCAGAGATATTTGAAGGCATTTTTGATCCCAAAGAAAAGTTTAACCCATCTTTTATAAAATCTTTAGGAGCTGTTTTCTTGAGAATTGCCATGACATCGGCTATGACGATCTTCCCGTCTGTGATATCATGAAGTGCCTCTACTCTCGATGCAAGTTCATCTTTTATGGATTCGGCAGACTCAAAAGGTAAAAGGTTGAGATCTGACAGTATCGTGCTTTCAATTCCGAGTTCAAATAGATTTGAATAAACGTCTCTGACGATTCTGTGATTTGGAAGGATAACGACGGATCCTTTTCCAGATTTGAATAAATTAACGATGACGGAAACCAATCCTGTGGTGCCTGATGAGTAAAAATTAATCTTTTCACCTTTAATGTTTAAGGTGCTTGAGATATTTTCAATTTCATCTAAATCTAAAGGCGTAAATTTATCACCTTTCCTTTACCAATTAGACTTCTCATAACCTTCCCGGGTTTAGAAATTGATTTATTCTTTGCTTCCTCTTGTTTTCAATTCATTTTTGGAAACAAAACTTTTTATCTTATCTTCAAGAGAAGGATTTAAATCTAAAAATGTTGCCCCATATTCATTTAAATCGGATAATTTCATATCTACCTTTCGAACGATCTGAGCTTTTTGATCCTTAAATCTCAAATTTTCGTCTAAAAGCATGTTTATGATGATTATTTGTCCAAGATCCACGTAACCGTTCGTCAAAAATCTCAAACCTCCGGCACTGATATCTTTTGTCATGAAATTAAAAACATCATCCTTTCCAGCGATTTTAAAAGTGCCAATTGCAACGAATTCCGTTCTTAAAAATCTTCTTTTTTGCATTTGCCTTATGCTGCTCTTTAGTTTGAAAGTAATCTTCTGAATTCCATTGTTTTCAACATTTTCAACCGCTACAGCATAAAAAGTATACACCACTCCCTTATCCATCACAGACAATTTGACCGTTCCTTCCGCTGGCATTGATACCTTCAAAGGAATTTCGGTCTTTACGGTATCCAAATCCACATCTGTTATGGTTGATTTCAATTCACCGCCGGTAAATTCTTTAATCGAATCAAGTTCTATCTTCATAGTTAAGCCTGGCTTTATCCTATCAATTCCAACTTCCTCAGAAAAATAAACCATGCTAATCACTCCAGTCCTAAAATCCGATCTTTTATTTCAAAACTTTACGAGCATTTTCAAAATTGGCTCTTGGACGCATGAATGACTTTCTGGAAAAAATTCACGATGAAGTTGTAATTATTCCCTTTGACAATTATACTATACTTGATCGAATTTATACTTGATCAACTTTAAATATGAAACATCTAATGTTAATGTTGACAATTCAATTAAACAAATTGTGTTGCATACTTTTGCCACTTGAGTGTATCATTTTAATAGTAGCCAACATTTTGCTGGCAAAAGCAGTATATGGCAAAGCATAAAAAGGAGCACATTTTATGAACAGAAAAGAATTGGAAAAAATATCTGACTTCCCTGTTGGGGCAAAAAATGTAGAGTATGCCAAATATTTTACGGGGAAAAGTTATGCAAGCCTCTTAAATGAAAAAGAAGTGGTTATCAGCAATATAACATTTGAATCTGGCTGTCGAAATAACTGGCATATTCATCACGGTAACGGTCAGATAAAGTTGATTCAAAAAATTTACTGAAGGGAAGGTGAAAAATTCTCGAATTCCAAGAAATATTCGAGAAAACAGTTATGGATAAAGGTGTATTTGGAATATTGAAATTTGCACTTTCGAGAGAAATAGAAGGAATGAAATTCTATCAAGAAAAAGTCAAGGCCGTCAAAAATTCGGATGTGAAAGAAGTCCTGGAACAACTTTCGGAGATGGAAGAAGGTCATGTCAAGTATGTAAAAAAATTGGTAGAAAACGTTGAAAAAGGAAGTTCTATTTCAGAAGTTAAAGTGCCTGAACAAAACCCAGATTTTTTCAAGAAACGAGAAACAAAAGAAATAGTTGGTGGCAAGGTGGATGACATAGTCTCTGAACTTTCAATATTAAGAATGGCTTATCTTATAGAAGACGATTTCATGCATTTTTACAGCGATTCTGCAGAAAAAATTGACGACAGTGAAGCGAAAAAGGTTTTAAAAATGTTAAGTTCATGGGAAAAAGAGCACAGAGACATGCTTCATACTCTCTATGAAGAAATAAGCAAGCAATATTGGGATGAAATGGGATTCACACCGTTGTTCTAACTAACTCATGATGTGCGTGACTGTAACAACAAATGTTAAGTACAGATTTAAAGTTTTTTGACAAGTGTAAAAAGTCAAGCAGTACTTAAATGTCATTCCTGCCCCGATCAGGTCAAGGGTGACGTTAAAGATACGGTTTATCAAACTATGGAAATCGCCTTTTTCATAAGGATGAGATTCCCAATCAAGTTGGGAATGGGAGTTTTGTAATATTTATCGTAATCTTGACGCATATCATCAGTAACTGAGATAAAATTATTTGTCCATTCCACTTTGGGGTTTCTCTCTTTCAGTAAAGCACTCCTATTCCACGTGGATTGATTCCAACAGTTAAAGTCGCAACAACAGAGTTCGTTTGACCATTTATCACGCTAATGCTGTTACTGTTATAATTACTGACGTAGATCATGTGTATTATAGGATCTACTGCCACTCCCCATGGCATATCCCCAACGGTTATGGTCGAAACGATATTATCGGTGCTTCCGCTTATCACGCTGATTGTGTCAATTATAGAATTAGCGACGTAAATCATGTGAACTATTGGATCGACTCCTACTCCAATTGGACCATTCCCGACAGGCACAGTCGCAACAACAGCATTTGTCTGGCCATTTATGACACTGACTGTATTATTTCCGTAATTGGCAACGTAAATCATGTGGGTTATCGGGTCAACCCCTACTCCATATGGACGATATCCAACGGTTACAGTTGCAACAACAGAGTTCGTTTGACCATTTATGACACTGACAGTATCATCCCACCAATTAGAAACATAAATCATGTTGTTTATCGGATCGACTCCTACTCCAATTGGATCATTCCCGACAGGCACAGTTGCAACAACAGAGTTCGTTTGACCATTTATCACGCTAATTTTGTCATTGACAGAATTAACAACGTAGATCATCGTCGTTGTAGAATTAACTCCTATCGCAGCCGGGCCGAGCCCAACAGTTAAAGTCGAAACAACGGAGTTTGTCTGGCCATTTATGACGCTGACTGTATTATTTCCGTAATTGGCAACGTAAATCATGTGGGTTATCGGGTCAACCCCTACTCCATAGGGACTATCTTCAACATTTACAGTCGCAACGACAGCATTTGTCTGACCATTTATGACACTGACAGTGTCATCGCTATAGTTAGCAACGTAAATTGTACTTGATTGTTTGTGTGAAATAATTGGCCAACATCCCGAAAGAATGAACACCAAACTTATTAAGGTTAAGAAAAGCAGAGCAAGTTTCAATTGACTTAATTTCATTTTATCCCCCCCTTTTTACAAAACCACCATTTTTCCAAAATTCGATGTGTAAAGATATTTTGAGATACCCCCAAAGTTGGCACAATTAAAAATCATGTATCTATTATTTGTCCCTTAATGGTGCTGTGCGTTCTTTGATAATTATATCATCATTTTAGCCCTGCTTTTCATGATTTAGATTCATTTTGAATGATATCACCGTTAAACATGTTATTTTAATTAGATTTCTAAAAACATTTTCACATCACTTAGACAAAATATAAAAATCTATGCCAGGCCTCATGGCGTTGTAATACCATCCCTTTATCCATGTGCGTTGTACTTCATAGTTATATTCTTGATATATCCACATGTAAATTGCATATTCGTAATCTAAACCTGAGAGTTTTTCTGCAATTTGTGCACGTTTTGATGGATTAACTTCGTTTATAAGATCGCTAACAAGAGGATCTAAATTTTGTTTTGCAAATTTTGTGAAATTCTGCCCTAAAGATGAACCATAAGTCCCATTAGAACCATAAAATGGTTGGGCAAAATCATAAGGATCTGGATAATCTGCATACCACGTTGTTGTATACATAGGAAGTTTTGACTGTATAGAATCACTTAAGAAGTTTGACCACATCTCTCCAACAACTGTGATTTGAAATTTAGGATTTATTTGTTGAGCATTTTTTGACAGAATTTCAAGTGCCATCTGACGAGTCGTGTTACCAGTGTTATAAACAGCTGTGAATTTGAAGCCTTTATTCCAAAGTTCTCCATCATAAGCCTTTTTGAAATATTCTGTAGCTATGATCATATTTTGCTCATATTTTGGAAGATTAGGATTATATCCAAGAAGGCCTTGAACTATAGCACTATTCGGCTGTTCAGCATTTCCATTAAACACTTGTTCAATGAATTGCTTGTATGGAAAGAGATATTCAAAGGCCTTTCTTACATCTAAATTTGAAAAGAAATCGGCTGGAATCCCGTTTCCATCAAGTTTACCAGAACCTATATATGGATTTCCTTGAGTATTTATACTCCAAGTAAAAGCAATTCCATCAACAGCAAGTTGCGGAAGATCTGAAATCACTTGAATATTGGGATTGTTTTTTACCTGAGAAATATTTTCAACAGGAACTGATATGATATCTGCTTGACCTGATAACAAATCAAGTAATCTTGTAGTAAACTCATTAACATATTTTATCAAAATGTATTTTGTTGGTGCTGGGCCATCCCAATATTGATCGAATCTCTTAAATGCAATTTCTCTTCCAGATGTTATATATTGCACTTCATAAGGTCCCGTTCCATTTTCTATACTTTGTAAAGGATCTGCACTTTCGACTGGGTTGTGATAATACCACCAATCATCGGCGGCACCATCCCATGCGTTGTGATCGGCTCCCCATTTCTGATCAAGTATCGATGACCAGTTTGCGCCGTGTGCAAGGATGTAAAGGAATGGAGCATAAGGCTGTGGAAGATGAATTATCACATCGTTGCCTTTGACTTCAAAGTCTTTTGCCAAAAGATTGAAAGTATCAACAAGAGCCTGTTTGTATTTATCCGTCAAAGGATTCTTCGTGCCTGTCGCGAAAATTCCCAATGAAGCCAAACTCGTGTAGTTAAGAGGATTGCTCAGTCCAAGTTCATTTGCAACAACTTGAACTATAGAACTGACGTACTGGCCATCTATCATCGGGAATAATGGTCCTGCAAGCATCCAAGATGGTCCGCCTGCTCTATCGAATATAACCGTTCTTTCGAGTGAGTAGACAACATCTTGAGGAGTTAAAAGATCTCCGTTGT
>Ga0078972_1013429_pt1 | contig 13516 bp, 10 predicted proteins | sample YelNatPaOPGAMG01_FD_67568 | JGI IMG/M metagenome (GOLD analysis project Ga0078972, IMG submission 67568) | Hot spring thermophilic microbial communities from Obsidian Pool, Yellowstone National Park, USA - OP-RAMG-01 (SPADES assembly) (version 2) | ecosystem: Environmental > Aquatic > Thermal...
AATTTGGTAGAGGAGTATGTCGTTAACGATTTGTTGGAAAACCTGTGCTCTGATATCCGCATGGGCTAGTGGGGATCGCATGCCCCTAGACTTGGCTTCCTCCGCGGCTTGTTCGTAAGCCATCTCAAAATCGCCACGCCGAATGTCGATTCCGTTAACCTTAGCTATGACGGCGCCCGGGTCTTCAACGCCTTCCATTCGTCGTCTAGTTGGAGCAGTACCGAAACTCCAAATTGCACCCACGAGGAATATAACTGCTATGACGAACAATATTGGCTTCAAATACTTACCGAATTCAGTGCGCATCTTGTAGATGCTCATTTCCTTAATTCCTCCAAAACAATATATCCAGGGACCAGGATTACAGCTCCAAAATAGGCACTTCCCGAAGTGGGTAAGCGAACTCCAGCACGAGCCTAACCTAGATCATCCAGCATTTTGCATAGTGCTTGCAGACAAAGTCGAGAGCCTTGTTCTGGCGTTCCTGCAAAAACTAAATGTCCGCCGTTATCACCACCTTCAGGGCCTAAATCGATTACCCAATCGGCACACTTTATCACCTCCAGGTTGTGTTCTACCAGAACTATGCTATGTCCCTTTGCAATTAAGGCATCAAAGGCTTTCAGCAGTTTTTTAATATCGTTAAAGTGAAGGCCAGTGGTTGGTTCGTCAAAAATGAATAGGATAGGTTTATCTGAACTCTCCTTTAAAAGGAACGAGGCCAGTTTTACTCTTTGGCTTTCGCCACCGCTAAGGGTGCTTGATGCTTGTCCCAGTTTGATGTAACCAAGTCCAACATCTTGAAGAGGCTTCAGCTTTTCGATAATTTTCTTTTCCAGGTTGCCTTTCCCACCTTCAAAAAACTCAATGGCTTGGTTTACGGTCATTTCAAGGATGTCATAAACATTGGCATTCCTATACTTAACCTCAAGAATATCGTCCTTAAAGCGTTTGCCATGGCAGCTTTCGCAGGTAAGGGTTAAGTCGGCCATGAACTGCATTTCAACGTAAATTACACCTTCGCCCTGGCATTCCTCGCATCGGCCGCCATCAATGTTAAATGAGAAGTGCGATGGGCCGTAACCATTGCTTTTGGCGTAGGGCTGCTCTGAGAGCAACTTTCGTATTTCGTCCCACGCTTTGAGGTAGGTTACCGGGTTGCTTCGCGATGATTTTCCAATTGGGTTTTGGTCAACCATTTCAACACCTGCAATCATATGAGTATCCCCTTCAATGCCATCGTGCTGGCCTGCGCGCTCACCGCTACCAGTAATTTCCTTTAACAGGGCAGGGTATAGTATTCCCTTTACCAAACTCGATTTGCCGGAACCGCTTACCCCTGTAACCACCGTGAGGGTATTTAAAGGGAATTTCACGTCGATATTTTTTAGGTTATTCTCGCGGGCTCCCTTCACCTCAATATAGTTATTCCATTTACGGCGTTTAAATGGCACATCAATACCCTCGGTTCCGTTTAAGTATTTAGCCGTAAGGCTATTTGTGGCCGAAAGGATATGGCTTGGTTCACCTGCATAAACCACTTCACCTCCCAATCGACCTGCTTGGGGCCCAATGTCGATGATATAGTCGGAACTTCGCATTATATCCTCGTCGTGTTCTACAACAAGTACAGTATTACCCAGATCTCGCAGATTTTTAAGAACATCAATAAGTAGATGGGTGTCGCGGGGATGCAGGCCAATGCTGGGCTCATCGAGAATGTAAAGTGAACCCACCAAACTGCTACCTAGCGAAGTGGCAAGGTTTATGCGCTGCGATTCACCTCCTGAAAGGGTTGATGACAATCGGTTTAAGGTTAGGTAGCCCAATCCCACCTTAACCATGTAGCCCAGTCGGTTTCTGATCTCGGTGAGCAAGCGTTTTGCCACTATGGCATCATGTTCGTCTAATTCAATATTCAGGAAGAACTCGTTAAGTTCTTCAACTTGCATGTTTACCATTTCCTGAATGGTAAAACCTGCCACCTTTACATACGAGGCTTCGGGTCGAAGGCGTCCGCCCTTACAAACGGGACATGTAGTTTTACCCATATAGCGCGAAAGCAGCACCCGGTATTGGATTTTGTATCGCTTTTCTTCAAGCTCCTTGAAGAAATCGTTTATACCACTGAAGTGCCTTGTCCCATTCCAAAGCAATGCTTTCTGATCCTCAGTTAATTTGTAGTATGGGGTGTGGATAGGTAGGTTATATGCCGTTGCATACTCAATTACTCTGTCCTTATACCAACCCATCGACTCGCCTCGCCAGCATGCTATAGCGTCCTCGTATATGGAAAGGCTTTTGTTGGGGATAACCAGGTCTTCGTCAATCCCTATCACTTTTCCATAGCCCTCACATTTGGGGCATGCCCCCAGTGGATTATTGAAGTTGAAAAGATACTCAGTGGGCTGTTCAAACTTAATGCCATCCAGTTCATATAGGTTCGAGAATTGCTCCTCCTTTACGCCCCCATCGGTTTCGATGGCAAGTATGCAAAACCCATTGCCTTCGGCAAAAGCGGTTTGAACCGAATCGGCTATGCGACTGATAAAATCATCGTCGGAAGAAACGGCAAAGCGGTCGATGATTAACCTTACATTAGCAGTGGATAACTCAATGAGCTCGCGGTTTTTGGCATCATCAATTCTGACAATCTTGCCGTTGATATCGATACGGGTAAACCCCTCGCGGCTTAACTCTTCCAGTTTGGAGGAAATGTTGCCGTTAACGGCAATAGGCGCTAAAAGCGTAATGCGTGTTCCCTGCTTATGGGCACTAATAAAGTTTACCACATCGGTAACGGAATGGCGCTTAACCTCACGCCCCGATATGGGCGAATAGGTTCTTCCTATTCGGGCAAATAGCAGTTTCAGGTAATCGTAAATCTCGGTTGATGTGCCAACGGTAGAGCGCGGATTTCGGGTGTTAACTTTTTGCTCAATGGCAATGGCGGGCGGTATCCCGCTAATAAGGTCAACCTCGGGCTTACTCATTCGGCCTAAGAACTGACGGGCGTAAGCCGATAGGCTCTCAACGTATCGCCTTTGCCCCTCGGCATATATGGTATCGAAAGCCAGCGACGATTTCCCCGAACCCGACACGCCTGTAATAACCACCAATTTGTTCCGGGGTATATCTACATTGACATTCTTAAGATTATGAACCCTTGCGCCTTTTACCGATATAACCTTTTCGTGCTTTTGCATTGATAAAATCAAAAAATGTAACCTACAAAGGTATTACTCCAAAACCATTTTTAAGTGATGCTTGTTCAAATTCTTTGAAATTATAGTTTCCTTCCTTAGCCTCCTTGTTTTGAAAGTTTCTATCAACCCTTTCATCATAATTTGTAGAATGGTGTAACTATATGGAAATCTAATTTGTGTCTTTTATCCTTTTTGTCCTTAAGCTTCAAACCTCAAACCTCAAACCTCAAACCTCAAACCTTGAACCTCGAACCTTGAACCTCGAACCTTGAACCTCGGACCTCAAACCTTTAACCTTTATCCTTTATCCTTAATATCTCTCTTGCCATTAGCCCTTCGTTAAAGAGCAAGTCGATAACACTTAGGTTGGGAACAAACCCAAAGCGATGCTCAAAAACCTGAAAGTAGGGTAGGGTAGCTGGCAGCCCGGTTGCAGGCATTTTTGCTTTTGGGCTTATCTCGTACCGTAAATCCAATACTGCTTCGGGTGCTACTTTTTGAAAGTTACTTGTAAAATTTATATTAACAGTTAACTCCAGGAAGTCCAAAATTGTCCTTAAGAGCTTGTAATTGAACTCCCAAAGTGTATCGAACCGGTTTTGGTAGAAAGGCATCAGCATATCCGCTATAAAGTCAAAGTAAGCCGATGTGCGGTAGGCCGATTCAATGGCACGCCAGTGGTTTCGGTTCCATCCGGTTGAGTAATCAATTATTACTTCAGTTATGAGCGTATGGTTTCCGCCAGGTTTTACTACCGGAATAACAAGGGGCAATAGCCCGTTTGCGCTGAGTATAACACAACGGTTCCGGTAGGTTTGCTTTTGGTATGTTTCATGAGCCTCAATGTAAACCCGATTAGCATTTACAAGAGCTGAAATGTATTGAACAGGTGGTAAGTATGCGGTGCTGAGAATAGTTGTTTTAATGCCGTCCATCTTTTATCCCTTTTCCTAATGAAAAAACCTGTTGCAGGTTAATATTCCTCCAACAGGTTTTCCCGTTTAACAATCGAATCTATTTAATAGATGTGAACATGCGGCTAAATCGGATATTGGAAGGGAATCGTTTTTCCTTATCGAGCGAAAGCCAAATAAACGATGCCTTACCTACCACATGATCTTCAGGTACAAAACCCCAGAACCGGCTATCGGCCGAGTTGTGTCGGTTATCGCCCATCATAAAATAGTAATCCATTTTAAAGGTGTATGTGTTTGCAGGTTTACCATTTATGTAGATTATTCCGTTTTCAACCTTTAAGTCGTTATTCTCATACACATCAATTATACGCTGGTATAGCGGAAGATTTTCAAGGGTAAGCGTTACGGTTGTGCCTTTTTTGGGTATCCATAGTGGTCCAAAGTTGTCCTCGTTCCATTTATAACGGGGGTCGTGTGGGAAAATCAATTTCCACATGTTTGTGGAATCGGTGTTTTCGTTTCTTAAAATCTGAGTCACATTGCTAAAAGTCTTGAACCGTTCAACCATTTCTTCGGTTAGTGGTAGGTTGTAAACCGATTCCTGCGCGTTATAGTTGATATCGGAACGGGCAATGCCCATCTCCTCGAAACGTATTGGATTTATAGTTGAACCATTGGTCCAAATCTGGTAGTTATACTGCTTTTTACCAATTTTCTCTTGCTCTTCACCATTTACAAAAAGGTTCCCATGGATAACCTGAATGGTGTCGCCGGGAATGCCAACGCAACGCTTGATGTAGTTCTCGCGTTTATCAACCGGACGGTAAATAATATCGTAGTTTTGGCGGATGTATTCACGGCCGTATATTCGAGCCAGCGTATAGTAGCTGGAATTCTGGTCCTGTAGGCAAACCGTATCACCCTCAGGGAAGTTGAAAACCACCACGTCGTTGCGTTTAATATGTCCCAAACCGGCAATGCGTTTATAGGGCCAACGAGGCCATTCAATGAACGATTTGGTGTATTTGGTAAAAGGCATGGTGTGGTGAACAAAAGGGAAGGATATCGGGGTGTTAGGCAGTTTGGGGCCATAGGCAACCTTGCTCACAAATAGGTAATCGCCAACCAGCAGCGATTTTTCCATGGATGATGTTGGAATAGTATAAGCCTCAATAAAAAACATTCGGATTAAAGTTGCTGCAACCACTGCAAAGATAATGGCGTCAATCCACTCTATCAGAGCAGTTTTCTTTTGTCCCCGTTTTTTCCAGAATGTCCAGTTTACCTTTTGGGTGATATAGAAATCGAATATAATGGGTAACCCGAGCAGTAACCAGTAATTGCCAATCCATACTACCCAGAGTATGAAAATTATTGCAGCCACTGCAAATCGGAAATACTTGTTTTTAAGGAAATCTTTAACTTTTTGGAACATGGTATAGTGGTTTAGTCAAGTTTAAGTAAATCGTCCATACTAAAGAAACCTTTACGGTTGTGGATGAACTCAGCAGCCATAACTGCACCCAATGCAAAGCCCCTTCGGCTTTTAGCCTCGTGCTTTAGGGTGATGATATCCTGCTCGGAATTAAAGGTCACGATGTGAGTGCCTGGAACTTGCCCTTGGCGAATGGCTTCAATTGGGATTTTTTTCTCATCCGATTGGGGTAATAATGTCCAACCCTTGTATTCTTTCATTTGGCTGCAAAGGGTATTGGCAAGGGTAATGGCGGTGCCGCTTGGGGCGTCAAGCTTTTGGGTGTGATGTATTTCGGTAATTGAAGGCTGATACATGCCAACTCTATCGAATATACGGGCAATGTATTGGTTTAGCTTGAAAAAGATGTTAACGCCAATGCTATAGTTCGATGCGTAAAAGAATGAGCCTTCGCCCTTACGGGCTTTTTCAACCATGTTTCCCAATTGGTCGTTCCATCCAGTTGTGCCTGAGACTACCGGAACACCTGCATCGAAACAGGCCTGAACATTCTGCATAGCCGTTTGGGGCGAGGTAAATTCAATGGCAACATCGGCTTTTTTTAGGTTCTCGGTGGTTAGCTCGTTGAGGTTATCCTTATCTATTTTAAGGACAATGGTATGGCCTCGTTCAAGGGCAATGGCCTCAACCTCATGTCCCATTTTTCCGTAACCTAAAATTGCGATTTTAAGCATTTATACTATCACCTTTTCAGCTTGCAATTTAAGAAAAGCTATTGAAATATGAATACTCCGATATCGAGTTAATCAAAATTAACAAAAAAAGGGGCATAAAGCCCCTTTTATCGTATTCCCATTAATTGTTTACTTTACAGAATCAACAATGGCTTTGAAAGCTTCAGGATGGTTCATAGCCAAATCGGCTAAAACCTTGCGGTTGATTGCAATTCCTTTCTTGTTGATTTTGCCCATGAATTCAGAGTAGGTCATACCATACTCACGAACTGCAGCGTTGATACGCTGAATCCAAAGGGCACGGAATTCAATCTTTTTCTTTTTACGGTCGCGGTATGCATAGGTCAAACCTTTCTCCAAGGTATTCTTTGCAACCGTCCATACATTACGACGCGCAAGGAAATTACCCTTCGTCTGTTTAAGAATTTTTTTTCTGCGCTTGCGCGATGCTACTGCATTTACTGAACGTGGCATTTTTTTACGATTTTTGAATGATTAGCGGTTCTTGTTTTGAACTCTTAGCGGCTAATTCATTCTGTTAAACATTAAAGTAAACTAACACACAAATTAAAAGAAAACAAAACTACTTTAAGCCAAGCATTGCTTTAACATGCCCTTCATCGGCCTTGTCGACCAAAGCAACATGAGTTAAATTCCTCTTTTGCTTGGTTTCCTTTTTAGTCAAAATGTGACTCTTGTAGGCGTGTTTTCTTTTAATCTTACCTGTTCCGGTTAAAGCAAAACGCTTTTTTGAACCAGAATGAGTCTTTGTTTTTGGCATTCTACACTGTATTTATTTGATTACTAATGGTTTACTATTTCTTTTTGGTTCCTTTAGGGGACACAACCATAATCATTCGTTTTCCTTCGAGTTGTGGGAGTTGCTCCACTTTGCCATACTCCTCAAGGTCTTGGGCAAATCGTAACAGTAATATTTCGCCTTGCTCCTTGAAAAGGATCGATCTTCCCTTAAAGAATACGTAGGCTTTCACCTTTGCACCTTCCTGAAGGAAATTGATGGCATGCTTCAACTTGAAGTTGTAGTCGTGATCGTCGGTGTTAGGCCCAAACCTAATTTCCTTAACCACAATTTTTTGAGCATTGGCCTTTATTTCCTTTTGCTTCTTTTTGAGCTGGTAAAGAAACTTCTGATAGTCCATAATCTTACAAACGGGTGGATCGGCCTTATCAGAAATCATTACCAAGTCTAACTCCATCTCCTCGGCCATTTGGCGTGCCTGGCTAATGGGGTAAATACCCGGATTCTCAATATTATCGCCAACCAGTCGAACGGTCTTAACCCGAATCTCTTCATTTATTGGGTAAGTGTCGATGTCCGACTTTTTGTTGTTGTTAGGTGCTGCTATAGTTTTGCCCTCCTAAAGTTTAGTTAATACTAAATTTCTTTAAGCTGATTATCAATTTCAGCCTTTATATGGTTTACAAACTCTTCGAGTTTCATTTGTCCTTTGTCGCCTTCGCCTTGTACGCGAACAGCAACAAGGTTGGCTTCCTGTTCCTTTTCGCCAACTATTAACAGGTAAGGAATCCGACGTAACTCGTTGTCCCTTATCTTTTTACCTATTTTCTCGTTGCGGTCGTCAACCAAGCTGCGAATATCGTAATTATTTAGGAAATTTGAAACACTTTTTGCATAATCGTTAAATTTTTCGCTAATGGGTAACACCACTACCTGATCGGGGGTTAGCCAAAGCGGGAATTTACCGCCGGTGTGCTCAATTAGCACCGCCACAAATCGTTCCATTGAGCCAAAGGGGGCCCGGTGAATCATAATGGGGCGGTAGCGCTTATCGTCGGCTCCAATGTATTCCAGCTGGAAGCGTTCCGGCAGGTTGTAGTCAACCTGAATGGTGCCCAGTTGCCATTTACGGCCAATGGCATCACGAACCATAAAGTCGAGTTTGGGTCCGTAAAATGCAGCTTCGCCAAGTTCGGTTACGGTTTTTAAACCACGTTCAGCGGCTGCTTCCACAATAGCCTTTTCGGCTTTTTCCCAGTTCTCATCGGAGCCAATGTATTTTTCCTTGTTGCTCGGATCGCGAAGCGATATCTGTGCTGTATAGTCCTTAAAGTCAAGTGTTTTGAAGATGTAAAGAACTATATCGATTACCTTCACAAACTCTTCCTTTAGCTGGTCGGGTCGGCAAAAGATGTGTGCATCGTCCTGGGTGAAGCCACGTACGCGGGTAAGTCCGTGTAGTTCCCCACTTTGCTCGTAACGGTAAACTGTTCCGAATTCAGCCAGACGAAGGGGGAGGTCTTTGTATGAACGGGGTTTCGATTTGTAAATCTCACAGTGGTGGGGGCAGTTCATGGGTTTAAGCAGAAACTCTTCGCCCTCCTCGGGTGTTGTTATGGGACGGAAACTATCTTTTCCATACTTAGCCCAGTGACCCGAAGTGATGTAAAGTTCCTTTTGTCCTATGTGTGGGGTGATAACCTGTTCGTATCCGTATTTCTTTTGAACTCGTTTCAGGAACATCTCTAAGCGTTCGCGGAGTTGTGCGCCTTTAGGTAGCCATAATGGTAATCCTGGCCCTACGCTTGGTGAGAACATGAACAGTTCCAACTCCTTACCTATTTTGCGGTGATCGCGCTTCTTAGCCTCCTCGAGTAGTGCTAAATACTCATCAAGCTGTTTCTTTTGGGGAAAGGTGATACCGTAAATGCGGGTAAGCATTTTATTCTTTTCGTCACCTCTCCAGTATGCACCTGCAATGCTCAATAGCTTAATTGCTTTGATATAGCCGGTATTCGGAAGGTGTGGGCCACGGCAAAGGTCGGTAAATGTGCCCTGTGTGTAGAACGAGATGGTTCCATCCTGAAGGTCCGATATAAGTTCTACCTTGTAAGGGTCGCCCTTGTCCTGATAGGTTTTTAGTGCCTCGGCTTTTGACACTTCCCTACGAACGATGGGCTGCTTTTGCTGGGCAAACTCCAACATTTTTTGCTCAATCTTGGGCAAATCCTCATCCGATATGGCGTGGCCATTAAAATCGATATCGTAGTAAAACCCATTCTCGATGCTTGGGCCAATACCCAACTTTACTCCAGGGTAAAGGGCTTCAATGGCTTCGGCCATAAGGTGTGCCGATGAATGCCAAAAGGCATGTTTCCCTTCGGGGTTGTCCCATTTATGCAGTTTAATGGTGGCATCGGTTTCGATGCTACGGGTAAGATCCCAGACTTCACCATTTACCGTTACCGATAGAACCTCGGCTGCTAAACGTTCCGAAATGCTTTTTGCTATATCCAGTCCGGTAACACCTTTGGGGTATTCACGAACATTCCCATCAGGGAAAGTTATCTTAATCATAAAGCGTAAATTATCAGTTCAAAATGACTTGCAAAATTATAAAAATATTTCATACCACGCTCCTACATGTAGTGGTAAGTATTAAAAAACAACAATTGCTGGGTTATTGTTTGGTATTGGCCTGTGTTGCCTTGCCTTTTTTTCTTAACGAGAACCTTGACTCCTCGCCTTTAACCAGGCGTTCAATATTTTTCTGGTGGGTGAATAGCATCAGGATTGCAAGAATGAAGGCAAAGGTAATCAGTGATGGGTTGGTTGTACGGTAAACAAAAATCAGAACCAGCGGGAATGAGAAGCCCGCAATCATGGAACTTAACGAAACGTATCGGGTAATAATGACCGAAATTATCCATATACCAAATACAATGAGCGTGGCGTAGGGATGAAGGGCAAAAACAACACCCGAAAGCACGGCAACCCCTTTACCCCCTCGGAATTGCGCGAAAATTGGAAAGATATGTCCAAGTAGGGCAGCAATACCTAAAAATAGCTGAAAATTTATGAACATCCCGGTTTTAGGAATGTAGAAGTCGGTTAGGTAAAGTAAGCGGACAGCAAGGTAGCCTTTCAGCACATCAATTATAAAAACTGATATGCCCGGAATCAATCCAAGCACTCTGATGGTGTTTGTTGCACCGGCGTTGCCACTACCGTGCTCCCTGACATCGATTCCGTAAAATATTTTACCTACCCAAACCGATGTTGGGATCGACCCTAAAAGATATGCCGCAATTATCACGGCAATTTTGAGCATAGTTTCCATGCTGCAAAGATACAAACTTTGATGGCGAAAAGGTATCTAATTATATCGATTTTTAAATCTATTGTTTTATAAATGCCTGAAAATGATTCACAAACAATTTGGGCTCGGGGTGTTGTTTATTATTTTTTAACCTCGATTAATGTTGATTTTTAGATCGGTTGTAATTTCTTACTCAACAAGGCTTATGAGCTGTTCCTTGTTAAGCAAAATCATTGGATTATTGGTGTTTACAAATTCGTGGGCAAGGTTTTCCTTATGGGCTTGCAGCTTTACAATTTTTTCCTCCACCGTGTTGCGTGTAATAAAACGGTAAACGAACACGCTCTTGGTTTGGCCTATTCGGTGGGCACGCGATGCGGCCTGCATTTCGGCTGCAGGGTTCCACCAGGGGTCCAGAATGAAAATGTAATCGGCAGCGGTTAGGTTTAGTCCAACACCACCTGCTTTCAGCGATATCAAAAAAATCTTTTTTTCAGGATTGTTCTGGAACTCCTCTACCACATCGCTTCTATCGGTGGTTGATCCGGTTAGCATTTCATAGCCAATTCCAACGCTTTGTAGGTATGCTTCAACCTGAACCAAGTGCTTAACGAACGACGAGAAGATGAGTATTTTATGATTTTCGGCTATAACACTCTCTATCATCTGGGTAACCTCCTCAAACTTACCCGACGACAAATTGGGATATTCATCGAGCATGGCAGGATGGTTGGCAAGCTGGCGCAGCCGGGTGAGCGCCGCAAGAACATTGATGGTAGTTGAATCGGGTTTATTTTGTTCGAGTGAATCGAGTATCAACCTTCGGGCTTTTGATTTTTCTGCTTCGTAGGCCTTGCTTTGCTCATCGGTCATTTCGCAGTAAACGATTTGCTCCGTAATGGGCGGGAGTTCCTTGGCCACTTGCTCCTTGGTGCGGCGCAGGATAAGGGGTTCAATGAGTTTTTTTAGCTGTTTTTGTTTTTCCGCATCATACTTGCGTTCAATGGGAATGGCAAATTCCTCACGGAATACCTTTAGCCCGCCTAACATCCCTCGGTTAAGGAAGTTCATTTGCGACCACAGGTCGAACAGGTTGTTTTCAATGGGCGTTCCGCTTAGACAAAGATTTTTCTTTGTTTTAAGCAGCAGAACACACCTGTAGATTTTTGATGCCGGATTTTTAATGGTCTGGCTTTCGTCCAGAACCACATAGCGGAATACGAAGTCTTTAAAGATGTCGATGTCGTTCCGAATGGTTCCATATGATGTTATTACCACATGGTTTTGAAGGAACATCTTATGGCTTTTGTCGCGTTGGGTGCCATGGTAAATGCCTACTTTAACCCTTGGTGCAAATTTTTCGAACTCCTTTTGCCAGTTATACATAATGGAAGTAGGGGTAATCACCAAGGAGCATTGTCCTTCACCAGTTTTGAAATCATTGGCCTCAAGTTCAGAAAGCAAAAGAGTTATGGTTTGAAGGGTTTTACCAAGTCCCATATCGTCGGCAAGGCAGCCATTAAGGCCGTTTCCCACTAGTGTTTTCAGCCATGCAAAACCAATGGTTTGGTAATCGCGGAGTGTTGCCTGTAGGGTAGTGGGGAGGCTAATGCCTTTAGCAGTGATGTTTTTTAGTTTATCGGTAAAATTCGATATGCTATCTGTTTCCAAACCACTACCGGTAAGAATTGCGGCCGAAGCCTTAGATAGCTTAATGCTTTTGCCATCTTCCCTGCCAAGCATGAGTACAGTCCGATACTTGGCAAACCATTCTTCAGGTAAAATAAAGATTTGTCCGTTGGGAAGAGTGTATTCACGTATGTTCTTAACTATGTGCTTGCGGAAGTAAACAAAAGGTATATCGAATTCGCCAATGCGAACCATGCCGTAGAGGTCGAACCAGTCGATGCTTTCTGTTAGCTTAAGCTTGAGTTCAAAGCCACTAATGAAATAGTTGGTTTGCCTGAACTTTTGTTGAATTTCGAAACCTTCGTCTTGCAGAAGCTTGTAGTTGCTGTTCAACCACTCAATCACCATGTAGTGGTCAAACTCATTGTTTGCAGGGTTACCCGGAAAATATTCGTTCTCACCAACCTTGTTGAGATGCCAAACCTTTGTGAGTTGCTGCCTGATTTTATCTTCCTTTTCAGAGTTGCGGGTTAGTCGGGTAAAGGTGAAGGAATTACCCCTGTGCGATAGCTTTACCTCATTAACGGCAGGTGTGTTGGCTGATATTAACTTGTTGCCATACTGGAAGCTGAGCGTAAGGCAAGCGCCGCCAGCTAACCGTTCATCCAGAATCAGTATTGGTTTTGGCCTATTTTTTTGCTCGGTAACCTCAAAGCCAATTGCCTCAACGGAATTATTCCTAACGGCATTCAGCACAAAGGTTTCCATGTATTTTTGAACTGATTGCTGGGGTATTGTAACAAATTCCTTGGTCATGTATGGCACAAACTTCCGACCGTCGATTCCTTCTACCTTGTATATTCCGTTCGATACGCGAATAAGACATGGCTCAACCGTTAGTAACTCAAAATTGCCAGGGATTAAAGTCAAAATTTTTGAGCCATGCTGAACTTTTAGGGAGTACTTAATGCCATTCTCATCGAGTTCAAACCTGAAAATTGGTGATGCAACATCGGAATGAAATGTAACCTGTTTTTCCTTGTATAGGCTATTGGCATTACGTTCTCTAATAAAAATCGGGATATTTGCCGAAGCAGCCTTTTCAATGGCCTTACATATTCTTCGGTCGATGTAATTCCGTATGTAGCTGTTTAGGTTTTCGTCGTTCTGAACCTTTTGCAAAAGTTCGTTGAAGGTTTTTGCTTCGCGGCCGAAAAGCTTAAGTAGGCTTTTCTCTGAGATTTCCTGTACGTTCCGTAATATTTCCGATTGGTCAATGGTTATTCTATCGGAATGGATAACGGCTGAATCAACAATTACATTCTTCTCAATTTTATAGGTATCGTCGCTGATTGGACTGATAAGATAAGCTCCTGCTACCAAACCCAATTCCCTGTGCCTATGCAAAGCAATTGCAAAGATGTATTGTGTATCAGTTGAATCCATTTAGGCTATTTTACTGCAATTTTAACAAAAATATGTATAGGTTAATGTTTTTTATGCATCTATTTTTACT
>Ga0078972_1013430_pt1 | contig 13516 bp, 3 predicted proteins | sample YelNatPaOPGAMG01_FD_67568 | JGI IMG/M metagenome (GOLD analysis project Ga0078972, IMG submission 67568) | Hot spring thermophilic microbial communities from Obsidian Pool, Yellowstone National Park, USA - OP-RAMG-01 (SPADES assembly) (version 2) | ecosystem: Environmental > Aquatic > Thermal...
TGATACAGTAAGGTTTCCTGCAGTGCCAAATGTAAATACCGTCTTGCCATCCATCTTACCTAAAGTCCAGAAATCGCCCTTACCGTTCCAGGTGTAGAATGCTAACTGTGTGTAATCGCTTATGCCTCGGAGTTCAATTGTTACTGGCTTCCAGGTATGCCAGGTGTATTCTACAGGCAATGCGTTTATATCAAGCTGGATGTACTCGGGCTGTACATATGGATGTAGCGAGGATACGAAGAACAAAGCAACTGCAAATATGCTGAGACACACACCAATGAGGCTAAGCCATCGCTTTTTCGCCTGGTTCATTTTTCACTCCCTTTCTTGATGTAATGTGTTTTATGAAATATAAATGTTACGGAAAAACATTCTGGGTTGGAGTTGTATGGCAAAAATTCCGTCTGGGTGTGGTTTCGGTATTAAGCCCGTTTCACATATTCGTATATCCTGATCGTTTGCTCGTTGCCCTCCACTATCTGCTTTTCTTCCGCCAGATTGCCATAACCACCATACTCACAGCAATCGCACAAATTCCCACTAGCACATCGAATCCAGGTGTTTTACCATGCTGTTGCTCTGCCGCAGGCGTGGCACTTGCCTCATTGCTCTTTGGTCCCTCACCCACAGCATTTATTGCAGATACAGCAAAGTAGTATTTTTGCCCGTTAGTCAAGTTCGTGATTGTGTAGCTTGTGATATTGCCCACAGTGATGCTTGTTGTGTAGTTGCCAGCACTTGTTCCGTAATAAATTTTATAGCCAGTGATTGGTGAACCGCCATTATCTGCAGGCGGTTGCCATGTGAGCGTTACATTGCCATTGCCAGCAACTGCAGTGAGGTTCTGGGGTGCGGAGGGCACGGTGCAGGGCATTGCAAAAACCTCATTGCTCTTTGGACTCTCGCCAACTGCATTGATTGCGGACACCGCAAAGTAATATCGCTGCCCGTTGATCAGACCAGTAATCGTGTAGTTCGTGATATTGCCAAGAGTGATGTTGTTCGTGTAATTACCTGGACTTGTGCCGTAATATACTGTGTAGTTCGTAACCGCCATGCCACCATTATCTGCAGGTGGCTCCCATGTGAGTGTTACATTTCGATTGCCAGCAATAACAGTGAGATTCTGAGGCGGAGAAGGCACCGTACATGGTACTGCAGAAACCTCATTGCTCTTTGCACTCTCGCCAACTGCATTGATTGCTGAAACTGCAAAGTAGTATGTCTGACCATTACTCAAACCGTAAACGGTATAGGTTGTGATATTGCCTACAATAATATTTTGTGTATAGTTGCCAGTGTTCGTACCATAATAGACAGTATAGTTTATAACGGGTAAACCACCGTCACTTGCAGGCGGTTGCCAGCTTAGTGTGACTTTGCCATTGCCTGCCACAGCGTCCAGATTTTGGGGTACAGATGGTGCTGTGACGATACTCACAGGTTCTTTTTGCGGATACATATCATAGGCACCTGCACGGCCATCAATGGGATATGCGTTCGGTGTGCCCCAGCCACTCCCATCCCAGTTGCTCCAGTAGTTGCCTTCTTTTGTGATGTTGTCACACCAGTAGTTACTGCCTGCGTAGTCGAATGCCTGACAGTTTCCGCTGATGCCCCTGCCTGCACCGTTGTTCTGCCAGAAGTTGTTGTGATGAACGGTATTGCCCCAACAATTGAGTGTGAAGTTGATTGCATACTTTGTGTTGTGGTAGAAGTCGTTGTATGTGATGTTGTTGTTCATGGAGAAGTAATATAGGTATATACCATCATTAAAATTGTTCGAGCAATTATTCTTCGTGATGTTGTTGTTACTTGAGGAATACAGGTATATGCCCTCTCCGTTGTTCGAGCAGTGGTTGTCCGTAATGGTGTTGTTATTGGATGAAGAGAAGTATATACCACTCTCACCGTTAGCGGTGCATTGGTTGCTCGTGATTGCGTTGTTGCTCGAGTGCTCCATATCTATGCCATAGATGAAATTGCCAGAACAATTGTTGTTCGTGATGGTATTGTATGATGAAAAACCGAGTTGAACTCCAATAGAAGCGTTGGTTAGGCTAAGCCCAGAAACACTTATATTCGTGCAATTCGCAAGAATTACCTGCCCTGCACCCCTTGGCACGGTACCTCCATTCTTATTCTTGTAGTAATATACTGGCTTTCCGTTTACCGTGTTGTTTTCTATTGTATGGGTATTCCAGTCTTCAAGTGTCCAGCCATATATCACAATTCCGTTGTTCCATAATGTGTTATTCATGATGTTGTTGGTGCCTGAAAAAGATAGATAGATGCCTCTCCATAAATTGTCTAAGCAGGTGTTATTGGTAATGTTATTGTTGCTTGAGGACCACAGGAGTATGCCTTCCTCAGAATTGCCTATGCAGTGATTGTTTGTGATGGTGTTGTTGCTTGAGTACTCCAAGTCTATGCCATAGATGGAATTGCCAGAGCAGTTGTTGTTCGTGATGGTGTTGTTTGATGAAAAGCCAAGTTGAACCCCAATAGAAGCGTGAGTAAGGGTAAGCCCAGAAACGACCATATTTGTGCAATTTCCAAGTATTACCTGCCCTGCCTCTGAAGGCACATTACCTCCATTCTGGTTCTTGTAGTAATATACTGGCTTTCCGTTCACCGTGTTGTTCTCAATTACATGGGTAGTCCAGTAGTCAACTAATTGGCCCCATATCTCAATCCCATTGTTCCATAATATGTTGTTCGTAATGTTAGTGTTGCTTGATGAAGCCAGAGATATACCACATCTATTGCCAGAACAGTTGTTATTTAGGATTGTATTGTTTCTAGCGTATCCTAAATATATGCCATCCCAGCTGTTAGAGCATTGATTGTTCGTGATGTTGTTGTAGTCCGACCCCTGCAAGTATATGCCCGCCCAAAAACAACTGGTACAGTTATTATAATTGATGTTGTTGTGTTGTGAGTCCTCTATCCATATACCACAAAGACTGCCAGAACAGTAATTGTTTGTGATGTTGTTGTAGTTTGAGGAAAATATGTATATCCCATAGTCGGAATTGCTGACGAGGCTGTTGTTCGTAATTGTGATATATTGACAGAAGCCAAGTTGAATGCCACGAGATACATTGGCAATGTTAAGACCTGTAATAATCGTATTCGTGCAATTCGCAAGTATTACCTGCCCTGCATCCGATGGCACAACACCCCCTGTCAGGTTCTTGTAAAAATACACAGGTTTTCCATTCACTGTATTGTTTTCTATCACTAGGGATATCCACCATCCAAAATAGTACCCCCATATCGTAATTCCGTTATTCCATAAAGTATTGTTTGCAATGCGATTCCAGTATGATGAGTAAGTACGGATATATATACCTCCGTCAGAGTTATCAGAGCAGTTGTTGTTCGTGATGTTGTTGCTGCTGCAGGCGTCATCCAGGTATATTCCGTAATAATTGTTTGAACAGTTGTTACCCAGAATTTCGTTGTTATCTGAGCGGCACAAATATATTCCACACCCATTACCAGAGCAATTGTTATTCTCAAGTGTGCCGTCTTTAACATTGTAAAGATATATTCCGCGGATTGAGTTCCACACTGTGCAGTTTCGTATTACAAAATACACCCCCCAAATGTTTTCAATATGGATACCGTACCCCTGGTGACCGTTAATCTCATAGTCGGCTATGATATATGGATTTTCCTCCGTGCCATTCCCTGACCAGCCTTCTTGCTGTGCTTGATTTGCAAAATCTGCACTTCCGTTTATGTGTATTGGTGCATGTAAAATTCCTTTTGTTTCCCTCCTCGTGCTCTCCGTAATCACACCTACGAAGTCACTATAAAAATATCTTTCACCTATCGGGTTCGGATTACTTGGCTGATTCTGAAATGTAAATACTGCAAATCCAGTAAGAACGAGTAGGCAAAGCACAGTAATAACTAGAATTTTTCTATGTTGTTTCTTACTCTCAAGTGATCTCCACCCATTTGTAATAAAGTACTTTTTGCGTGTTTTACTTCCTTTTATTTTTTTACTCTCAAAACCTTTTGGAATTCTCTTATTCATGGTGTCACCCTTCATGTCGATGCTCCTGTTATAATATAATAAGTGGCATCGCTATAGTAGAAGGCATGCTCTTCCGTAGGATTTGGTATGATGTGAGAAGGGTTGTCGATATCTCCCGATGAAACATCATATGCGATCATATCACGGTGCGTATGTCCCGCAAACACAGCCTCAACATAGTTCTTATTCCAGTAAAGATACTCAACAAATCCTTTATCATTATCTATCCCGAGAAAGATATGCCTATATTCGGGGTCTCCCACATTCGGTCCGTGAGAAAAGATAAAGATATGTTTTCTCCCAACATTCTGAGAGTTTTCTATCCAATCCATTATTGTTCTCTGTTGAGTCCATAAAGACAAACCAGTTAGTTGATGGAAACCTAAACCTGAGTCATACGATATAAATCGGAAATAATGCCCCCACTCAAAGTAATAGTCATTATCCTCTGTAATATACTTATCGTAGAAAGGACCAAAATTGTCATGATTTCCCGGTGTGCAGAACACTGGGAATGATACACTCTTTATAATGTTTCTAACTAGTTGCATACCTCTTTCGTCCCAAGGATCGTCTATTAAATCGCCTGTGAAAATTGCGAATTTAGGTGGAGTAACTTCACCACCATCAAGATAAGAAAATATTCCCCATAACCTTGCCATATGATAATCTGCCGATCTTTGCGCTCCCACGAGTCCATATCCCCAAAATGTTTTGCCGACATGTGTATCTGTAATTTGCACAAAACTAAATGAACCAGCATAGTAGGTAGAATCCTCTAGAATATACAGGGAGTGCTCCGAATAATAGTTCTTCAGCTCATTACCCACATCCAACAACACATTCAAATTGTACATCTTCCCACTCGGAATATTTGAAAATACTGCAGTAATCTCTACACTAACTCCTGTGTACTCCCATGTAAATGATGATGGAGTATAATCTTCTCCTGTCCTATATGCATGCACACCAACTACGGTGGGTGTTTGAGCATAACGTTTGGGAACCGAGATATGTACGGTTGCTTTACTACTTTCTAGAACAGCAATCTCCGGGTGCCCTAATGTAGGATATATTATTGTGTCCATGCCACAGTTCAGAGAATATAGCCAATTAGGTAGACCACCATATATTGGATCACTCATCGCATCGTTTTGAGCATTTGTTACCCTTATCCGAAGTTGGTCGTTATTATTAGTACTCTCAATTGACGTGGTAAAGGTGTTGACACTCGTGCATGTAATTACCCTATAGGATGCCCAAGGAATAGGGGCAGGAGGGGACGGAACATTTTGTGAATTAACCGGGTTCGTGCCAGAATTCCACTCGTCATAATTGCTTGCTCCATCATGATCTGGATCACCACCTCCACCATTGTCTCCAGTATTATCAATAGGATCCAAACCGTACTTTATTTCCCAACCATCTGGTAAACCATCCTCATCTGTATCCCACTTGAATGGGTCTGTTCCTAGTTGCAACTCTCTAAACATTGGAATGGTGTCACCACCTCCTGCCACATTACCTACATTGTCTTTTATATCTACATCTCGTTGGATAATATCAAACCAAACCTCTCCACAAGGAGAATAGTTTGGGTCAGCATCTCCCATTGTATGACCATACCCTAATGGGTTACTTTCGTCAGACCTATCTTCACCAGTCCACATTCCTGTTTGAATGTCATATGTCAACGTCAGAGTACCATCGTAATTACTATAATACCCCTCATCTATATCAGCCTGTACTGTGAATCCACTCCGCACCACATACATAGCGAGATTTAACACGATGCTCTTACAAGATGGAGGCGCTGTAACCTCGAATAAATCTTTAAGGCCATACCAGGGGGATGAGGGTTGAGTACATGTAGGAAGAGTAACGGAGTTGATTTGGACCTCTGAAGATGGAGTAGTTAGCTCCAAATATGCGTTGCCATTCGGTACGCTACAAAGATAATCCTTTATTGCCACTGCAAACTTCGTATTTGAATAAAAATTAGGATTTCCATCTTGGGAATCTATGGCACCATCATTATCCGTATCTTTTCCATCAGGAATATAAGGCTGATCAACTGGGTTTTCACTTACCTTGCAAATTAATGGGGGCTTTCCGCCACCGCCGCCCCCACCCCACGCACGCATTTTTATAGGAATCGTATGATGAGTTTTCTCTTCCAAGTCATTCCAACCATCCAAATCCTCATCTGGGTCGCACGGATTTGAAAAGACATGGTATTTGTAAAACAAATAAGCATTAGAGTCTATATCCGTATATACATTCATATCCCAATAATTATAAAAAAGCTTGACAATAGGAACTTCCCAACCACATGATTCTTCTGCATTACTCAAACCATCATTATCATAATCGAGTATCTCTGTTTCTGTCTCAGCTTCTATTTCTGTCTCTAACGTACCTGCTGTTGAAATAATACACTTATATGGTATATTTATCACAAAATAAGGCGATAATACACTTTTTGGTATCTCTATAAAATGTGTATTCCCACTTTCTCTTACTGTCGTTGAATATATCACTTTAGGCGTATCATAAGGTGTGCACACCGGAGTACACAATTCTATTACATAATCTCGTAGATTCGAATCGGTAGTTTCCCAATATACCCTTATTCCATTCGTGTGCCTTGTGCTATCATAGTATGCTTCACTTGCTGCGCTGATAATTTTATGTTTTGTGTGAAATTCCATAATGTCTGTCTGTACCATATAATTCTGGTTATTGATCTTGGCATGTGCAATAATGTAATATTCGTACTGTTCTCCTGGATTTAGATTCATTATCGTTGCAGTATGTGTGGTTGTTTGTGTTGAACTGTAATACCAGCACCAACCGTAGTCATCCTGTGCGGGCTTGTACACCTTCCATGTCAGACAAGTATCTGTAAGTACATTTGTACTCCAGTTTATCACTGCTTTATCCGTAGAGGCGTTCACAACTACATTGAATATCTGTATTACTGGGACCTGGAATGAACTTGAATTACTGACAGTACCTGCGGTAATCCGATAGGTATAGGTAGTGGTTGTACTCAGCCCTGTGATTTCTGGTGATGCATGCTCTGTCTTTTTTACATCTGGATTTACCTCATTGTATGTCTTATCATAGTTTGTATCCCACACACGAATTGTATTCTGGGATGTGGGTAGCGAAGTGTACCATGTGAATTTCACAGAATTATCACTCACCTTGAGAATACAAATATTCGTTATCGCAAGCGAAATCATAAAGGATTTTGAGGCACTACCGCTCGTATTATCTGTTGCTGTGGCAACAATTTTTGTTGTATAGGTCACATTTTGTGCGAGTCCATCCCATACTACCGAGGTAGAGTCCGTACTGGGCGTTTTTGTGGCTTTAACCAGTTGATTGCCACTATAGAGATATGCCCAAACCTCTTTTGGTGTTCTGGCGCCCCAGTTGATATAATAGTACACAGCTGCCTGGTCTATATCCAGATATTCTATCTTCGTGATCGTTACCTGTGGACCTTCAAGGCTTGCAAGAATTTCCATATTGCTATCAGTAATCTCTGCACTTGCACTCGCTTCCACAATCCATTCGCCTGATGTCTTTGGAATTATGTCCTCCTTCAGCTTCTTTACCGCTCCCTTTGTGTTCTGCGCTGCAATCATGTTCTCCACTGCATCATACTTGTTTCCCAGCGTGTTCTTCTGTAATGTGGCATTGCCAGAAAACACATCGTCTGAAAGTGTAAATACATCCTGCTTCGTGCTCTCCACATTCTCGCTTACCGTCCCGATTTTGTTCGTGTATTTCAACTCGTTGTCTTTCAGATAAATCACATGCGGTGCGCCATTCACATCCGTTATAATTGATGCAAATACTGCACCAGCATACGGCGTGCCATCTGCATAATATCCGCTTATCTGTGTATCGCTAAAATCAGTGAGGATTTCGGTGCGCTCCACACGCCTTCCATAACTGCTGTACTTCACATATCCAATGTTCCAGATGTATTCCGAGTTCTCAAGATAGGTGATATGCACATCCTTGGAATTATCAAGTGAGATTTGCGGGTGCTTCGCATAGCCCGTGCCGAATGTGAGACGCTGTTCTCTCCATGTGAGACCTCCATCCCGTGTGTATCGCATATATATCTGATATGTGCCCGTACGCATATCGCTCCACACAATCCATTGCTGTTTCCCGTAAGTCGCTACATCAAATCCGTATTGCGGCTCGCCAATTACTGTAAACATGTGGTAAAGTCCTGTGGTATTATTGAGATACATCCATGTGGTATCGTTTTCCATGTTCGTGGCGAAGAGATATGTACCGCTACCAGTGAATTTTATCCTGCCCAGTAACTTGCCAGTTCCATCTGTAATTGTGGTATTTGTGTATATAATAATCCAGACCCACCGCTTATTTACATACATTGCACTTGCGTATTTCTTCATTATATTTAGCGTATCAAATTGCATCACAATCGTGCCCATTGTCCGTAGTTCTGGTGTCTGCCTGCAGTTGTCCGTACTCAATCGTACAGTAATATTTACATGCTTTAACTTACTTGTGAAATTGTACGGTGTCCAGCGTGTGAGTGTTGCATGGGAATTATCGGCGTTCAATACAACAGAAACCGTGCCCGTGGCCGTGGTGTCCCAGTACGGTGTGAGTGAAATCGGATAACTCTCAAGGCAAAGTTCATACTGTGCAAATCCGTCTGCGTAGTAAGGTGCCAGCTTTTGCACTACATTCTGCTGTACATTCACTGTATGTACTGCAAAATTATCAAAGTAACATGCGCCTCGGGAATCTGGGACCTCACCAATATCGCCAAGATAGTACCTTGAACCTGTGAATAAATGATTTGTGCGATATGCACCGCAGTATTCTCCGTTCAGAAATACATATACTGCCCAGCCTGGTATTACAATTACCTCAAGATGATAATCAATGTCGGGCCATGCATAGGTGATGAATACATAATGTCCCGCCTCGTCCACAAATGTCATGCTCCCGTACTCACCACTTTGCGAGGAATTGCGTTGCACACCAATACCTACACCACCATCTTTTATAAGCCAGAACATCTGGTTATCATACCCTACAAATCTGAAATCCAGACTTATGCGGAAGGCAGCATATTGTGTCTCTATGTAGGGCGAGAGAGCATACGCATAACCTGCGATGTCTGCTCTGGAGTTAATGTATAACTTCCCCCTGCTCACTTGCACGGTGTTTCCATCTGTCGCATTCAGATACCAGCCACTTGTATTGTCAAATGTAGTGCTATAGAGTGCTGTTCCGAGTGTGTAGGTTATGGGCTTAAACTCAGTAATTTCGTTCTTGTACTCACTTGCAGTTTGACCGCCGAGAAGATATGCGGTGCTGTCCGTTGGTACTGCACATATTCCTGCCATCGGTTCCGCTAACTTCGCTACAATTCTCGGACCTTCCCAGGGATAACTCCAGGGCTCATGGAAGCACTCAATAATGTCATCTGTATATCCGTTTGCAGTTCTGCCACCAAACAAATATGTTACATGGCCGAGCATTGCAATGCCCATATCTGCAACACCGTACGGAAGTGCGATGGAATCAATGTACCGCCATCCATCGTACATCCATAACTTGTAGATTCTGTCCACAAATTGCTCTCCACTCCTGCCACCAAATATAAAGAGACAATCGCCATCACGCACCGCTTTCATTCCATAATATGCATGTGGTAACTCTGCTAATTCATCCGTGCGGGCACGCACCTCAATGCTCCATGTATCTAACCTCAGACGCCACAGCTCATCTCGGCATGTATTGTTCTCGCACTTGCCCGGCATTATCCAGATTGCATCAAATGGATTTACTGACCGAGGATGCAGAAGTGCAAATCCAAATGCAGTGCCAACAGGTAATTCTATATCCAATACAGACACATAGCGCTCTTGTGGAACATATCGCATTATCTTCTTTGTGTAGTTACCATCCTCTGTGCACCCACCAATTATGTAAATTGAGTTGTTATACGCAACTGCAGCATGGCCGAAAACGCCATATGGCATTTTTATGGCGTCTGTGATCTTATAGGTGTTCAAATCAAATGCAAAAATAGTATCGGTTCCGTGAACTCCGTCTTCAGTGCCCCCAATCACATATAGCGTATTTCCGACCAATACGGTATCTGCATATGCCAGTTTTAAGGGTAGAATATCGGTATGAGTTGCGAGCTTTATCGAACTTCCGTCGAATACGGTGCGATTATGCGTAAAATCCGCAAGGTTCATACGGATAGTTTGATTTACAATTCCCTGATAACCTATCTGCATCTCATAATCTTTTGTGGCCGTTGTTTTCGTGGCATGTAATAGCACAGAAGGAGTAATTCCCCTACCCACATACTCGTCAGATACTTGTGTCCATCCATCATCGGTAAATGTCATATATGTAGAGTAATTTGCAAGTGTATAGGCAATCAAGTGCACATCGCCCTGCACGGCATAATCAAAATCAATAATGTTGAGTTCACGGCTCACCACGCATTTTGGTGTGTTCCAACTACTACCACGAGTTGTTGAGTTTGTATAAATGATTGTGTTATTCACCACCCAAACAAGATGCAGTAGGTTACTATCCCATTTTAATATGGGTTTGAGTGTGGCATTCGTGGCTATTGTGGTTGGCACAGACCATGTAATGGGTTCAGCACTCCCAGAAGTAGTTTGGGTTTGTGTTTCCTGCGCCACCTGCTGGCCCGCCACATTTTCATGTGGATTTACGATATTTATACCTAAAAGCATCAGCACAGTGCAAATTGCTATCTGCATTACAATCTTTTCCCTCATGATTATCTGTATGGGCGCTTTTTGATATAAAAGTTTCGGCGTTTTTGTTCTGGCAAGTTGTAAATACTTCGTACTGCCTTCCTCGTTGCCCTACAATGCCCTACCCGAACTCCTCCAGACGCCTGCTCGCTACCTCGCATGCTCTCGCCTGGGCGTTGCCCTTACCGTTATCCCAGTGCTCCGCACACTCGAAACACAAGCCCTCACGGACATCGCACGGCAGGACCTTCAGACGGGCTCCGCATTCTCGGCACTCAATCTCGTCTTCCATCGCATCGGAATCGATACCGACTTATCTATGAACTTCTCGTATATGCCGGTTGGCTGTAATAATCACTAATATTAATTGAGTAATTAATAACCAGCAAAAACTTAAGATAACCAAGATTAGAGTAAAATATTTCTGTAAGGAATTGAATAAAATATGTATTGCTATAACTGTGATCCCACCACATGTTATAGACAAGTCTAAAGCGACTATTGCTCTATAAATCGGGTTGTTTTTCCATTGCTCTTTTATTTTTAAAAAATTCATCTTTCTGGTTTTCCAGTTCTTATATACTATCAGCAACAGGAATACACCACCAGCACAGTTCATCAGGGTGAGCAAAACGAGACCGAACACTATAATATCATCCATATTTTCCTATCCTCCACTTACGGATCATGTAAATGCAGATACAAATCAAAAATTCCCCATCCGATCGAAATAAGAGAAAATAGGATCACCACAGGACCCGCATATGGTCCGAGTGCACTGGCGCCTAAAATTTCACCCATAAGTACTATCATTACGCAGACCGTTTCGGTGATGTATGCAAGAGATATCGTAAATTTACATGACTCTTGAACTGCCCATTCAAACATATCCTCTGCTAACACCGAATATGGAACCAACCATAGGAAGAGAAAGATGGAGAATAGAATACCAAGCCACTTAAGACCCCAATTAAAGAATGGTAAAGAAAATATCATTTGCAAATTTGAAGTTCTTTCTTCTTTTATTTTCTCTGTGGCTAAATTAGTTCTTATCATTTCGACTAATATTGGTCTTGTCTGAGCAAACACACTTTTCACCCACTCCACAATCACATTTACCGCATTCTGCACCGCCTCCCACGCCTTCTGCAGTCCGCCGAGAAGCATCTCTGCCAGTGCCTGGAGTGCTTTTACGAACATACTGCCGAAGCCATTGAAGTCCTTCGCAAGTGATACATCATTAAACCCATTACTGACTTTTATTCGCAGCTCGCACCCTACTAAAACCAAAGTACCAGTGCCTATCACAAAGTAACCGCTGTAGTTGTACTCTGTACGTGTGTTTGGATAGAGCATAATCTTGTACTCACCAAGTAGATTGTTTGTACAGCATTCGACCAAGTCTACTTTGATCTCTGCAATGCCCTGAACATCCCTAACCAGATACCAGAACGAGATGTTTGCAGCAGATGAGCCTTCTGCGTGGATGTCCACATTATACTGGACAATCATCGGTGGCAGATTGTAACTCACGAATGGATTGAACGCCTTCTGTGTCCAGTTCTCTGCTAAACTGGTATTGTTTTTCTGTAAGTCCAGATAGTACTCTCTGCACCATGCGTAGTTCTGGAACAAACTGCCAGTACTCGTGTTGCTCAGATATTCCTGCCACATGGTCTCGTTGTCTATGTTCGTTGTATTGCTGAAGTAAATCTCTACGATGTCCGGTATTCTATCCGCATCAGTATCTGTCCAGCTACCGTCTGATTGCTTGTATGCCTGTAACGGGTCGCCGTACATCTCTCGGTCACTGTGCAAAGGTGCACCAGTCTCGTTCCAGCATGTGATGATTCTCACCGTGTAGCCCTTGACCTCCTGGTAGTCCGTGATACCATCGCCATCCACATCCGGGTTTTTGCAGTTTGCGTACGCCTGTGCGGAATTACAGCCGTGACTGAGCCAGTAGTGATGCTCTACACCGTCTAACCACTGGTCGCTGTCTGTGTCATTGCTCATCGGATTCAGTCCGTTCTGGTATTCTATATCGTCGTTCAATGTATCGTTATCGCTATCATCTTTCCATGGCTTTGTGTGCGTAACCAACACCTCCGTGCCGTCGCTCAGGGTATCGTTATCACTGCTATATTTGTTTGGGTCAGTTTTGTAGGTGAAGATTTCTTCGTAGTCGCTCAGGTTATCGTTGTCTGTGTCGTAGAGCGTTGCGTTCGTGTGGTAGATTCTCACTTCCTCGTAGTCAGTCAGCCCGTCGTGGTCCGTATCTGCATTGGTCTTGTTCGTTCCGAGTTCCTCTTCCTGCCAGTTTAGAAGTCCATCGCCGTCTGTGTCATCAAACGGTGATTCCGGGAATGGGTCGGGGTTCAGCGGTGTACTGTCGTTGCCATCTGCAATGCAATCGTTATCGCTATCTGCGTCATCTGGCATCGTGATGCGTTCCGTCTCGCCCAGCTTAATCACCACGCCCAGCACGGGCCTCTTTTCACTCATTTCGTACTCCCACGCCACATGCACAGTATATCTGCACACGCTACTATTTTCCAGCACATCCATCAATCGCACCAGCGAGCAATCGCCAGTCTCACTCACATTCCAGATTTCATTCCCGTCTCTGTATCCAGCTGCCTGATAGCCATAAATCTGC
>Ga0078972_1013432_pt1 | contig 13515 bp, 13 predicted proteins | sample YelNatPaOPGAMG01_FD_67568 | JGI IMG/M metagenome (GOLD analysis project Ga0078972, IMG submission 67568) | Hot spring thermophilic microbial communities from Obsidian Pool, Yellowstone National Park, USA - OP-RAMG-01 (SPADES assembly) (version 2) | ecosystem: Environmental > Aquatic > Thermal...
TCCCCCGGCCGGCGATCGACGGCCTGCTTTTGTCCTGGTGGACTGGCTCTGGCCGCGCGGGGTGGCCAAGGAACGGGCGGCCATCGACGAGTGGCGGGGCGACCTGGCTCCCAGCCACGATCTGCGCCGGTGGTACGGCCACCGGCCGGACCGGTGGGAAGAGTTTTTCCGCCGCTACCGGGCCGAACTGGCGGCGGCGGGGATGAACGACGAACTCGTCCATCTGGCCCGCCGGGCCGCCCGGGAAGACATCACCCTGGTCTACGCCGCCCGGGATCCCGCCTACAGTCATGCCAGGGCTCTGGCCCGGTTCGTCGAGGAGGCGGGCTCCGGGGAAGCCGCCGGACCGTGGGGTCCTTGATCCATGTTCCGTGTGAGGGCCGATAGGGGTTGACTTGGTCGGCGATACCGACGCCATATGGGGAAAGATTCGCGAAGAGAGGGTTGGGCCTTGCCGCTGCAGCATGGTGACCGGGATGGCGAAGCGCCGCTCGAGGTGGCGGCCGCCGTCCTCATCGACCGGGGCCGGGTACTCGTCGCCAGGCGCAAGAGCGGACCTTTGGCCGGCTTCTGGGAGTTTCCGGGCGGCAAGGTGGAGGCGGGGGAGACGCCGCCGGAAGCTCTGCGGCGGGAATTGGAAGAGGAATTGGGGATTGCGGTCCGGGTCGGGCCTTTCTTGGGCGAAAGCGTTCACCGCGACGAGCGAGGGGCGATCCGCCTCCTGGCCTTTTGGGCGGCGTGGGAGGGCGGGGACATGACGGTCCGGGTGCATGACCAGGTTCGCTGGGTGGAACCGCCCGACCTGGATGCATGCGTTTTCGCGCCGGCCGACCGGCCCCTGGTGGAAAAACTCAAGGGTCTGGCCGGATCAGGCGGGGGAAAAAACTGACAGACCCCATGGCCATGCCGCACAATGATGGACGGAAAGAAACAATTGCCCGGGCGGTGATTGATTTGACCGGCCGTCTTGATGAAACTCATCCTCACAGACTGGCCGTGGTTCCGGCTGCCGGGCATACGCGGCCGGTCGTCCCCAGGAGCTCAAACAGCCTCTCCTTCGCCGCGTTTTAGCTGTTGGAAGGCCGTTCCGGCCGGGCCTTTCCCTGGAAATAGGCCGTGACGAAGCTTCGGAAGCGGTGGGCGGCCGGTGACAGGTAGCGCCCTTCCCGCCAGGCCATGGCGATGACCCGCCGGCACCGGGGCCGGGTTAGGGGCAGGCAGGCGATCCGCGACCGGTCCAGACCGGGTATGGCCGGGATCAAGGCCACGCCCTGCCCGGCAGCCACCAGGCCGGCCACCGTGGGCACCTCCTCGCCCTCGAAAACGACCCGGGGGGTGAATCCGGCCTGTTGACAGAACTGGTCGGTGATCACCCGGAGGCCGTAGCCCTTTTTGAGGGTGACAAAGACGTCGGAGGCCAGATCGGACAAGACAACGCTCTCCCGTTCGGCGAGAGGGTGCTCCCGCGGGACGGCGGCGAAAAGCTCCTCGCTGAACAGGTCGAGCCAGGTCAGGCCGCTCCGGTTGAGAACGGGCGAGCAGAGGCCGAAGTCGATCTCCCCGGTGTTGAGCATGTCCAGGATGGCCTCGGTGTTGTCCTGGTGCAGGTGGAAGCGGACCTGCGGGTTCTGGCGGCGGAAGGATCCGAGCAACCGCGGGATCACTTCGGCGCCCAGGGTGTGCAAAAAGGCCAGGGAGACCTGCCCGCCCTGCGGGTCGGCCATGTCGGCGATCTCCTTTTTGGCGGCGGCGATCTCGCCCAGGGCCCGCTCCACCCGCGTCAGGAACAGTCTCCCGTACCTGTTCAGCTGGACGCGGCGGCCGCGGCGTTCGAACAGCGGAACGCCCAGTTCCTCCTCCAGCCGGGCGATGGCCCGGCTCAGGGCGGGCTGGGAGAGCGATAGTTCGGCGGCGGCCCGGGTGAAATGTTGCAGGCGGGCCACCGTTTGAAAATACTCCAGGTACTGCCACTCCACGTCCGGTTTCCCCCTAAATAATCAAAAGGCATTGTCGTACTGCTAATTATGAATTGGACGTTATGACGTGTCAAGGGGTAAGATGATGGGTAACCGGCCCCCGAAGGCCGGCGGGAGAGGGGTATCGTGTGACCTACGTGCGGACGGACAGCCGGGCATTCTCCCTGGCTGTGGCGGCCCTGTTCCTGGGTGGATTCGTGACCTTCGCCAATCTTTATTCGACCCAGACCGTGCTTCCCGTCATCGCCCGGCAGTTCCACGTGTCGCCGGCGGTGGGTAGCCTGTCGGTGTCTTTCACCACCGGGGCCCTGGCCCTGTGCATGCTCGTGACACCGGTTTTCTCCGACTGGACGGGGCGTCGTCTGGTCATGACCGCTTCCCTGGCGGCGACCGGGGCTTTCAGCCTGTTGGCGGCCCTGTCGCCGTCCTTCTCCGTCCTGCTGTCCTTGCGCTTTCTACAGGGCGCCGTCCTGGCCGGTTTCCCGGCCATCGCCATGGGGTACATCGGCGAGACCTTTCATCCCGGCAGTATCGGCCGCGTGATGGGACTGTACGTGGGCGGCACCTCGGTCGGCGGCATGACCGGTCGTTTTCTCGTAGGCGCCCTCACCGATCTTTTTTCCTGGCACGTGGCCATGGGGGTGCTGGGGGCCCTGAGCCTGGTGATCACCTTCTTTTTCCGGCGGATGCTGCCCGAGGCGCCCGGGTTCCAGCGGTCGCCGCTGTCCTTCCGGGGCACGGCCACCGCGCTTTGGGGGCACCTGAAGGACCCGGCCCTCGTCGGCATCTACGCCGTGGGCTTCATCCTCATGGGCGGCTTTGTCAGCATGTTCAACTATGTCGGCTTTCTCCTGATGGCGCCCCCTTACCATTTGAGCCAGACCTTGATCGGCTTCATATACATCGTCTATCTGGGCGGCACCTTCAGTTCGGCCTGGATGGGGCGGCTGGCCGACCGTCTGCCCCGCAGCCGGGTGATGGCCGCGGCGGTGGTATGCATGGGCGCCGGGGCGGCCGTGACCCTCCATCCGTTTTTGTGGGTCAAGATAATTGGTCTCGTCGTTTTCGCCTTCGGTTTCTTTGCCGGCCATTCCGTGGCCAGCGGCTGGGTGAACCGGAGGGCGGCCGCCAACAAGGCCCAGGCTTCCTCCCTCTATCTGCTGTTTTACTACCTCGGCGGCAGCGTGGTGGGGTCGGTCACGGGTCTTTTCTACAGCCGCTGGGGCTGGCCGGGGGTAATCGTCACCATGGACGGCCTGCTGGTGATAGCCTTCGGGCTGGCCTTCCTGACCGCCGCCCTGGCGGCGGCCCGAAGGGAGGACGGGGGGCGTGGTACCCGTCTGGCGTGGGAACGGCGGGCGAGGAGCGGTTGACATTTGGACCTGTTGGCGGCCATCCCGGCCATATTCGTCGTCTTGATCTACAGCGTGATCAAAGGTGTTTATGTCGTTTACCCGTTGTTGCTGGGTCTGGCCGTTTTTCTCGTCCTCGCCTGGCGCCGGGGACATGCGCCGGGAAAACTGCTCCGCATGATCGGTCACGGGGTGGCCGGTTCCCTGCAGTTGGACCTCATCCTGTTCTTGATCGGAGCCGCCATAGCGCTCTGGATGGCCGCCGGCACGGTGCCCTTCCTCATTTACTACGGCGTCCGGCTGATCTATCCACCGCTGTTCATCGTTTCGGTATTCATCATTACACTCCTGATCGCCTTGTTGATGGGCACGTCCACGGGAGCCATCGGGACGATCGGCCTGGTCTTCATGATGGTGGCCCGGGCCGGACATATCGACACGAACCTGGCCGCGGGCGCGATCATCGCGGCGGCCTACCTGGGCGAAAGGACCTCGCCCGTCTCAAGCACGGCCAACTTGATCGCCGTGGTCACCAACACCAAGGTTCACGGCAACCTGAGAAGGCTGTTGAAACCAACCATGTGGCCGCTTGTCGCCACGGTTTCGCTCTATACGCTGCTATCGCTGCAGAACCCTCTGCATGTCGATTTCCATACCACCGGCAACGCCCTTGCCAGGGCTTTCCATCTCAGCCCGGTGGTGCTCCTGCCCCTGATGATCATGCTCGTGTTCATCATGCTCAAGGTGGACATCAGGGTCACCCTGACGGCCACGGTAGTGAGCGCCCTGGGGGTGGCAGCCAAATAGCGCGGCATCCGGATTTTCTCCGGAGGGTACTGCCCCATGGCCGCCTTGGCCTGCAAGGCCAGAAAACTCTTGAACGCCTGCGTGGCCAGCCGGACGATCTGCTGGGAGACTCCCGCCTGGAGCATTTTGCAGTTCTCGTTCCCCTTGCACAGTTGACAGTTCTTGGAGTAGCTCAGAAGTTCGCCGGTCGCAAAGTAGTGTTGCCGGATGTTGTACAGCGCGACGTTGTAGAGATTTTTCGCATGGTGACAGAGTTGCCGCAGCAGAGCGTGCTGTTCCCTGGTCAGATGCTTGATGCGGTTCCTTTGCGTTGCGAACATTCTCGTTCACCTCCCCTCTGTGTAAATAATACCATACGCCCAACGCATACGCAAGGGGTTGGCTGCAAAAGCCAGGGAATTTTTTCTGGCGCTCTGGGGCATTGAACCGCCACCCACCTGACTGTGGGTGCCCTGGCCGCGCCTTATATCCCCATAGCTGAAGCCAGGGGCTTTACGACGCGTCTTGGTAAAAGTGGATTAAAAACCTTGACGCGTTCCAATTCCCCTGGTAAAATATAGTCAACATTCCATCTCGAAAGCTCCCGGTGCGCGTGCCGCATAGTATGGTGGTTTGTGGGGGGTTGTGGAAGAGATAATCGGCAGGCGATACTTTTTTACGATTTTCGGGAAAGGAAATAGTTAAGATGAAGGGTTTCAACAAGATCAATCGCATCCAAATCAATGGCTTTAAGAGGTTGAGGGATGTTGATCTGCCGATCAGGCCGTTCATGGTTCTAATTGGGGCCAATGGCGTCGGAAAGACATCTTTTCTTGACGCGATTTCCTTGTTATCGGCTTCGGCCAGAGGGGAGTTGAACAGTAGACTCTCTGAGTACGGTGGGCTGACAAGTGTTATGACGCGTGAAAAGTCAAATTCTGTTTCGTTTTCTATTGACGTCGATGTGCCTGGGCATAAACCACTCTGCTACGAACTTACCTTAAGCCCGAAAGGTGTCGGGTACTCGATTGATCGTGAGGAACTTTTTCAGCCTCGCGATGGCTACCAGGAGCCATTTAAGCATATCACTTCGCGAAACAGTGATATCCGCTATTATGATACGGAAAGGAAAGGGCTGCGTACACCCAATTGGGAACATAATCCTTGGGAAACATCCCTGTTCCAGGTGCCCAAGATGTATCAGCAACCGGAGGAGCTGCGTCGCATTCTTGGTTCGGCACTTCAATATCATGCCTTGGATGTCGGGCCGCGTGCTCCTATCAAATTGCCACAGAAAATGCGACCAGCCGATCATCCGGGTGCAGACGGCGAGGATTTGATTCCATTCCTTTATTCACTGCGGGAAAGTAATGGAGATCGCTACGAAGCCATTGAAGATACCCTGAAGTCGGCGTTCCCTAGCTTCGAACGCCTCGGTTTCCCCCCTGTCGCTGCGGGCATGTTGACGATGACATGGAAGGATTGGAACTTTAGCAAGCCGTTTTTTGTGAATGAACTTTCAGAAGGTACACTTCGCTTTCTTTGGCTTGTTTCGCTATTGCAGAGCCCTAGTCTGACAACCTTTACGCTGATTGACGAACCAGAGGTCAGTTTGCATCCCGAATTGCTGAGTATCTTGGCAGAGCTTATGCGCGAATCCGCCAAAAGAACTCAACTTATTGTAGCCACCCATTCTGACAGTTTTATTCGATTTCTCGATCCAAAAGAGATAGTTGTAATGGATAGAGGGGATGATGGCTATACTACGGCAAAATGGGGGGATGCGCTAGATTTGGACAAATGGCTTGATGAATATAGCCTTGATGAAGTCTGGCGGATGGGGCAAATGGGAGGAAGGTCATGAAAATCACCATGATCGTGATGGCTATCCAGTTAGCTCAGAATAGGTTACCGGCCGGGCAACGGCACATGCCCTCAAACAACCGATTAAAAAGCTGTTGCTTCCAGCGCCGTCTGTTAAAACGGTAGCAAAATTCGTCAAGATAACGCTGAAGGTGATCCCGATCAAGCCCGTGAAAAGTGCCGGCAATGAAAGCTTTAGCGTTAGAGATAACAATGTGGACCTATTTTAGCGTTTCAAGGGCTTCCTCCTTGTTCTCACTGACGATAACTCGCTCATGCTCGTCCGGCCTTGGCAACCACTGTATAGATTTTCAGACCGTCAGTTGTAATCTTGGAACCAGTGGCCACATGTTTCAAAGCAAAACTTTTGGCGGTCCTTTCGTCAATAGTCTCCACAACTTCCATCTTGGCATAAACTGGGTTATCATTGTCATCCACAGAAACGGCTACTATCACAGGGACCTTTTCGGTGCCCCGCCCAGACTTGTCAGATCCTTCGCTAGGCCCGCCAAAGTATGCGTCGTCTATCTTCACGAGGCCAGCAAGCTTGTAATCAGCGTCCCTGTCAGCCATGGCACTGCGGATTTTGTGAGACATTGTCCAAGCCGTCTGGTAGCTTACGCCGATCTCTTTGCTTAGGGAGAGGGAGGAACACCCCCTCTTGTCATGGGCTATCAAATAAATCGCCCAGAACCAAGCCAGCAAAGACGTCCTAGTTTTGTGCATTACAGTGCCAGCCGTCAAAGATACCTGGTAACTGCAATCTTTACACTCGTAAAGATCTCTTGTCCTTATATAATAAGCCGACCGGCACCCACACTTGGGACAGCTGTAGCCATGCGGCCATCTAATATTAAAAAGATGGTCACGGCATGCCTGTTCGTCTTTGAAACGAGCTTGAAATTCCAGCAGACTTAGGGGTTCCTGGCTTGCCATGGTTAGTCCTCCCTTCCTATGACGTGTAAATTATACCATGCCGGTTCTGGCGGAGTCAATAGCCTCCTGAGCTAATCGGATAATCATCTTATCTAAATCTATTTCAAACGCAGACTTGGGAAAGCAGCCTTTAAATCCAGGAGTATCGAGCACTGGACTAATTAATTTGATCTTGCGTGTCTCCATCTCTTCTCTATTGTTGCCGGTACCATAGGCTCCGTCCGCTAACACTGTATCCGGCCGAAGATCTTCAGGTTGCTGGTCTATTAGATCTGGACAAGGCTCGGAATCATGCACATTGCCCGCAGTAACGTCAATACTAGTAAGAAAACCCGCTTCAGTTTCCTGCATCGCGTGGACTTTATAGCCATCAAAAAGATTGGAGCTGGACTTGCGACCATGACGCATCTCGGGGTCAGTGGTCGATATGACTCGATCCTTGGCCACACCTCAGCTTCAGCCGCTTCAAGTCGGCCATGGTTTTCAAAGGGCGCTCCTGCTCCTCGGGTGTGAGGATGGTCAGCAGCACGGGCTGAAACAGCCTGGGATTGGTGCGCCGGAGCTTCCTGGGGCTGTGCGCCAGCCAAAGCAACGGACCCGGCGCCAGTTTCTCGAGTGTTAGGCTGCAGGCGTGGAATCTGGCCACCGTCGCTCGCGTGGGGTGCACACAAAGTTGTTCGGACCATACCTGTTGAGATAATCCCCTCCGGCAGTTTATATCTCTGCCGTTCTTGCTGGCCCGCGGTCGTTAGACGGCTCGCCTTGGTCAGAACAAGTGCAGTAATTTTGAGGAGATAGACGCTTCATACAATTATGGGGCAAAAAGCAGAGGATTCACCGGATTCTTCGAGATTAAAATGTGCCCAGGAAATAAATCCCAGAGCGACCTTCGCCTGGGACTGGCACAAGTACTTTTAGGCGACCCACCTCATTATTGGTTTGGCTGGCCAGTTGCTTAAGCGGTCGACCAGCACATATCGTCTAATTGAGGACAACTAAAGCCGTCTATTGCTGGACTATAGACACTAGCCGCAACAATCGTGGTCTACTACCTGGTTCACTGATTTCGGCGGCTTTTGTCTTTCTCGGATAATGAGCATTCAACTACCGGTTTGTCCGGTAAAACTCCTGCGGTTAATGGTGCTACAAGATAGTCCGCGAAAAAATCAGCAATTTGCCCTATAGATAAAGGGCCTTTTTGGCAATACCAGCGAGAAATCCAGTTTACCGCTCCCATTATCAACAAGCTTACCATTTTTTCGGAAATAGGAGAGAAAAAGCCCTTGTTTATGCCGTCAACTATAATTTCCCTTATCTGTCCTTCGTAATCATCCCGTTTTTTCCGTATTATTTCAGCATATCTTTCTTCCAAAAGGAAGTCTGAACCTAGTACCACAGTAAGAAGATTGAGTTCTCCAACCAAAATGAAAGTGTGCCGCCTTATTGCTTCCTTGAGCATAAGTGGGGGCGTAAGGTCCAAGGATCGTATTTGTTGTATGCTATCGAGTAGCATGTTCATGGCAAGATCATGGCATAGGAATAAAATATCTTGTTTTTTATTAATATAGTAGTATATTCCCCCTCTAGTATATTTTAGCTCACGAGCAATTTCGTCAACTGTCACGGCATGGTACCCTTTTTCGCTGAAGAGTTTGGCCGCAGTCTTTACGATGTTTGTTTTGTGCTCCCTGGCTCGTTCTTCCCGGAAATTCATAAGGCCATCTCCCTGCTACCATATTTTAGGCGATCCGACGTTTGGGCTAAGAAACCCTGCCGCTGAGATAGGATTTTCGGCCGTTGAACGAGGGCGGGTTTCTTTTGACCCCGGAGTATGTTACTGTACACACGTACAGAATTATATCACGGTGGCGGGAGAAGAGCAATGTACAGCCTGGCAAATTACATTAATAACCTTAACTGGCAGTCGTAGCCATACAAGCTCACGGGCTTGCAGATTTCTTGAATCCTCCTGCCCCTGGGCCTCATTAGACGATGAAAACACCGGGTATTTCGACGCCATCTATGTCTAGTAGTTGGTTCGATTCGATACCACGCATATCGTTGGACGCGGGGCACGGTCGTGTTTTCAGGGTAAGGCGGGTGATTATGTTTAGGAAGTGCAGTCAGCCGCTGCGGTGTAAGAGCAAGCCTATGCGCTCGTCTCATAGACGATCTATTAAACTAATTAAGGATGGTGTTGATAGTGGCAGAAATGCCTGAGTTCGTTTCCAATGTTATATCGACCCTTGATCGGAATAGGGCAAAAAACAAGGGAGTTAATGCAACCTTCCAGTTCTTTCTCACCGGAGAGAATGCTGTAGATTTCTTTATCAGATTTACTGATGGTTTACCCATGCTTCATGGGGGCACAGCGGAAAGTTCTGATGTAGCCATATCTATGGCAGCGAATGATTTTAAGGATATGGTATCGGGTCATTTGACTGGGATGGCAGCTTTTATGAGTGGTAGGTTGCGAATAACCGGAGATATGGGCTTAGCTATTAAACTAGAAGACATGCTCAGATAGTTGAGTAGACATCTGCCAGTGGATGAAGGTATCTGTGTTTTTGGGGAAGAAATGAGGTGATTTGATGGAGTACGAACAAATATCTGTAGAACATGATGGGCGGGTAAGCGTGATTTTTATGAACCGACCCGAAAAAAGAAACGCCCTCAGTGAAAAGATGACCTTCGAGCTTATATCCGCCTTGGGTGAGGCGGACGCCGATCCTGAGGTGGGGGCGGTGGTGCTCGCAGGGAAAGGGGATTCCTTCTGTGCGGGCGCGGATTTGGCCGGCTTCGCACAAATGGCCTCGCAGCCCCCGGCAGTGATCCACCGGGAAGGGGTGGCTTCCACCGAACTATTTAGGGCGGGTCTTAAAATGACCAAGCCGCTGATTGGTGCAGTGAACGGGCATGCCATGGGAGGGGGCTTAGGCCTAGTGGCCATGTGCCACTTAGCGTTGGCCAGTGAAGGGGCCAGATTTGGCACGCCGGAAATAAGAGTGGGTATTTTCCCCTTTGTTATTCTGCCTCTCTTGATTAGGTCCGTGGGGCCTCGCCGGGCCTTGGAAATGGCTCTCACGGGGGCATCCATGGGTGCGGTCGAAGCTAAAGAAATTGGGCTAATCAACAGGGTTTTTCCAGCCGGGGAGCTACACAGCCGGGCCATAGAACTGGCTGCGGAGATAGCGGGTAACAGTCCCCTGGTGCTGAGGCTGGGGCTGAGCGCTTTCAACACCGCCATGGACATGGAAATAAACAAGGCTTTTGATTACCTGAACACCCTGCGTGTGCTTGACTTTTTGAGCGAGGATTTGAAAGAGGGGGTCGCGGCTTTTGTGGCGAAAAGGGCTCCGGTGTGGAAAGGACAGTAGAGAGACAGTGAAGGATGGTGGCCATGAGGTATTCAGTTTTTACTGAGGAACACGAGGCGGTGCGTCGAGCAATAAGGAGGTTTGTGGATAGAGAAATCACTCCCCACGTGGAAGAGTGGGAGAGGGAGGAATACTTCGCCGATTGGGTGTTCCCGCGTATGGGCGAATTGGGTTTTTTAGGGCTGCGATATCCTGAGAAGTATGGCGGAGCAGGTGGCGATTACTTCATGGCCATCGTGCTGGCCGAGGAAATCGCCCGCTGCGGGGCGGGGGGGCTGCCGATGGCGGTTGCGGTACAGACCGACATGGCCACGCCGCCCATAATGCAGTTCGGCACAGAGGAGCAGATAAAAAAATACCTTATCCCGGCACTGAGAGGTGAAAAGGTGGCCTGTTTGGGCATAACCGAGCCCAACGCCGGATCAGACGTCGCTTCCATTCAGACCAGGGCGGTGCGGGAGGCAGACCACTGGGTGATCAACGGTCGGAAGACCTTCATAACCAACGGGGTGAGGGCCGATTTCATCACGCTGGTGGCCAAGACCAACCCTGATCTGGGCTACAACGGAGTGTCCCTTTTCCTCGTAGACAGGGGCACCCCTGGTTTCACGGTGACCAGGAAACTGAAGAAACTGGGCATGCGTTGTTCGGACACGGCGGAGCTCCTCTTCGAGGACTGCCGGGTACCGGCTGAAAACCTGCTCGGCGTGGAAAACAGGGGTTTTCAGCAGATTATGTGGGAGCTGCAGGGTGAGCGTCTGATGGGTGCCGCCGGGGCGGTCGCCGGGGCTCAGGTGGTCTTCGAGGAAGCCCTGGCCTACGCCCGAAAGCGTATTCAGTTCGGAAAGCCGTTGGTAAAGTTTCAGGCGGTCGCCCACAAACTGGCTGAAATGACCACAGAAATAGAGGCGGGCAGACAGCTTGTCTATTCCACTGCCAGAAAATTCGCCGCCGGTGAGTACCCAGTACGGGAGATCTCCATGTGCAAGCTGGTGACGGCCCAGATGAGCCACCGGGTTGCCGATGTCGCCCTGCAGATACACGGCGGATATGGCTGTATGTCGGAGTACCGGGTTCAGCGGGCCTGGCGGGATCTAAGGCTCAACAGGATCGGTGGCGGCACCGACGAAATCATGAAGGAAGTAATCGCCAAGACTTTGGGACTGTAGTACTAACGCTCCATGTCTAGCTGACACAACCAGGAATGAAAATCCGTGGTGGATCCCTGTGGCAATTTTCATGTTAATTATTACTTTTCTGACGAGGTAAGGAGGAGGGCCATGGCCCACTGGCTTTTTCAAGAAGAGCACGAGATGCTGCGCCGGAGTGTGCGGGCCTGGGTTGAAAAGGAGATAACACCCAACGTTGAGGAGTGGGAAGAAAAGGGCGAGTTTCCCAGGGAGCTTTTTACCCGGGCCGGCGAACTGGGTTTTTTGGGACTTACGTACCCGGAGGAGTACGGTGGCAGCGGCGAGGATTTCCTGGCCGGGGCGGTGTTCACCGAAGAGATGGCTCGCTGTGGCTCGGGGGGCGTTGCGGCTGGCCTAGGGGGCAGTGTCGGCATTGCCGCGCCTCAAATTTACAGGTTTGGCAGTGAAGAGTTAAAGAAAAGATTTTTGGCTTCCACCATTTCGGGGGAAAAGATTGGCGCTCTCGGCATTACCGAACCGGATACCGGGTCGGACGTGGCCTCCCTTCGAACCACGGCGCGGGACGCTGGGGATCACTATGTGGTCAATGGCAGCAAAACTTTCATAACCAACGGAATACGGGCCGATTACGTGGTAACCGCTGTGAAGACCGATCCGGCGGCAGGCCACAAGGGAATAAGCCTGCTGGTAATCGAGAAGGGGACACCGGGCTTTGCCGCGGCCAGAAAGCTGGAGAAGCTGGGCTGGAATGCCTCGGATACCGGGGAGTTAGTTTTTGAGGACTGCCGGGTACCCAAAGAAAACCTGGTGGGCCGGGAAAACGATGGCTTTTACTACCTCATGGAGAACTTTGCCTGGGAAAGGCTGGTCATGGCCCTGGGTGGCGTGGTGGGCGCGCAGCTTTGCTTGGAGGAAGCAATCCGCTATGCCCGACAGAGGATCCAGTTCGGCAGGCCCCTAGCCAAGTTCCAGGCGATCAGGCATAAACTGGCCGAGATGGCCTCCCTCGTGGAAACGGCCCGCTGCCTGACCTATCACGCCCTGTCCCTGTATGTGGCTGGCGAGGACGCCATGACGGCCGTGACTATGGCCAAGATGTACGCTTGCGAGGCGGCCAAGCGGGTAGCCGACGAGGCGCTGCAAATACACGGGGGGTACGGCTACATGATGGAGTATCCGGTTCAACGGTTCTGGCGGGACGCCCGGATCGGCACCATCGGTGGGGGCACTACCGAGATCATGAAGCAGATAATCGTTGATAGGATGATTAAATAGAGGGTGAGTGAGGGGAAAAAGCGATGTTAGAAAGGTATTTCGACGAACTAAAAGTGGGGGACCGGACGATCTCCCGGGGAAGAACGATAACCGAGGCCGATCTTGTTATGTTTTCCGCCTTCAGCGGCGACTGGTACCCCCTGCATACGGACAAGGAGTATGCCGCGCAAACCATGTTTGGCCAGAGGATAGCCCATGGCCTCCTGGTGTTGAGCGTGGCCAGCGGCCTGGCGAGGATGAATCCCGGGGTGGTAGCGGCATTTTACGGGATGGACAAGGTACGCTTTACTGCTCCTACTTATATCGGGGATACCATCAAGGTGGAAGCTGAGGTAGTGGATAAATCTGACAAAGGCGCCTTTGGGGTGGTTACCATCAAACAGGAGATCAAGAACCAGCGTAACGAAGTCTGTAATACAGCCTTTATGAAGGTCGCCTTAAACAAGAAGCCACAATAAACTTTATTCGATATTCCTGGAGGTTTGGTATTTCAGTTAAACCTTGAAAGGGTGACGGCTTTGAAAAGCGTGCGTATCGGGGCGGGGCAGGGCTTCTGGGGCGATTCCGCCTTTCCGGCCCTGGACGTAGTGCAGTCCGGCCAGGTCAGATACCTTGCCTGTGACGCTTTGGCCGAACTCACCCTGGCGATTCTGCGCAATGATATGCTCAAAAATCCGGCGCGTGGCTTCACCTGGGATATTCCCATCATCGCTGAAAAGATTCTGCCTGCCGCTTTTAAGCGCCACATACCCCTGATTACCAGCGGCGGCGGCCTCAACCCCACTGGCGCGGCTGAAGT
>Ga0078972_1013433_pt1 | contig 13515 bp, 10 predicted proteins | sample YelNatPaOPGAMG01_FD_67568 | JGI IMG/M metagenome (GOLD analysis project Ga0078972, IMG submission 67568) | Hot spring thermophilic microbial communities from Obsidian Pool, Yellowstone National Park, USA - OP-RAMG-01 (SPADES assembly) (version 2) | ecosystem: Environmental > Aquatic > Thermal...
TGATAGACGACCTTTCAGCATCATACGAATGGAACATTCCAAAAGACCCTAAAGTCACATTCATAAAAGGAAGCATATTAGACGAGGAAAGGATGAAAAGAGCCTTCAGCTACAAACCACAATATGTTTTTCATCTTGCAGCACACTTCGCAAACCAGAACAGCGTAGATCATCCTGAGACAGACCTTCTCGTTAATGCTTTAGGAACATTAAAGACACTCGAGTATGCGAACCTTGTTAATGTGGAAAGATTTGTCTTCGCATCATCAGGATGCTCAGTATACGGAAGCCAAGCGCCACTACCATTAAAAGAAGACTTTGTATCACTACACCTTGACACACCATACCAGATAAACAAGCTCGTAGGCGAACTATACTGCAACTACTTTCACGATTACTACAAGCTGCCGGTAGCGATAGCAAGATACTTTAACGTCTACGGTCCAGGAGAAGTTCCCGGAAGATATAGGAACGTAATACCAAACTTCTTCTGGTGGGCCATGCACGGGCAACCATTGCCGATAACGGGAACAGGGGAGGAAACGAGAGATTTCACGTTTGTAGAAGACATCGTTGATGGAACATTAAGAATGGGCGTCGTAGAAGAGGCTGTTGGGGAAGCAATTAACTTAGCCTCAGAAAAAGAAACTAGGGTCATAGATTTAGCGAACTGGATAAACGAAATGACTGGGAACAAGGCTGGAATAGTGTTCAAGCCGAGGAGGGACTGGGATAAGGCGATAAGGAGGAGGGCTTCGATAGAGAAGGCTAGGAGAATACTTGGATACGAGCCAAAGACAGACATGAAAACAGGGCTAAAAAAGGTTTACGAATGGATCAAAGAGAACAGAGATAAGATAGAGGCTTGCGTGAAGTTCTAAGCGTTGGTAGAGAACATACTATCTGTAGATGTAGAAGAAGTATTTCATGGCGAATATACACGGCAATATAGACAGGGCTTATGCTACAGGACGCCTGATAATATTCCACTCATATTGAGGACTCTGGAAGAGTATAATGCTAAGTCAACATTTTTCGTAGTTGGAGAAATAGCAGAGAAATTCCCAGAAGTCATCAATATGATACTAGGGAAGGGGCATGAAGTAGCTTTCCACGGATGGACACATGAGCCATTGTGGAGATTAACACCTGAGCGATTTAGGAAAGAGGTTAAAGCCTTTAAGAAGCTTCATCCTGTTTGCATAGGTTTCAGAGCCCCCTCTTTCTCTTTAAACAATAAGACTAAATGGGCTCTCAAAATACTACAAGAAGAAGGCTTCAAGTATGACTCAAGCATATTCCCGGTATGGACACCATTATATGGCACGTATAAAGCTCCAACGCATTCGTACCATCCATCTCTAGCAAACATAACAGAGGAAGATGGAAACTGCTCGATCATAGAGTTTCCCCTAGCCATATACGAGTTACTAGGACTCAAAATCCCCGTAGCTGGAGGACTATGGTTACGTCTATGGAATCTAGGTCTAATAAAGAGGGGAATAAAGAAGATTAATGATAAAGGATTTCCAGCAGTCATTTACATACATAACTGGGAACTTGACGAGAAAACTCCTAAAATTCCTGCAGGAATTTTAGGAAGATTTCAAGTTTATCACAATTTGAATAAAGCAAAGCAAAAATTAGCATCCTTGCTAAGCGAATTCAAATTCACCAATTTTTCCACATACATTAAGGATGCTTTGAAGTAATGGGATTAGTTTTAGTTACCGATGCATCTGAAAGAACTGCCTTGGCTGTCATAAGGTCTCTAGGTAAAAGAGGCATAAAGGTATTGGCTGCCGATGCCACAAGATTTAATGCTGGATTCCTATCAAAATACTGCATTCACAAAGTGATCTACCCTTCACCAATAGAAGATAAAGAGAAATTCGTGGAATCATTACTACGCTTAGTGAAAAACACAAGATTAGACTTAATGGTACCAATAACCGACTTCACCATGATACCAATTCTCGAAAGAAAAGAGGAATTTGAACAATATGTTAAGGTGGCAGCACCCCCCTATGAAGTTGCAATGAAAGCTTACGACAAATTTCAAACAATTAGCATTGCAGAGGAATGTGGGGTGCCGCATCCTAAAACCCTTCTAATAGATGATGTAAAAACTTTGAGCGAAGTAGCGGACGAACTTAACTATCCAGCAGTTATCAAACCTAGGATGAAAGTCTTCTGGAAAAATGGGAGAGCAATCATGATGAAAGTCACATCAATTAATTATGCGTACAATAAGGGGGATCTTTTATCCAAATATAATATGTTAATGAATAAGCTTAAGGTTATCGCACCTCCCGACTTTTTCCTTGTACAGGAGTATGTGCAGGGAGTAGGATATGGCGTGGAAGTATTAATGAATGATTCTTCTAATTTGATCGCATTGTTCATGCATAAAAGATTACGTGAATACCCGGTTACTGGTGGAGCCAGCACATTAAGAGTTAGCGTGTGGAATAGAAGGTTAGCAGAATATTCAATAAAGCTACTAAAGGAAATGAAATGGCAAGGAGTTGCAATGGTGGAATTCAAATTAGACGAGAAAAATGGAAGTACAAACCTAATGGAAATTAACGGAAGGTTTTGGGGGTCTCTACCGCTAGCAATAAATGCAGGAGTAGATTTCCCTTACCTCCTATACAAAGTAATGATAGAAAAACAAACTTTCCCTATCGGAGGCTATAAGTTAGGTTTCACTGAAAGATGGCTTATACCCGGAGATGTACTATGGCTATTCGATTCGTTACTTCGAAATTCTGGAGACTCTAAATTTACTGCGCTTAAAAAATTTTTATCTCCTCCGTTTCTACCAGATGACGTTATCTCATTAGATGATTTTTTACCAACAATAGGCGCATTAACCGAAGTTTTACGCTATGTCATAGAGGTCTCAAGGGGGAAGCGAACAGTCTATGGTGAGATGAGAGTTTAAAAATGGATATCTTAATACTTTCACAAATATTTCCTCCAGATCTAGGTGGAAGCGCTACAAGAGCCTATAACGTTGCCAAGGGACTCCTAGCTCATAACGTGAATGTAACTGTTATCGCAGGCTTTCCACATTACCCTACTGGTAATGTTCCTAAACATTTAAGGAAAAAGGCTCTAGCCATTGAATATTTCGATGGCATGAAGGTGATGAGAACGTATATGCCTCCCATTCCTGCAAAAGGATTTATTAACAGAATTATACTTTTTATATCTTTTATGTTATCATCTCTGTTTCCATTCTTCCTGGTTAGGAAGATAGATGGTATATTTGCAGCAAATCCTCAAGTATTATCCATATATCCCGCTTTAATCTACAAGTTTTTCCATAAGTGTCCAGTAGTACTAAATGTTGATGACCTCTGGCCAGAAGATATCGAACCTGAAATTACTCGGTCTTCTATGATAAGAAAGTTGGGAGAAGTGTTAGCTAAAATAGCGTATGTCATGGCTGATGCTATAACTCCAATAAGCCCCGGCTATACAAAGGTCATTAAAGGCAAATACAGAATTCCTGGGAGCAAAATTCATGTAATCAGAGGTGGAGTAGACACAAGCAAATTCAAGCAAATGCTAAATAAGAATGATGGAAAATTTAAAGTTCTGTATAGCGGCGCTTTCTCGGTAGCGTACGATTTTGATCAAGTGCTTAAAGCAGCAAAAATGCTTGAAAAACATGAGGATGTGGAGATAATCTTGCAGGGCGGAGGGGAATTGCTCAATTATGTTAAACAGAGAGCCACAGAAATGAAGCTGAAAAACGTAAAAATAATTGACAAAATACTCAGTAGAGAAGATGTAGCAAAACTGATGGGCAAGGCAGACGCCCTACTATTGCCGCTTAGAAACTTTGGAAGACCATATCTCGGAATATCCTCAAAACTATATGAGTATCAGGCAGCAGGAAAACCGATAATATGCTGCGCAGATGGCCAACCAGCGGAATACGTAAAGGAAACAAAATCTGGTGTTGTAGTTAAACCAGGAGACTACGAAGCCATATCTAAAGCTGTATTCTACTTAAAGAATAATCCTAACTTGGATAGAGCGCTCGGAGATTCTGGAAGACGTTATGTTGAAAACAATCTATCAATAGAAAAGATAGGAGAGAAAATTATGGTAGTCTTCAACAAAGTTCTTAAGAAATAAATAAAGCAATATTTGAAAAATACTGTTGTGGTCTAAATGAAGGCCTCTGTTTCAGTTATTATATTAACTTTGAATGAAGAAGTAAATATTGAAAATTGTCTAAGAAGCGTATATGGGTGGTCGGATGACATCCATGTCGTTGATTCATTCAGCAAAGATAAAACTGTAGAGTTGGCTATGAAGTATACTGATAAAATTTACAGAGTTAAAGAAGATCATTGGGCAAATTTAAGAAATTGGACCTTAAAGAACCTACCTTTAAAATACGATTGGGTACTTTTTCTTGACGCTGACGAACGGCTTACAGAAGATCTGAAGAAAGAGATAGTAGCGGTATTGAGCATTCCTCAAAAAGTTAACGGCTTTTACATTAAGAGAAGGTTTATTTTTATGGGTAAGTGGCTTAAACATGGCGGTTTATACTCAAAAGTGTTAAGACTTTTTAAGAGGAACTTTGTTGAGTACATAGAATTTGGAGATTCTGAGTACGCTGTTGTTAGAGGAAAAGTTGGGCATTTAAGGAATGATATGATACATGAGGATAGGAAGGGTGTTTTAAGATGGGTAGAAAAGCATGTCAAGATAACAGATAGAGAAGCTCAGAGAATAATGAAAGGAATGAGTATAAACTTACAGATGTCAAAAGGTAAAATTGAGATTGAAAGTGGGAAAAGGGTATGTTTGAGGGTGAGGATATGGGATAAAATACCTCTTTATTTAAGGCCGTTTATGCTTTTCTTTTACTCTTACTTTTTGAAACTAGGTTTTCTGGACGGTGTAGAGGGTTTAGTGTATCATCTATTGTGGTCCTTTTGGTATAGGCTATTAATATATATCAGAGTTCTAGAGTTAAAGCATGATTGCGCGTGTATATCAACGTCAAGTTGACAAAGGTAGATACACTACAGCAGCCAAATCTAAGAACCTACCTAGTGAGTGAGATTGAAAATACTCCATCTTATCCCAACTTTCTTCCCAGCTTTGTCATTCGGTGGTCCCCAAAGGGCGGTCTTCCTAACATGCAAAGAGCTAGCTAGAAGGGGACATTATGTTGAGGTGTTTACGACTAACGCATATGACTTGCACAGTAACTTCCTCCTGCAAAAGAGCTCTTGTTCTATTGCTGGCTTCAAAGTACGGTACTTCAAAAACAAGTTGCGCGTCGATAACTTCTTCTATGCACCTGACATTATTTCGGCAATTAAACGTTATATTGTAAACTTTGATATTGTACACATACACTTCGGAAGACAGCCCGCTGACCTTGTTGCTTGCGTCTACGCTAGACGTAATAGAATTCCATGCTTAATACAGGCACGTGGTGCTCTTCCTCGAACTACTTCAAAACAAGTTTATAAATGGTTATACAATTTCTTCTTTGACCTAATGTTTGGACGGCCTATATTTGCAAAGGCAACCCTTGCTATTGCTCTAAACAAGACAGAGCTGGAACAATACGCAAGTTATGGAATACCGCGGAACAGGATAACTATAGTGCCTAACGGTTTGGATCTTGATGAATATTCAAGTCTTCCTGATAGGCTTGTTTGGAAGGCAAAACAAGGCATTAAGGAAGACAGAAAAATAGTACTCTATCTTGGAAGGTTACACTGGATCAAGGGGATAGACATTTTGATAAAAGCGTTTGCCAAGTTGAGACGATACAGAAATGATCTCTTACTCGTGATCGCAGGTCCGGATGATGGGTTCAAGAACGCTTGCCTCAATTTGATAAACAATCTCAACATGTCAGATAGTGTCATTTTTACAGGTACTCTTCGGGATAAAGACAAAATCGAGGTGCTCAGGGCTGCTGATGTGCTTGTGCTGCCTTCAAGATACGAGATATTCGGAAATGTCGTGTTAGAAAGCTATGCATGTTTCACTCCTGTCGTCGCTTCAGAGGTTGGTGGTCTCCAAGAACTAGTGATTGAGGGAGTGACTGGATTCACATTTAAAGTTGGTGATGAGTATGGCCTGTTGTCAGCTCTTGAAAAGGTACTGGTTGATGATGAAAGGAGAGAAAGAATGGGCAAATACGCTAGAGAATTCGTCGAAAGCAATTACAGCATACGAAAAACAGTTGGCATCTTGGAATTAAGATACAAAGAAGTTATTAGATGAGCCACAACTCGATTGTTGGCTTTAACCACGCATCATTACCGGCATTCGCGCGTTCCGTTATCATGAAGGCAATCGTTGCTAGCATTATGGTCGTCTTGCTCTCCCTAGTATCTAATTATATATTTATAACTACTCCAAGTACGTATTCATTGCGGTTCATAGTGGGTCTTGTTGCATACCTTTTACTGCCTGGTTACTTCTTGGTGCGTCACTTACTTAATGTAAACAGACTTGTCGACTTGCTTTTCCTTGGTTTCTTTCTAGGATTCGTCGTGCAACTCTTGGCTTTGCTGGCTTGGTATTCCTTAGAATTTTGGATACCATTTAAATTGTCTCTTGGTCTTGTTATGGAAATCGCTGCGATAATATCCATCCTAGTGTCAGCAATATATGACAGCAAATTTAGAGTCAGCTCAAATATATCTTCGATTCACTTAGTCAAGGTAGAAATCACTGATGCTTACTTACTCATAGCTATAGTCATAGCGATTCTAATAAGGTATTGGTACCAGGGATTTATTGGCGGACCACTTTCAGATGGAGCCTTATATATGGAGGAAGGAAGGAATATCATGCAGAATGGCTTATTCACTTCTAAGTCTATTGAACCAACATTGATACCGGCCTACAATCAGCTCGGATTTAACGATCATGTTATTACTACTTTTGCGTTTGCTGTATTCTTCTTCCTTGGCACATCAGACTTTTTGTCCGCAAAACTGATGACAATATTCTCGGGAGTACTCGTAGCCTACATGATCTATAAGCTCTCTAGTAAACTGTTCAGACGTGAAGTTAGTCTAATAGCGCTGTCAATCGCAACCCTGCATCCTTCGCTTGTTTTCTTTTCTTGTGCAATACTAGGTCCGGAAATCCTTGGGACTCTATTCCTTGTTTCTACTATGTTCTTTCTATTGTCGGGATTTATGCATGAAAGCGAAACGCTCACTTATGGTATTCTAGCAGGCATATCTATCTTCCTATTGCTGGGAACACAGTATTCATTTTTCTTTGTGTTTTTGATCTCTTTGCCTTTCTTTGTACTAATAATAGATAGAACACATAGGTGTTTCACTTTTTTCTATTCTGTATTATGTGTAATAGGTTTGTTATTTGAAGCTTTTTTCTTTCCAAGAACTGAACAGTTCTTCCTTAATCCTCCATCTCCCGAATTCGTGATAGGTTACGTTGCCGTGCAACTTTCAATAGTTGCCGCATACTTGAGGATGAAGAATAGGACTAACGGAATAAGGTTAATCGGCCTAAGTAGCATTACCAGCATATTCTTAGTGCAACTGGCTATGCTACGTACCTATCACATAGCCTTAAACTTGCCTTTAAATGAAGTAATATTCTCTAAGACATTTCCTATAACTGCAGTTCCCGAGCAATTCGTAATGACATTCTTCGGAAGAATCGTAAAATTTATGGATGTGATTAGGGCTACGGGAACAGTCTTCGTATCTGCGACGACCAGTGTGATATTCACGCTGGCTGTATTATCTTTCATTAGCTTAAAAGAATTGAGTCGGAAACTGTTACTCATGATCTACCCTATCGTCTTTATATTTGTACAAGGGTTTGCTTGGCCGTGGTTGATTTTGGGAGTATCAGTCTGGGATTATAGATTCATTGTTAGCACAATTCCTTTTATGGTTCTGCTAGCTGCTTCATGTCTCGAGCCTTTAATATCTCAGAGGGTCATTAAGACTAAATCTGTCGCAAGTACGAAGTTCTCTCAAGAGATACGAATAGGTGTGAGTGTATTTCTGGTGTTCCTAATACTACTTGCCATCTTCTTTCCGACTTATTATGACTACGTAGCTTATCTTCATGGCGAAAACATGAAGTTTTCGATGTGGCATGATGCTGCTGAGTGGATTAAGGAAAATGTTCCTAGCAATGCAACATTGATTACCAGAAATCCTAGAGAGTTCTCTTGGCTTACATCAAGGTCATGTGTCATTCCGATTAACCAAGAGGAATGGAGCACAGACCCCTTCGATGTAAATTTGGATTTGCTCTTACGATTCATACAAAAATATCGCGCCTCCTTCATCATTGTAGATACAAACTTCTATGAGACTTATCCTAAATTAAGCTTTTTGTATGAGGACCCGAATTCGACGTGGGGCTTCGTGCTTAGATATAAATCAGTCCTTGGGTCCAGTAAACTATATATATATGACGTTACTCAGATTTTAGCACTCAAGTCGCCACTTTCAATCCTTATTATAAATGCTAGTTCCGATACTTTTGTATACCAAGATCAGCCCTCTCAGAGCTACGTGAATGAAAGTCTTTTGTATGTTGGCAAGGGTTCTGGTTTTGGAATTCTCAGAGCATTTGTACAGTTCAAATTGCCTAATCTTACTGAAACGTCTACTATAGTTGCTGCCACTCTCCGTTTAAAGGTCTCTAGGATACAACTAGAAGGCAAAGTAGTCCCACAGTTACAACTCCCGATTTTCTTATATAAAACCAAAACGGTCGAGTTTCAGAACTTAACATGGAATACTCAGCCAGACATTACAACTTATTACCCAGGCATAACACAGAATCAAGGTACAGTGACATCCGGTATGATTATCAGCTGGAACATTACATCCGTGGTTCAGGAATTCAATCAAAGCCAATTACTCACTTTTTGCATTCAAGCGGACTATTTGCCATTACGCTTTACCAGTGTTCAGTTTGCATCAATAGAATCAGGTTTCCCCCCTACGATCGAATTAGTAATTTCTCATCCATAACTCTGATGGACTGGTAGAAAGAATGAATCTCGTATCTCTGACTTTCGATGACGGATATCTCTCACAATGGCGAACTGCAAGACTACTTGCAAGACTGGGCATATTTGGTACTTTCTTCATTCCCACAGGAATCAAGTTCCTGAATGGGTCGCCCCTTATGACTAGTCAACCATACCTCATTAAGTCGTTACATGCTATGGGGCATGAAATAGGCTCACATGGTGTGAGTCACACAGTACTTAAAGGTAAACCTATGGCAATGGTTGAAGAAGAGTGCATAAAATCAAAACGTTACCTTGAGGAATTGCTTTCGTGTGATATCCAAGGATTCGCGTATCCGTTCGGTATGTTTGATGATTCGGTGGTCAACGTTGTAAAAAAGCATTATCGGTACGCACGAGGAACAGTCTATGATGTCGATCCATACAATTTCTATACTAATGATGCTTTCAGAATAGGAGGTTTAGGTATCAGCCCTCGTACTCAAATTTACGTTGTCAAGAACAGATTGAGGCACTTGCATGAACATCTTTTTTTGGTAGTCATCTTTCATAATGAGAATCCTTCCAAAGTCCTTGCCACAGTTGCGTTCCTTAGGTTTCTCGGCCTGAAATTCGTAAGGCTAAGCGAATTTGTTGCGACGATTGTCAATACTTGAAGAAGTTTTCCTGACTGCACGTCAGAGGGAGAACCTCTTGCCGAGTAAGATCGTGTTGGTATATCCTTCTTATATGCCCTTTATCCAACGAGATTACCGAATATTAAGCTCTCATCACATTGTGGTTCGTCTTGAGTACAATAGAAGAGGCTTACCGAGGTTCTTGCTCTGGTCAATCTACCGAATCATATGCGCTGACATTGTGCTCGCCTGGTATTCTGGTTTACATGCTTTGATTTGCATTCTAATAGCTAAATTCTTTAGAAAGAAATCAATAGTCATACTAGGTGGAGGAGAAGTAGCAGCATTGCGCCACATACGATATGGATCCGCATCAAGTATTGTGCCATCTCTCGTTGCTAAAATCCCGCTTATGTTGGCTGATAGAGTGATAGCAGTTCATAGTAGTCTAGTGGTTAAGGCTGCTAAAGAGCTACGTGTAAGCACAAAGAACATGCTAGTTATCCCTTTAGGATTCGACTATGAGGCTACAACCGACAACACCGAAAAAGAAAATCTTGTATTGACAGTCGCGTTGGCAAACTCATGGCCAAGGGCTCTTGTAAAAGGACTGGACATTTTTTCAAAAGTGGCTTGGCTCATTCCTGATTGCAGATTTGTCATAATTGGTGTAAGTCCTGAGATTGCACGCGCTCTGAAGTCTGTAGGTCCAGCGAACTTAGAAGTATATGGGCCAATGCCCTGGAGTCAAGTTACAGAGTACTTCAGGAAAGCGAAAGTCTATTGCCAGTTTTCTCTTTTCGAAGGATTTGGTTCAGCACTGGCTGAAGCAATGCTCTACAAATGTGTTCCAGTAGGCTCACCTAACGGAGCAATACCAAGCATAATAGGAGACTCAGGGTTTATCGTCCCGCTTGATAATGACGCTCAAATTGCTACATCAGTGCGTAAGGCACTTAATGCAGACTTGGGCGAGAGGGCCCGAAACAGAATTATTAAGCTTTTCCCTTTGGAACGAAGGAAGCGTGACTTGTTACGTATAATAGATGAGCTATCTAGCTGATAGTAATCCACCGAATCATTGTCTGTAGTTGGTAGTATTATGAAAGTCATTATCTCCCGCTATTGCATGGCGCTAAGTCAAGTGTACGGGAGTTCATTGGTATACCAGAATTGAAAAACCCTCTGCAGATTACGAAAAAACTAATATTCTTATTATTCAGGATAATCACAAATACTCTATCAGGAAAGGGTCTTTGGAAAATCCCTGGCTTTCTATTTATCTACAGATTCATTTACAAAATAGTTAAGCCAAAGGGGATAATATTGATAACATGCCAAGGGAATAAAATGTATGTGAACACCAAAGATGAGGGTGTGGTTTCCTCTTTATTAATTAAAGGAGTCTATGAGGAGTATCAAACAGAATTATTCAAAAAATTAATAAAACCAGGTATGGTTGTGGTGGATATTGGGGCAAATATTGGATATTATACCCTCATTGCCGCGAGACTACTGAAAGACGATGGTAGGGTATATTCATTTGAACCTGAGCCAAATAATTATGAACTCCTTGTCAAAAACATTCGGATAAATGGCTGTACTAACGTTATCCCCCTACAAAAAGCTGTCTCCAATATAGGCGGAAAAGTTAGACTTTTTCTTGACGAAGTTAATTTAGGGAAGCACTCCTTGTCAGAGTATAATGTTCTTAAAGCTGGTTTTGTGGAAGTAGAAGCAGTAACCCTTGATGATTTCTTTGAGAGCGTAGTAAAGAATAATAAAGTAAATTTAATTAAGATAGATACTGAAGGAGCTGAAGGCCTCATAATAGAAGGAGCTGGTAGAATATTAAGCGATAACGATCTAAAAATCATTATGGAATTTTGGCCTTATGGACTCAGAAATATTGGAACTGATCCTCTAGAGTTACTACATCGATTACAAAACTATGGTTTTAAAATAAGACTTATTGATGAAGCAAATCGATGCTTAAGGCAAATCGAAATAAAGAAAATTATGGAGATATGTGAAAAAACAAAGGGTGGTAAAGGTTCAATCAATTTATTATTAGAAAAAGAGCATCTGCAATCGCGGCTACACTAGTTGCACATACATGTTCTTCTTAAGGAGGTTGAGGCCCTTCCAAGTTTGACATTGCGAGAATGACCAGACCAACCAGGTTAACTACTATAGGTATACGAAGCTGAAGGGAGAGGAATTCATTAGGGGGAATGCTGCTGAATAGTGTGTCACGAGCACACGTTGTAAAAAAATATTTATAGGTAGTGCGTGCTATTATACACTATGAAAGTTTGCGTATTAGGTCTTGGTAAAGTTGGTCTTCCAACGGCAAAATACATTTTAAGTAAAGGCTTTAAAGTTTATGGCTATGACATATCCTCTACTGCTATTAAAAGTGCTAAAGGGGAGAGAATGCTGGAAGCCACAGGCATCTGGGATGAAGTGCCGCCCGTAGATGTCTACGTCGTATGTGTTTCCACATTGCTAAAAGGTGATGCACCCGACCTCTCGCCGATTTTTGACGCCTGTGAAAAGATATCGCAGAAAGCCAACTCACATTCCTTGGTTTCCATCGAAAGCACGATAATTCCAGGAACCTCCAGAAAAATCTACGAAAACATTTTTAATAAAAGCATAAACTTGGTTCACGTACCACATAGATATTGGGCTGGTGATCCTATAAAGCATGGTGTGAATCAGTTAAGGGTCATCGGAGCTGTAAACCAGGAAAGCCTAGGGGCCGGTATAAAATTTTATAGGGATGTGCTTAAAATACCATTACATGTTTGTTCATCTGTCGAAATAGCTGAGATGTGTAAAATTGCTGAGAACGCTTATAGATACGTGCAGATAGCCTTCGCAGAAGAGCTTAGGATGATATGTGAGGCACTAGGTCTCGGTTTTAATGAAGTAAGGGAAGCATGTAACACTAAATGGAATACAGAAATACTTGAATCAAGGGGTGGTATAGGGGGACATTGTTTACCAAAGGACATCAGATACCTGTCCTCTCTTACAGCTTATAATACACTGTTAAAGAGTGCTATGAAGGTTGATGAAGAATATAGAAAATGGTTACTGGAAAAAGGCAAAAGATATGATCCCTTATAAAGTGCGTATATCCAGCGTGCACTATGAGTAGTGAGTCTTCAATATTTGATTGTAGGTTTATCACCTTCGGCTACGTTATAATTAATCGTCTACCTGACAGCTGTCCCCCTCCTTAGAATTTTAACTAGGGAAGATCTTAAAACACTAACCCGCATATTTGACAAAGTAGCAGTCCTACGGCCCATAGTGCGAATAATTTCAAGCTACGAGAATAAGATAATGGCTCTTTTGACCTAACATTTAATGGATTTCCGCTCATATCCACTTTTTCAACCATATGTATGTTGATGGCTTAAGGGTGTGTCCGTGATTTAAAGGGTGAAATGAGATAGTTGTCTGCTTTTAAATCTCTCTTTTTCACTCTCCTATATGATAACGGAAATTTCAATATCTTTGACACACAAATTGTTAGTAAGTTATGTGATATATTTAGCGGTTCTGATGAAGTTAAAATTATTAATAGAGTTCATGAAGAATTTAGCAAGTTTAACGTTCAGCATTTGAATATTCCTGAAAGTGTAAGAAAGGTTTTTGGACAGTCCGTTGACGCTTTCGTCAAGTTTGAGGCTGCTAAAACTCATGCTAGGAAGGTTTCATTTTGTGAGCGTGGGAATGGATATGAATGTGAGTCCAGTGATCTATGTTTTGTTATAGATTACGTACTTTACATGCCCACAAAGTTCCTATCTAGTAGGAGTGTATCATTTGTTCAGCTTAAGCTTGGTGAATTCG
>Ga0078972_1013439_pt1 | contig 13509 bp, 7 predicted proteins | sample YelNatPaOPGAMG01_FD_67568 | JGI IMG/M metagenome (GOLD analysis project Ga0078972, IMG submission 67568) | Hot spring thermophilic microbial communities from Obsidian Pool, Yellowstone National Park, USA - OP-RAMG-01 (SPADES assembly) (version 2) | ecosystem: Environmental > Aquatic > Thermal...
CTCATCGAGGAGAGCCTCGACCACTGCCGCGACGCCGCAGGACAGACGACGAACCCGTGGGAGCTCCGGCTGGCCCGACGCTCGATCATCGACGCCCTCCTCGGCCTCGGCAGGACCTCGGAGGCTCTCGCAGAGATCGACGCGCTGCGTGCGACCTCCTCCAACCAGACACTCGCCGACATCTTCGAGGGCCAGGCCCGGCTCGCGCGCAAGGAGCACGAGGAGGCCGTCGCGATGTTCGACCGCGTCGGCAGCTCGATCGACGAGGACGGATTCCAGTACTCGCCCTCCATGGTCGCAAGTGCCAAGGCCGAGGCCCTCATCGAGCTCGGCCGCCACGGTGAGGCAGCGGACGTGCTCCTCGCGAGCATCCGCGAGTCGAACGGCGTGGACGCCCACCTCGGGCGGCTGGTCGAGTGCCTCGAGGAATCCGGTCGCGACGTCGGCGAGATCCACGCCGCGCTCGGGAAAGAACGGGTCCAGACCTTCGTCCCCCAGTTGCTCCAGCTGGAGCCCGAGGCCGCCGACCGGACGCTCGAGAGCTGGTACCGGTGCGACCCGACGTCGCGCCCGGTCCTTGCTGCAGCGGCACAGGTCGCCCCGAAGCTCGGCATCGAGCGGCAGCTCGTCTGGTCCTCGAGGCTCCGCTCCGAAGGCCTCGAGAACGCGTGCCCGCTTCTGCGCTCGGCGACGGATTCTCGTGCGGTGGCCCGCTACCGCGTCCTCTCTGCCGCCGCGTGCCACACCCTCTTCGGCGACCCTCGGGCGCTCCATGCCTTCGCCGCAGCCCTCCTCGCGACTCCGGACCCAGACCTCGCACAGCTCCGGGTCGACGTCGCGGCGATCGCCCCGGCACTGACCGGCTACCTCGACGGCCTCGAGCGACCGGTGGCCACTCCCGCCCCGCCACCGGCGATCTCGCCGTTGCCCGACGCCGCGCGGTTCCGGGTGCTCGTGCTCGACCGGCAGTGCTCGAGCCTGCGGACCATCTCCCTCGCCGGGCTGCTCTCCACGACAGGCTACGACGTCACGATCGCGCAGCCGCTCCCCGTGAATCCGTCCCGGGACCTGCTCGGTCATGTCGACGCGACGGTGCGCGGCTGGAGCGACGCACCGCCGTCCGACGGCGCATGGCTCGCGAGGTGCACGACCGCCCTGGCAACGATCACCGCCGAGCGGCGCTACGACGTCGTCGTCGTCGCCGCGAGCGCCGTCGGGGCGATTGCGGCCCTGCGGAGTCTCGTGCCCGTCGCGCAGATCGCAGTGGACCTCGACGACGCGACGGCCGTCCCTCCCGGTGCCGATGCGGCCGACCTCCTCCTGTCGTCGCTCGGCGCCGTCGCCGGCGCCGACGCCCCCGTCGCCTACGCGCCGACCGTCGCGGCTCGGCTCCTCTCGGACCAGCGACGGCTCCCGCGCGCGATGCGCAGCGGGCTCTGCGTCGTCGCGAACCTCCGGCAGGACCCGAGCGACGTGGCCGCGTCGCTGCGGGCAAGGCTCGGACCGATCCTCGAGAAGGTGGGACGAGAGAGCTCGGTCACCTTCTGCGGCGACGACCCAGCCCACCTCGTCCGCGACGTGCTGCCAGGCGCCCTCGTCTGCGATCCGATGGCGAACCCCGCGCCCCACCTCGGTGCGGCACGAGCCGTCCTCGTCTGCCAATCAGCCGGTGCGAAGGACTGGGTCGACGTGGCACGTTCGTGCGGGACACCGGTCGTCGTCCTCCCCGCCGACGCGAGCGCGGACGGCGAGGCGATCGACCTCGTCATACGCCTGCTCGGCCACGACGGCGCCTGGAGCGAGTCGGCCGGTATCCCGACCGCCCGGGATGGCGCGCCGCTGACGGATCCCCTCGCGTCGGTCGCGAACGGACGAACGGCCCGTGGCCGGCACCCGATCCACCGCGGCACACGTCCCGTGCTGGTCACGACCCCGACGCTTGCGCCCGAACCCACTCGAACCGCGTCGGACCTCTTCTCCGCGACGCTTGTCGAGGTTGACATCACCGGCACAGCCCGGCTCGCCTCGTGCGACGTCTGGCCACCACGTCCGGCCACGACAGCGGATAACTTCGTGGCCGCTGCGATCGCATGGCCCTTCGGGGGATTGCCGGCGGAATGGATCGCGCCGCTGCGCGACACCGTCGCCGAGCTATGGGTCCCGACGACGTCGGATCGCTCGCTAGCTCTCCGCAGTGGTATCGCCCCCGAGTCCGTGCGTGTCCTGCGACCGGGTGTCGACACCTCGCTGTTCAGCCCCATCGGCCCCCGCTACCCCCTCGCGACGACAAAGGGCACCCGGCTGCTGTTCGTCGGTCCCTGGACCGAGGACGGCGGCCTCGACATCGCCCTCGAGGGTTTCCTCGGCGCGTTCACGGGACACGACGACGTCTGTCTCGTGGTCGCGCCGCTACCAGCGGGTGTGGCGAGCCATGGCGTCTCACTGGAACGCGACTGCCGGCGCGCGGCGTCCACCGGGCGCGCGGCGATCGAGATCCTCGAGGAGCCCCTCGACGACGAGGCCATGGCGATGCTCTACAGGAGCTGCACGGCACTCGTCCACACCAGTCGCTCGACGACGCTCGGCCGACCTGTCCTCGAGGCGATCGCGTCGGGCGTGCCGGTCGTCGCCCCCAGTCACGCCGGACTCGCCTCCCTCCTCGACGACACGCAGTCCTGGCTGCTCGCCTCCCGGGAGGTGCCCCTCGTGCCGAAGGCCTGGACACCGTCGAAGGCAGGGAGCTGGTGGCTGGAGGCCCGACGGACCGAGCTGCGCTCGGCGCTCACCGAGATCGTCTCGAACCCCGCTGCAGCCGCGACACGAGGCGAAAGAGCCCGTCATGTCGCGGTCGAGCATCTCGACCTGGCCGACGCCCGCAAGGCCTTGGCAGAGGCCATCGACGAGATCGGCCGACCTTCGGACAGCGGTCCTGGCGCCCGTACCTCACGAGCAGTCGTCGGGGCGACCAGCGCCTGAACCGAAGTGCCTGAACCGAAGTGCCTGAACCGAGGTGCCGGGGCCGTGTGGTGCGCGCCTTCGGCTCAGGAGCGGCGCGCGCGCCTGCGGCTCGGGATCAGATCAGGGTGGCGATCCTCGACCGGACGACGGACTGCTGGTCGAGCGCAGCCATGTCACGCGCCCGCATCAAGGACAGTGCCGCCTTCTTGACGACCGTCTCGGGATCGTCTGCGACACGCTCCATCGCGTCGACGAGTCCCTGCTGGTCGACGTCGTACCAGGAGCTCTCGCGGAACAGTGGGATGTTCCACTGGGCGATACACGGAACCTCCCGGGTCGGCACCAAGAACGAGGTCTCCCCGTCGCAGAAGTCCCGATGCCCTCCCCGGTCGGGACAGATCGAAGGAACACCGACGGCCATCGCCTCGAGGAAAGGAAGGCCAAAGCCTTCGCCCCTGGTCGGCAGGACGAATGCATCTGAATGACGAATCACGTCCTGTAACACTGCATCGTCGAGCCGGTTGGTGAGGAGGTCGCACGAGCGTTGCAGCTCGTCGCGCCCGTCCGAGCCGACGACGGTCGGTGCCCACTGCCAGAAGGAGGCCTCGTCGATTCCCGAGGTCTTGAGGACCAATCGGACGTCCCGACCGCTGCGAAGCACGTGGAGATAGGCCCGAAGGAGAGCCACCGGGTTCTTCCGCGGCTCGAAGCTGAAGACTGACGAGTAGATCGTCGGCCTCGCCCCGTTCCCCGTGCCGGCGAAACCAGACTCTGCCTCGGCGCGTACGGCGACAGCAGGTGGGATCACCACGAGGCGCTCTCCGTCGAGGCCGCTCTCCATCGCCAAATTCTGCACGAAGTCGGACATCGGCCAGATCTCGACGGCTCCACGCAGGGCGTCGACGATATAACGTGGAAGTGGACGTGCCTCGAATGCAAGCCGGACCACCTGCCGGGGTGCACGCACCCGCGGTAGGAGGTCCGGTAGCCAGCCAATCGGTGCATCGACGACTGCGAGATCTGCGAGCAGGTCGAGCGACTCGGAGAGAGTGTGCGTGCCGGCAGAAAGCTGTCCGTCGGACTGGCCTCCAAGCTCGATTCGAATGACGTCGACACCGTCCGATGCCAACTTCGCAGGGTCAAGCAAGGTCCGGCTCGCATGTCCCATGCCGCTGTCGGATTGGAACAATCCAAAGTGGAGGACACGGGGGCGCGTTGACCGCGGTCGCGTCGACGGGCCCTGCCGGGGAGAGCCGACGCGGACCTTGTGCAGTCGTCCGACGGCGATCACGTCGAGCGGCGCATGGGGCGCGAGTGAACGGCAACCACCTGCAAGCGGCGCGAAGCCCACACTCTCGAGCATCGAGGTGAGAAGCGACACGGGATAAGGCCGGATGTGAGTGGGGTCGAGCCAGAAGTTCGTCTTGCACACGAAGTCGTTCGCGAAGTCTGGCGTCTGGATCACGATCGTGCCGCCGTCGTCGACGTGGTCTGCCACCCATCGAAGCACGTCGAGCGCCTGTTCCGTCGGGAGGTGCTCGACGATGTGCCCCATGAACACGCCGTCGAACCTGAGGTCCGACAAGGTTTCCAAGTCCTGCGGGATCCAGCCCTGATTGACGGAGAACCCCTCTGCTCGAAGGTCAGCGACGAGGTCGGGATCGCCCTCGATGCCAGTCACCTGCTTTCCCGTAGCCCGGAGCGTGCGCATCATCGCGCCGAGGCCGCATCCCAGATCGAGCACATGCTTGCAACCAGAAAAGTAGGGCGCGATCGACCCCGCGATAGCCGTCACGGCTGAATGGTCGCCTTCGTAGCGGTGCACCACGAGTGGAACGTCTCCACGCTCGCGCAGAGCCGCGGCCAGGTCTAGTCTCCAGGTTGCACCCGACCATAGGTCCGGAGTTGACGAAGACGCTCCCCTCAGCTGCGAGAGGAAGTGCACCAGCGTCGCGTCAGTCGGGATCCTGGTCGCCTCGACCTCCGTGACTCGAAGGGCGCCCTTTTGATCACCCACCGCCAGGAGGCCAGCGACCACGGGGATCCAGGTTCCATGCTCCGAATTGACGACAAATCGACGGACTTCGGCGGCAGCGGTGCCGAACGCGTCCTCGGGGACGCGACCGGCCGCAATGGCGGTCAGCGAGCACTGCGCGACTGCTCCGATACGCTCCCACTGGTACTCGCGGGCGCGAGCGAAAGCAGCGGTCCGAAGTGGCTCGAGGTCGATCTCCTCGCTCAGAAGCTTTGTGACAAGACTGGCGAGGTGGACGGCACTCGGCTCCCGGTGGTAGGGGTAGTCCACGGTGAGGACGTCGCCCACGTAAGGCGTCGTCGACACCGTAAGCGTCGACTCGAGCCTCAATGCTTCACCGTCTCCACAGAAATCGTCGGTCGCCCCCCCCCGGGTGACCATCACAGGCAGGCCCGAGGCCATCGACTCGAGGACCGGAAGGGCGAACCCCTCGCTCCGGTAGGGGTGGACGAGGCAGTCTGCCGACGCGTACATCTCGCCGAGCTGCGCTGGTGTGAGGTGGTCGCGCACGACTTCAGTGCGCGACGCGACGCGTGGCGCACCGTTCAACGCTCTGTCGACAAGCGACTGGCCGGCGTAATAGCTCGAGTAGCCCGTCTCTTTGATCGTCAGGCGGACATGTCGGAGCGTGTCGTCGTCCAGACCGTCGAGGGCCGCGACGAGGACGTCGATCCCCTTTCGATAGATGCCTCCACCGACGAACAGCAGGGAGAGCATCTGCCCCGCCTGGCGAGATTCCCGCCGCGGGAGGGAGCCTGCCACGTCGGCCCCGTTCGGTACGACCCATACCTTGTCCGGATCCACTCCGCTCTGGACATACCCGGCCTTGACGAACGACGACGGTACCCAGATCGCGTCTGCGCCCGATATCCCGTCGAGCCATGAGAGCGGGACCGAACCGAACTCCCACGGCTGGATGACGACGAGGCGGGAGTCGTCGCGGGGCCGGCTCCATACAGGTGGCCAGATCTGCCGGATCCGTACATCCGAGTCGATCCGATCGGCAGTCGTGATGCTCAAACCGGTGGAAGAGGGATAGGCCTCGGCAATGGCCTTCCCGCAGGATTCCACGCTCTGATCCCACGGCGACAACGTCACCTCGTGACCGAGGCTATCCAATGCCATCGCGAGCCGCACATTCACGAACCCGTAACTCGAGTCAAGCTTGGAAGCGCCCTCGACAACGATCTTCATCTTGCCTGACCTCCATCGCCCAGGACGCGGCAAGCAGAGTGAGCTTGTCGGCTGCAATGGCATGACGACACTTCGGCGGGGGGGGTTGAGCAGGGCTGGTGCCAGGACGACGGCGACACACGGTCGAATGACCTGTCCGCCGCGGCTGTCGCCCTGCACGCGACGCAGTCCACTTCAACTCGCGCATCTCCCTACCGTTACCCCGGATTATTAGGCTCAACACGCGCGTTCCCCCGACCGTTACGACTGTCGTGAGCCCCTTATTGACGCGCGAATCGTCGAGGTGCCGCGCGCGGGCGCCGAGGACCCGATGAGGGTCCGCCAGCGCATCGGCATGTTTGGCGTGCCGGCGGCGGTCATCGTGATCGTCGTCATGCTCGTCGTGCCGCTGCCGTCGTTCCTGCTCGACCTCCTCATCTCGATCAACATCTCCGCGGCCCTCGTCGTGCTGCTCATGACGATGCACGTCGACAAGGCTCGGGACTTCTCCGGCTTCCCCTCGCTGCTTCTCATCGCGACGATGTTCCGGCTCGCGATCAACGTGAGCGTGACGCGGCTCGTGCTCCTCCACGGCTACGCGGGCGCGGTCGTCGAGAGCTTCGGGAACTTCGTGATCGGCGGCCAGATCGTCGTCGGGATCGTCGTGTTCCTCATCCTCATCATCATCCAGTTCGTCGTCGTGACGAGCGGCGCCGGACGCGTCTCGGAGGTCTCGGCACGCTTCTCGCTCGACGCGATGGCGCCGAAGCTGGTCGCCATCGACGGCGAGCTCAACTCCGGCCTGATCGACGAGAAGGAGGCCCGGAGACGGCGCAAGGAGATCGACGAGACCTCCGAGTTCTACGGCAACATGGACGGAGCCAGCAAGTTCGTCCGGGGCGACGCTATCGCCGCGCTCATCATCACGATCATCAACCTCCTCGGAGGCTTCCTCATCGGGGTGCTCGAGCACCATCTCTCGATGAGCCAGGCGATCCACACCTATTCGGTGCTCTCGATCGGCGACGGTCTCGTGTCGCAGATCCCTGCGCTGCTCCTCTCGATCTCGACCGGCCTGATCGTGACGCGCGGCAGCGTCGGCGAGGACTCCGACTTCGGCAACAACATCGTCGACCAGTTCCGGGCCCAGCCACGCGCGCTGCAGATCGCGGGGGCCGCAATGCTCCTGCTCGCGATCGTGCCCGGTCTCCCCCACCTGCCGTTCCTCATCATCGGCGGCCTGCTCATGCTTCTCGCGTCCCGGCTCCGGCGGTCGGCCGACGACCTCGAGCGCAAGAAGATCACCGAGGACGAGCAGGCCGCGCTCCCCCCGTCGACTGACACGCCGCAGGCGCTCGCGAGCGAGATGCGAGCCGAGCGCCTCGAGCTCGAGCTCGCGCCCAACGTCACCCCGTTGGCGGATCCCGAGCACGGCGGCGACCTGCTCGAGCGGATCCGCGGCCTGCGCCGCAAGATCGCGATGGAGCGCGGCTACGCGATCCCGACTGTACGGACGCACGACAACATCAACCTCACGCCCAACACCTACGCGATCCGCGTCAACGGCGTCGAGGTCGCACGCGGCGAGGCGCACCCCAACCGGATGCTCGCGATCGGGCCCGGGATCGACATGCTGAGCGGGATCGCGACGATCGAGCCGGCCTTCGGCCTGCCGGCGAAGTGGATACCGGCCGAGACCCGGGAGCACGCGATCGCGCTCGCCGGGATCACCCCCATCGACCCGTCCTCCGCGATCGTCACGCACCTCGCCGAGGTCGTGACGCGTCATGCAGCCGCCCTGCTGTCGATCCAGCAGGTCCAGATCCTGCTCGACGCCGCAAAGGCAAGCGACCCCGCGGCGATCGAGGAGCTGAAGCTCGCGCAGGTCTCCCTGGCGGAGCTCCACCGCGTCCTCGCCTCTCTCGTCGACGAAGGCGTGCCCATCGTCGACTTCGTTCGCATCGTCGAAGCGGTGACCGGCCGCGCGCGCCAGCCGAACAAGAGCCACGAAGCGCTCGTCGAAGCTGCCCGGTCGGCCGTCGGGCCGATGATCACCGCCGAGCATGCACGCGACGGCGTCCTCGCGGCGATCACGGTCGACGCGGCCTTCGAGCAGCTCCTCGTGTCGTCCCTGCGAGCGACGGACACCGGCACCGTCATCGGCGTCGAGCCCCACGTCACCGAGCAGCTCGTCGGCGAGGTCCGCGCGCTCTACGACCTCGCGACGCGCACGACGCGCGAGCCGGTGCTCGTCGTCGGCTCGGCCCTGCGCCCAGCCCTCGCGCGGCTGTTCTCCGCAGCGATACCGCGCCTCGCCGTCATGTCCGTCAACGAGATCGGCAGGCATGTCCAGATCGAACGAACAGGAGTGGTGACCGGTGTCAGCGCAACCGCTGGTATTTGAGGGACCCGATCCCGAGAAGCTGCTGATCGAGGCGTGGGCCAAGCACGGCACGTCTGTCCGGATCAGCGAGCCCGAGTGCGTCCGCACGGGGGGCATCTACGGCTTCTTCTCCAAGCTCCACTACCGGATCGAGGTCGAGCCAATCTCGGGCGCGGAGCAGTTCCCGCCACAAGCATCCCAGGCTGCGACCGCGCCGCAGCGATCGCGGCGCGTCACGAGACCTGCAGCGTCACGTGTTGCCCCCGCGCGAGGTGCCGTCAACGCCGCTTCGCACGGGGCGAGCACGCTCGACGAGACGACCTCGGACGGCGACGCGACGCACGCCGGCACCTCGACCGGGACCCGCTCTCCTGCCGACAGGCTCGGGGAGCTCGTCGAGGCGACGACCGACGTGCTCGAGATCCACGGCTCGCCACGTCGCAGCTTCGACGAGGTCCTCGCGGGGGTCGCGAGCTCGCTCGGCGAGGACCCCGCTCTCGTCGGCACGGACCTGCTCGAGCGCGTCGACCGGCCAGAGCATGCCAACCCGCCAACGCACGCCGGCGCGTCGGAGCCTGCAGGCCAGCGCGCCGATGCCGACCGCGACGTGCCGGTGGAGAGCCACGACGAGCCAGCAAGCCCCGCAGAGGCGCCGCCGGTCGCCGAGGGTCACGGCCTCGGCGGCGGCTCGCGCATGCGCCTCGGCGAGGACACGGCGACGGCGCGACCCTCGACGCAGCCTCGACACGCCGCCGCGGATGCCCGGGCGCTCGCGTCGATCGGGGTCCCACGCGAGATCGTCGAGCACGCCCGTGCGACAACCGGTGCATGGGACCTCACCGAGGCCGTCTTTGCGCAGCTCCCACCAGCCCGACCACTGCCGACCGTCGACGGAGCGCTCGTCGCGATCGTCGGCGAGCTCGGTCGGGCCCTCGAGCTCGGCGGTCGTATCGCCGACGAGCTGGGTCTCGACGACACCGAGCTCGCCGTCGCCTCGCCGTCGCGACCGTCGTGCGCGTTCCCTCCGGACCTCACCGTGACCGACGACCGCGAAGCCGCTGCGCTCTCGCCCGGGTGGCGGCGCGATCGTGTCGGCATCGTCGCCGTCGACGCGACGTCATCGGGAGCCAGTGCGGGCTGGGTCCGCCAAATCCTCCGCTCGCTCCGTCCGAGCGCCACCCTGGCGGTGGTGAGCGCTGTGTCGAAGCCCGAGGACATCGCCCACTTCGCCACGGCGATCGGCGGCGTCGACGCCCTTGCGCTCGACGACATGGAGCTCACCGTGACTCCCGCCGCGGTGATCGGGCTCGGGATCCCGGTCGCACGCCTGGGCGATCTTCCCGCGACGACGGCGACCTGGACTGCGTCGGTCGCACACCTCCTCGTCCCCACGTCGGCTCCCGTCCGGGCCCGGTAGCAGACGATGCCCGGCGTCAGGAGGTTCGAGCTCGTCGTCGTCGCGGCGCTGCTCGTGTCCTTCCCCTCCTTCGAGCAGGCCTTTGCCGGCGCGATCTCGCCTGCGACGGCCCTTGTCCGGCTCGGTCTCGCGCTGCTCGTCTGTGGCGCGGTCGGCGCGATCGTCGAGCGCACGCTCGACAGCTACGCGCGCGACGCACGCCAGAAGGAGATCGAGCGCCGTGTCGCCGAGGCGCGCGCGACACGCGAAGCCTTCTGGACGGACCACAGCCTCGAGGGCTCGGCACCCGACACGGCGCCGAACGCCGAGCTCGGCTGAGGACCGCCGCCGACTGCTCGCACGCCACCGGCAGGCCACGACCGCCGCTCGTGTCCGAACCCCAACCGGCGCCACGACGGCCACCGCCGTCGCCGAGCCCCGGGAGCCGGACGCACGCTCCGGTAGTATGCGCAAGGCGCCGCCGGGACGGCGACAGCGACGAGACTGGAGGACACCGCTTGCTGGTGCTGCGGAGGCGTGCCCGCGAAGCCATCGTCTTCGAGGGCGGGCTCACCCTCACCCTCGCCGAGGTCGCAGACCATCGCGCCTGGATCTCGTTCAGCGCACCGTCGATCCCCTCTCCTGTCGTCGTGACGAGCACCGTGACGGGCGTCACGACCGCCTGCATCGGGGTGAAAGCACCCGCCACCGTCCGCTACGAGGACAGGGCGACCCATGTACGCGTCGCTGCGCCGCAGGACTCCGACGGGACGAGCGCAACGTCGTCGCCCGACCCCTCGGCCGTGCTCCTCGTCAACGCCTCGGTCGGCGACTGCGTCGTCACCGACGGCCTCACGCTCACGGTCGGCGCGATCGAGCAGGCGCGGGTCGTCCTCGAGGCGACGGTCCTCGGCATCGACGCCACCATCGGCGTCTCGGTCTTCGCTGTCTCGGGAGCAGAGGTGAAGATCGGCATCGCGGCGCCGGAGGACATGCGCGTCTACCGCGAGGAGGTCTGGCTCGCGATGCGGAGCGCGAACGAGGCGGCTGCAGGATGGTCAGCCGAGGACCTCGCGACGCTTGCCCGGCCGGCAACGGGCGCTCCGCCCCCGGCGAGCTCACCCACGACCTGACAGGCCGCGCAGGGTAGCTTGCGTCAGGCGCGGACCCCGCCGGCCCACCCGTACGGAGCGACAGCCGTCGACGTGGCGAGCGCGGTTGCCGCGTCGACGGGGACGGCGACGCCGTAGGGGGACTCCTGGAGCACGATCTGCAGAGCACGACCCGTGACGCGGTCGGCCACGATCGGCCCGAGCAGGTTCACCGTCGGTGTCGCACCCTGGCGCCGCGTGACGAGTGCGAGCACGTCCGCGTCGGCAGCCGTCGCGAGCCCGAGCAGCGCGACGTCCGGCGCCGGGACCTCGAGCACGTAGTCGGGGAACAGCAATCCGGGAGGAACCGCGATGAACGTCAGTCCCGTCTCCTCGACCGAGCTGAGCGCAAGGAACGGCGCGTAGTCGCGACCGAGCCCGCGCAGCTCGTAGAGGTGGCTCGCGGGAAAGCCGATGATCGGTCGGACGAAGTCGAGGATGCGCGGGGTGCCCGCGTCGAGATCGAGCAGCGTGTCCGCGAGAGTCATTTGCGCCGTCATCGTGCTCGCTCCTTGTGGGCGCGCGCTCACAGGTACTTCACGAGTGAGTCGGTCGAGAGCTGCGAGGTCGCGTAGAGCGCCTCCTGGTAGGCGGTCTGCTGGAGCTGCAGGTTCGTCAACGCCTGCGCCATGTTCGTGTCCTGGACCGCGCCGAGCTGGCCCGTCAGGGCAGTGACCGACGCCGTCGCCTGCGCCGCGAAGCCCTGGACCGCCTGCTGGTTCGCACCGAGGGTCCCGGCTGCGGTCTCGGCGTTGCTGAGCGCCGTGCTGAGAGCGTTCAGGTCTGTGGTCGTGACGCTCGTGAGGTCGGCTTGCGCGGCAGACGGGTTCGTGGAGAGCGCTGCCGCCGCGTTCGTCAGGTCGTTGTAGGTCTGTTGGAGCACGCCATAGTCGACGGGCGCCGAGCTAGCGCCCGCGGGAAGAGTCCCAGGGGGAACACTCGCGTTTCCAAGGAGGGAGGGCGACGCCGGTGTCGTGGTTCCTCCGGGAGTCGTAGGCCCGCCGAAGACGGTCGGACCCGCTACCGCAACGGCCACATGCGTCCCGGGCGCGACGGTGCGCGTCGGCGGCGTCATGTTGCCGACGTAGTTGCCGTTCGCGTCGTAGGCGGCCGTCGCGTTGCCCGTGCCGGCGAAGATCGGCTGGCCGCCGGCCTCCGTCGTGTTCGCAAGGTTGAGGAGCTGGTTGAGCGCACCCTGGACCTGCGCAGCGGTGCTCGTGATCGTCGCGGGGTCGCTCATGAGCGACGAGCCGCTCACGCCCTCGATGACGCTCTTGATACTCTGCACGACGCTCAGAACGGAGCTCACGGTCGAGTTCCCGAGAGACAGCCACCCGACCCCGTCGGCTGCGTTCGCGGCGTACTGGTTCGCCCGGACGACGCTGCCCTGCAGCTGCAGCATGCTCGCGGCGCCTGCGGGGTTGTCGGACGCGACGTTGATCGCGTCGCCCGTCGAGACTTGCTGCTCGGTCACCGCCAGGTTCGCCTGGTCGTTCGTGAGACCGTTGACCATCGTGTTGGCGAGCACGCTCGGTGTGATGACCACCGGCATGCCCGACGAGATCATGCTCATAGCAGGCCTCCTCCTACACCGCTGCCAGCAGCGACTGGATCGTCTGGTCGATGACGCTCACGACCTTCGCGGAGGCCTGGTAGTTGGCCTGGTACTGCATGAGGTCGGTGAGCTGGGTGTTCTGGTTGACACCCGAGACAGCCTGGAGCGCCTGCTGGGCCTGGCTCGCGACGGAGGTCTGCGAGGCGAGCTGGCTGTTCGCGTTCTGCGTGTCGGCGCCAATGCCCTGGACGAGGTTTTGGTAGGCGAGGTCGGGTCCATTCGCCGATGTCCCGAGCTCGGCCATCAGCTGCGCGTTGCTCGCGTCGTTGGTCGGCGCCGCGGTCGTCCCGCCGGCGTCGCTCGCCGCGATCAGCTGGGGGTTGGCCGCAATCGCAGAGCTCACCGTGATGTTCGTCGCGGTGATACCGCTCGTCGCGCCCGCTGTCGTGGTGAACAGCGGCAGTGAGCCCCCCGACGTCCCCGACGCGGTGTAGCCGCTTGCGAGCTGACCGTTGACTGTCGTCGCGAGAGCGCTCGCGACACCGTCGAGCTGGTTGGCATACGCCGCGATCGACTGCCCGGACGTCGGGTTCGTGGAAGGGGGTTGCCCGAGCGCTGTGAGCTGACCGGCGATCGTACCGCTCGTCACCTGCACCGGTATCGCATCGGCCGACCCGGTCAAGCCCGGCGGAAGGGCAGAAATGGCGTAGCTGGTGCTTGGCGAGCCAGTCGCCGCGAGCGTGTCCGCAGTGTTGCCCTGCACGAGCGTGACGCCACCGACCGAGACCTGCGCCGTGCCGTTCTGCTGCATCGTGACGTTGACGCCGGCGAGCGAGGCGAGCTGGCCGAGCGCGTTCT
>Ga0078972_1013440_pt1 | contig 13508 bp, 11 predicted proteins | sample YelNatPaOPGAMG01_FD_67568 | JGI IMG/M metagenome (GOLD analysis project Ga0078972, IMG submission 67568) | Hot spring thermophilic microbial communities from Obsidian Pool, Yellowstone National Park, USA - OP-RAMG-01 (SPADES assembly) (version 2) | ecosystem: Environmental > Aquatic > Thermal...
GGGGAGGAGGGGTGCCCCATGATGTCGGTCGGGGGGGTGGAAGCCGCCCCGGAGGGCGCAGGACTCAGGGGCGAAGCGGGAAGAAGCAGGGAAAGCAGAAGGAACAGGGAAAACCATCGGCCGGCCGTTCGTGCCATGGGAGTTCTCCTTTTCTTTTCGTCTCCGATTCTCCTGGAAGTTTGATGAAAAGTATACCACAGCAGGGGCGCTTGGTCAAGTGGGGCGATTGGCGCAGATTCCTGGCCTGAAATGGAGCGACTGTGGCTTCCCGATGGAGACTATCGCGGGAAACCTGCCCGGTTTTGCCGGGGAAAAATTCCGGGCCATCCTTTTACCAACCACCTCGTTGGGGGACGCGCCCTGCGTAGGGAAGCCGGCGGCGTGCCCTTGAGCATACCCCCGGCCTTCCCGCAACGGGGAACGTGCAACGTGAAACGTTCAACGCCCCGGGTTCCGGCCGACAGCCGGACTTCCGGCACAACCATGTTGTCCCCAACGCCGGCCTGTGGTATCATCAGGACACGGAGGTTGGCCGATGAAAGACCGGCTTTTGTCTTCGCTTCCCAAAAGGCAGGAACCCCTGACCGGCGTGGTGCTGGCCGGGGGACAAAGCCTTCGCCTGGGGCAGGACAAAGCCCGGTTGCGCCTGTGGGGGGAAGACGGCCCCACCCTTCTGGAAGCCACCCTCTCCCGGCTGAGGGCGGTCTGCGACGAGGTGCTGGTGGTGAGCGACCGCCCGCGTCCCTGGCCGGCGCTCCCGGCGCGAATCGTCTTCGACCGTTACCCCGGCGGAGGGGCGCTGGGGGGCCTCTATACCGGCCTCCTGGAGGCCTCTTTCCCCTTTATCCTGGCCGTGGCCTGCGATATGCCTTTCCTCAGCGTGCCCCTGCTGGCCCATATGGCCGGCCTGCCCCGCCTCTACGACGTCCTCATCCCCCGCCTGAACTTTTCCCCGGCAGGGCCATCCCGTCTGGAACCGCTGCACGCCATCTACGGCCGGCCCTGCCTGGAGCCGATGCGCGACCTCCTGGAACAGGGGGAACGGCGCATCATCCGCTTCTTCCCCCGGGTGCGCGTGCGCTACCTGGAGCCGGAAGATTGGGCCCGCTTCGACCCGGCCGGCCTCTCCTTCCGCAACATCAATACTCCCCAGGACCTCCAGGAGGCGCTGGCCCTCCTGGAAAAGCCGTCCGGGCTGTAGAGATGCTGCACAAAACGCCCCTGCAGGGATGCTTCGCCAGGCGTCCCTACAGGGGCCTATCCGGGTGCGCCCCTATTTCCCCATCTTCTCCCGTAGCGCCCGGGTCAGGGCCGGGACGATGGCCTTCAGGTCGCCGACGACGCCGTAATCGGCGATCTGGAAGATGGGTGCCTCGGGGTCTTTGTTGATGGCCACGATGTAGCGCGAGGTGCGCATGCCGGCCACATGCTGGATGGCCCCGGAGATGCCGCAGGCGATGTAGAGGTCCGGTCGCACCGTCACCCCGGTCTGCCCGACCTGGTGAGGATAGGAGATCCAGCCCTGGTCCACCGCCGAGCGGCTGGCCCCCACCGCCCCACCCAGCAGGTCGGCCAGTTCCTGGAGCGGCCGGAAGCCCTCGGCGCTGCCCACGCCCCGTCCCCCGGAGACGATCACCCTGGCCTCGGTCAGGTTGACGCCCCCTTCCTCGCGCACCACCTCCAGGACGCGGGTAGGGATGGCCTCCTCGGGGAGCACGGCGGGGACGCGGACGACCTGGCCGCTGCGGGCCGGGTCAGGGGCCGGCAGTTCAAAGACCCGGGGGCGGACGGAGGCCACCTGAGGGCGATGCCGGGGAATCACCACGGTGGAGAGCACGTTTCCGCCCAAAGCCGGCCGCGTCGCCCGGAGGATTCGCGTCCCAGGCTCGACCTCCAGGCCGGTGCAATCGGCGGCCAGGCCGGTCCCCAGTTCGGCGGCAACGGCCGCCGCCAGGTCGCGTCCCCGGGTGGTGGCCCCCAGGAGGAGGATTTCCGGCCGGTGTTCCTGCACCAGTTTCACCAGGAGGGCCGCATACGGTTCCAGGCGAAAGGTCCCCAGGGTGGCCTCGTCGGCCAGGTAGACGGTGTCGGCCCCATAGGCGATGGCCTGGCCGGCCAGGGCCTCCACCCCACTCCCCATCACCACGGCGGAGACGGGCGTCTCCAGCGTCTGGGCCATCTTCCGGGCCTGCCCCAGGAGTTCCCAGGAGACGGGGTGAGCCCGGCCGCCCTCCTCCTCCACCCAGACCCACACGCCGCGATAGGCCTCCGGATCATGCTTCTGTAGGGTCATCGCCGCCTCCTTCTAAAGCACCTTCAGGCTCAGGAGCCGCTCGGCCAGGAGAGCGGCCACCTCCTCGGGGGTCTCCCCGGTGATGAGTTCCACCTTGCCGGCGCGGGCCGGAGGGTATTCCACCCGTTCCACCCGGCTGGGCGAGCCTTCCAGACCGAAGCCGGCCGGGTCGGCCCCGGCGGCGACCAGGTCGGAGGCGCCCCAGGTGGGAATCGGCGTCCGGGCCGCCTTGCGGATGCCCAGAAGGGTGGGGTAGCGCGGCTGGTTGATGTCCTTGACCACGGTGACGACGGCCGGCAGGGCGCTCTCCACCACTTCCCGCCGCCCTTCCAGGAGGCGCTCGACGGTGATCTTCTTCGCTGCCGGGTCCAGGGCGCGGACCTTGAAGACATAGGTCAGGGCCGGGAGGCCCAGGAAGCGGGCCACGGCCGGACCGACGATGCCGGTGGAGCCGTCGGTGGACTGCTTGCCGAAGAGGATGAGGTCGTAGGTGCCGATTTTGCGGATGGCCTGGGCCAGGGTGTAGGCGGTGGACCAGGCATCGGCCCCCTCAAAGGCCGGGTCGGAGAGGAGGATGGCCTCGTCCACGCCCATGGCCAGCGCCTTCTTGAGGGCTTCGATGGCCTCGGCCGGCCCCATGGAGAGGGCGGTTACCTTGCCGCCGAGTTTCTCCCGCCAGAGCAGCGCCTCCTCGATGGCGTATTCGTCAAAGACGTTCACCATCGTGGGCATGCCGGCCAGGACAAGTTTTCCCTCCTGCACCTTGACCGGAGCCTCGGTGTCGGGAACCTGCTTGACACAGACGATGGCGTTCAAGATAAACCTCCTTGTCCCAATTTCTGGAAACCACCATCACCCTGCAATTATAGCCATCTCGGCCCAGATGGTCAAATTGGGAATAGGGGAGAACACCGGGGCTGTCCTTCTTTCCCCGGTGTTCTCCGTGGTCTACCCCCTTCGGGGTTACACCTGCTGGGCCCCCCAGCGGTAGGGCAGGAACTCAGCCCCCAGAATCTCGCGGGCGATGATCAGACGCATGATGTTCTGGGTGCCTTCGGCGCCGATGGAGTAGGAGCGGACGCCGCGGATGCCCATCTCGATGGGGAACTCCTTGGAGTAGCCGGCCGCGCCGAACCAGTCGGCCACCTCGTTCATGGACTGCCAGGCGTAGACCGGGGCGCGGAGTTTGGCCATGGCGGCCAGACGGGCCACGTCCTTGGCCGAGACCGAGCCGTCCTGCCACATCCGGTCCATCATCCAGGCGGCCTTGTAGGTGAGCAGGCGGGCCTCCTCGATGTTGGCGGCGTGTTCGGCCAGGGGGAACTGCACCCCCTCGAAGGCGGCGATGGGCCGGCCGAAAGCCCGGCGCTGCTTGATATAGTCCACCCCCATCTCCAGCACGGCCTCGGCCGCGCCGACGCAGGTGGCCCCGATGAGCACGCGGGCGGCGGAAAAGCCCTCCATGGCGTAGTAGAAGCCGCGCCCCTCCTCGCCGATGCGGTAGGTGTCGGGCAGGTAAACATCCTCCAGGGTGAAGCCGCCGGTGGAGATGCCGGCCCGCCCCATATCCTCGATCAGGGTGGTGGAGATGCCCGGCGTGTCCTTGAGGGGGACGGCGAAGAAGGTAAAGCCCCGGTGGCCGGCCTGGGGGTCGGTCCGACAGAGCGTCATATGGATGCCGCCCATGGCCCGCGATTCGGCCACCCCGCTGATGTACATCTTCTCTCCATTCAGCACCCAGCCATCTCCCCGACGCTCGGCCTTGGTGCGGGTGGCCCCCAGGATGTCGGAGCCGCCGCCCGGCTCGGTCGTGGCGATGCCCAGGAAGGCCTCGCCCCGACAGGCCTTGGGCAGAATCATCTCCTTCAAGGGCGCCTGGGCATAGTGGTCAAAGACCGAGCCCCAGGCGGCCATCACCAGGTAGAGCACCGGCACGGCCACGCTGATGTCGGCCCGGCCCAGTTCCTCGGCGGCGATCGCCGCCTCCATCCAGGAGGCCCCCATGCCGCCGTACTCCTCGGAGACGGTGCAGCAGAGGAGGCCCAGGTCGGCCATGCCCTTGATGACCTCCGGCGGGATGCGACCCTCTTCGTCCATCTGGCGCACGATCGGCTTGATGACGCTCTGGGCAAAATCCCGCACCGAGGCCCGCCACATCTCTTGTTCCTTGGTCCAGCCGAAATCCATCGTTTCCTCCTTTTTCCAAACGGCGACGCATCGCCGCAACCGAAAGAACACTCAACGTTCAACGCAACAATCCCTGACCGGCTTCTATAGCCGCCAGGCTCTCCTGGACGATCTCCGGCCGCTGGCCCAGCGAGACGGCCTCGCGCAGCGCCTCCAGGGGGAGGAGGCCGGTGTCCGCCAGCATGGCGGCCAGGGCCATCATGGCCATATCCTTCTTTCCAGCCCGCGCCCGGTCAAAGTCGAGGGGGACGATCTGTGCCCCGGTCTCCAGCGGAAGGAGGTCGGTGCGGACGTAGAGGCGCGTCCCCGGCCCCAGGCCGGCCAGCACCTTCCCCACCACCTTCCTCCCTTCAGGGGCCAGAAGGAGGACGATGTCCGGGGCGGGGATGCCGGTGTAGTGGATCTCCTCCGGGCTGAGGATGACCTCGGAGACCGAGTGTCCGGTCTGCACCGTGACCGGGTAATCGTCCCGCTGGGTGACCCAGAGGCCGGCCAGCATCCCGGCCCGGCCCAGGGCGGTTGCCGTGGAACGAATCTTCTGGCCGGCGGCGCCGGCGACGATCACGGAGGTCTTCCGCTCCACCCGGCCGGCGTGGCGGATGGGGATGGGCTGCGGGGAGAGGGTCGGCCGGCCCCGTTGGGACGCTGCGGCCTCCCGGCAGGCCCGGCTGTACTCCGGCCGCGCCTCCCGATGGAGGAGGCCGCGCCCCATTTCCTCCAGGGCCGCCTCCAGCGCCCGCCGGCTGAAGCGGTTTCTGGGGACGAAGTAGGCCGTGCACAGTTCCCAGATGTCGAGGAAGGCAAAGCCCTCCCAGGCGATGGCCTGGGCCAGGAGGTCGGCAAGTTCCGGGTCAAAAGCGGTGGTCCGGACGATGAAACTTCCTCCGCTGGCCCGTATCAGGCCGCAGAGGTCCAGCGGATACTCCAGGTTCCCCTCCAGGGTCGTCGAGGTGACGGCCCGGTGGGGGGTGGTGACCGAATGCTGGCCGCCGGTCATGCCGAAGTTGAAGTTGTTGAGCACCAGCACGGTCACCCCGATGTTGCGCCGGGCGGCGTTGATGAGGTGGTGGCCGCCGATGCCGGCCCCCCCATCGCCCATGATCACGACCACTTTGAGTTCGGGGTTGGCCAGTTTGATGCCGCAGGCGTAGGTGACCGAGCGGCCGTGCAGTCCGTGAAAGGCGTTGGTGACAAAGTACTGGTCCGAAAGGCCCGAACAGCCGATGTCCGAGACCAGGACAACCTGACGGGGGTCCAGTTGCAGGCGCACCAGGGCGGCGTTGAGGTGGTCGAGCACCAGGCCGTGGCTACAGCCTGGACAGAAGGGGTAGGGCAGCCGGGCCGGGTTCAAATAGGTCTCCCAACGGGTCTCTGCGGTCCTCTCTTTCACCGTACCGCCTCCAGGATTTCCTGGGGGGTGATCAGTTCGCCGTCCACCCGGTGGACACCGACCACCTCGATGCCCCGCCGGCAGGCCAGCCGCTCCACCTCCAGCCGGTACTGTCCCAGGTTGAGTTCGGCCACCACCACCCGCTCCACCCCTTCCAGGGCGGAGAGGATAGCCTTTTCCGGCACCGGCCAGAGCGAGAGCACGGTCAGAGCGGAGACCTCCTTCCCGGAGGCGCGGGCCAGGGCTACGGCCTCGACCATGGAGCGGGCGGTGATGCCGTAGGAGAGGAGGAGGGTGCGGGCCCCGGGTTGCAGGTCGGCCTTGACCAGGGCCAGTTCCTCCCGATGGGCCTCCACTTTGGCCGCCAGGTGGCGGTTGAGCCGGTCCACCTGGGGCGGGTCCTTGGTCAGGTAGCCGCGTTCGTCGTGGGTGGAGGTGGTCAGGCGGAGGATATGGGGGCCGCCGTAGGGGGAAAAGAGGGGGACCGCCTCCAGTTCGGCCACCCGGTAGGGGACGAATTCCCCCTCGGCCGGGGCGAGGCGGCGGGAAAGGACCTCCACCGCCTCGTACTCCTCGATCTTCACCGTGGCGCGGGTCTGCACCATCTCCTTGTCGGTGGCGATGAAGACGGGAAGGCGAAAGCGTTCGGCCAGGTTGAAGGCGCGGATGGTCAGGGAATAGCACTCGGGGATGGTGCTGGGGGCCAGGGCGATGATGGGATAGCCGCCGGAGGTGCCCCAGCGGAGGAACTGGACGTCGCCCTGGGCGACGGTGGTGGCCCCGCCGGTGGCCGGCCCCAGGCGCTGGCAATCCACGATGACCATGGGCACCTCGGCCATGATGGCCAGGCCGATGTTCTCGCTGTAGAGGCTGATGCCGGGGCCGGAGGTGGCGGTCATCACCTTGCGGCCGGCCATGGCGGCGCCGATGCACAGGCCCATGGAGGCGATCTCATCTTCGGCCTGGATGCCGATGCCGCCGACCTTGGGCAGTTCGCGGAGCATGTGGACCAGGATGCCCGAGGCCGGGGTGATGGGGTAGCCGGCGAAAAAGTCGCACCCGGCCGCCAGCGCCCCCCGGGTGATGGCCTCGCTGCCGTCGATGAACTCGCGCACGCCTCCCTCCGGTTCAGCGCCGCTGGAAGCGGGGTTCGCGCTTCTCCAGGAAAGCCGAGGTGCCCTCGAACTTGTCCTCGGTGGCGCAGATCAGGCCGAACTGGGCGGCCTCAAAGGCCAGGGCCTTGTCCAGCGGGGCATCGGCCCCGACCCGCAGGCAGCGCTTGGCCGCTTCCACGGCCAGGGGGCCGTTCTTGAGGATGCGGCCGGCCAGGTCCCGGGCGGCGCTGAGGGCGGTGTTGGGGGCCTCCGGGTTGCAGGCGTGGCAGTACCCCCAGCGGTCCAGCGGCCCGTGGCATTGGGGACAGGGCTGGACCGGCTGGCCGCAATTGGGGCAATGGGCCTCGTGGCACCCCTCTCCCCGACAGGGGTTCCCCGGCATCTCCTGGCCGCACTTCTGGCAGACGACCAGGTCCACCAGACCGATGGCCCGGGCCTCCAGCGCCGGGAGGTGCTCGCCGCTGAGCACCAGCCGCATGGCCTGCCCCATCCCCACCAGGCGGGGCAGGCGTTGGGTGCCGCCGTAGCCCGGGATAAGGCCCAGTTTCACCTCCGGCTGGCCCAGCCGGGCGTTATCGGAGGCGATGCGGATGTCCCCGGCCATGGCCAGTTCACACCCTCCGCCCAGGGCAAAGCCGTTGATGGCCATGAGGACGACCAGGCGGGAGTTTTCCATGCGGAGGAAGAGTTGTCTGGCCCGAAGGCACATCTGCTCGCCCTCGGCCGGGGTGAGGACGCGGAGTTCGCCGATGTCGGCGCCGGCGACGAACGATTTGGGGCCGGCCCCGGTGAAGATGAGGGCGCGCACCTGAGGGTTGGCCTCGACCTCCTGGAAGGCAGCGGCGATTTCGGCGACGGTGGCGTGGCTGAGGGCGTTCAGCACTTTCGGCCGGTTCACGGTGAGGACGGCGATCTCGCCATCCACCTGGAGGATGATGTTTTCATACGTCATTCTGACCTCTCCTTTCGGCAGGCTCGGGTCTGTGCAGCGGTTCACATTATACCGCAACTTCCCCGTTTGGCAAACCTGGATGATTTGACACCCTGTTCCCCATGATTTAGAATGCAAATGGGAGTCAGGCCGCACCGGTCAGGAATCCTGGAGCGCGCCTGGAGGTCGTCCGTGAGGCAGAATGCAGGAATCTCTCTGAAGGTCCTGGCCGGCCTGTTGGTTGGCCTGGCCGCGGCTCTCCTGATCCTGCTTCTGTGGGTTCCCCGGGTCGCCCCCGGGGAATACCGGCCGGCCGTGTTGAGCACGGTCGTGCTTCCGCTGGGCCTCTTCCTGGGCTGGCTCCTCTCCGGCAGTCGGGCCCGCACCGCAACTGCTGTCGCCACCTGCTTCGGCCTGTACTTTCTTTCGGCCTTTGCCGCCGCCCGCATCCGCACCTTCCTCCCCGCCTGGAACTATTTCTACACCGTGGCCGGCGTGCAGGCGGTCGGCGGGCTGGCGCTGGCTGTGGGTCTGGGCTTCTACGGCCGGGGACTTCCCCAGGTGGAGCGGCTGCGGGCGGCCCGGGATGTGGCCGGCCTGTGCGCCCTTCTGCGCCGGGGAAGCCCGGAGGAGCGGCGGGAGGCGGCCCGCGCCCTGGGCGACCTGGGGGATCCGGCCGGCCGCCCGGCCCTTCGGGAGGCCCTGCGGACCGGGGAGATCGAGGTGCGCCGGGCCGCCGCCGAGGCCCTGATCGGACTGGCCACGGCCGAGGATGTGCCCGACCTGGAGGCCGCAGCCGCAGGTGCCGACCCCGTCCTCCGCCGTCGGGCCCGGGAAGCGCTGCGCTGGATCGAGTAGGGGCGACCCGGAGGGTCGTCCGTGCAGCCGGGCCGGGGGGATGACCTCCCCGCCCGGAGGGACAGGATGAGCGCCATCGAGGAAGTCAAGTCCCGGCTGGACATCGTCGAGGTGATCGGGGAACGCGTGCCCTTGAAAAAGTCCGGGCGGGCCTTCAAGGGCCTCTGCCCCTTTCACCAGGAGCGCACGCCCTCCTTTTTCGTCTTCCCCGAGTCGCAACGCTATCACTGCTTTGGCTGCGGGGCCGGCGGGGATATCTTCACCTTTGTCATGCAGATGGAGCGGCTGGAATTTCCCGAAGCGCTCCGACTACTGGCCCGACGGGCCGGGGTGATGCTCCACCCGCCCACTCCCCAGGAACAGGAGGCCGACCGGACGCGCCGGCGGCTTGGGGAAATCTGCGGCGAGGCAGCCCGCTTTTTCCAGGAGCAACTTGCCGGTCCCGCCGGGGCGACGGCCCGCGCCTACCTGGCCCAACGGGGCATCCGACCGGAGACGGTGCAGGCCTTTGCCCTTGGCTACGCCCCCGATCGGTGGGAGGCCCTCTCGTCCCACCTGCGCGAGCGCGGCTACAGCGAGGCCGAAATCCGCATGGCCGGCCTGGTGGTCGAACGAGAGGAGGGCACGGGTTCCTACGACCGTTTCCGCAGCCGCCTCATCTTCCCCATCCGGGACCTCCAGGGAAACGTCGTCGGTTTTGGCGGGCGGGCCCTGGACGAAACCCAGCAGCCCAAATACCTGAACTCGCCGCAGACCCCGATTTTCGACAAGGGGGCGCTCCTCTACGGCCTGGACCAGGCGGCCCCGGCCATCCGCCGCGAGGGGCGGGCCGTCCTGGTGGAAGGGTACTTTGACGTCCTGGCCGCCCACCAGGAGGGCTTTCGGAACGTCGTCGCCCCCATGGGCACCGCCCTCACCGCCGCCCAGGTACGCCTGCTCAAGCGGATGACGAGGCGGATTTACCTGGCCCTGGATGCCGACCAGGCCGGGGTGCTGGCCGTCCGGCGCGGCCTGGAGGCGATCCGCGAGGCCATGGACGAACGGCTGGTCCCGGTGCCCACGGCCCAGGGGCTGGTGCGCTTTGAGCGGGAACTGGACGGCGAGGTGCGCATCGTGGTCCTTCCGGCCGGCCGCGACCCCGACGAAGTCATCCTGGCCGACCGAAAGGAGTGGGAAGCGCACCTTGCTCAGGCCCGGCCGGTGCTCGACTTTGTGCTGGAGCAAATCGCCCAGGGAGCCGATTTGGAGACCGCCCGGGGCAAGCGGGAGGCGGTGCAGCAGGCGCTTCCCCTCCTCTCCGAGGTGCACGATCCGGTGGAACAGGCCCACTACGTCCAGCGACTGGCCCATCTCCTGCGGGTGGACGAGCGGGCCATCTCCGCCGAACTGCGCCGGCCGACCCCCGGCCCACGGTCAGGGGCACGGCTGCCGGCGGAGGTGGACGAAGGTACGGGCGCCCTGGCCGGTCGCCCAATGGACCGGGAGGAGGTGGTTGAGGGCTATTTTCTGGCCCTCCTCTACCGCTTCCCGGACCTCTGGGAGGCGCTGCCGGCCGGGGTGGATGCCCTCCTGAGCCGGGAGGAGCACCGGGTGCTTCTGGGGATGCTCCCGGCCGGTCCCTCCATCTCGGCCGGGGCCGAACTGCGCCGCTATCTGGAAGACCTGCTGAACCGTTTTCGTCCGGAGTTGTCCCCGGAATTGGCCCGACGCGCCCTTCAGGACTGCCTGCAGCGCCTGGAGGCCCTGGCCAACGAGCGTGAGCGTCGGGAGTATGCCGAGGTGCTGGCCCAGGCCCAGGAGGAAGGAAATCGGGAACTGGCCCAGGAGGTTTCCCGCCAACTCTCCATCCTGAGCCAGCGCCGTTGGGAAATCGCCATGCCACCGCCGCGCCGGCTTTTCCCGGATGCCCGGCGGTATCTGGGCGACGAGGAGGCCCAGGGGGAATCGTGATGAAACCGGACCAGGATGCCGAACGCGAACCCAGCCCAGAAGAACTGGCGGAGATCGAGGCGGAGGAAAGCGATGCCCCTTCTTCCGTCTCGCATCCCGAGGTGCGTAAACTTCTGGAACTGGGCAAAGAACGGGGCTATGTGACCACCGAGGAGATTCTTCAGGCCCTTCCCCGGCCGGAGAATGAACTCGGCCAGTTGGATGAAATCTACGCCGAACTGTTCGAGGCCGGCGTGGAGGTCCTGGATGAAGCCCCGGCCGCGCCCCGGCCGGCTGCGGCTCCCGCCCGGCAGAAACCGGAGGTGGAAACCGCCGGCGTGGATGACCCGGTGCGCCTTTACCTCCAGGAAATCGGCCGGGTGCCCCTCCTTTCCCCGGAGGAAGAACTCCGGCTGGCCCGGCAGATCTCCGAGGCGACCCTGGCCAGCGAGGCCCTCTTGGGTCAGGAAGCCCTGGAAAGCCTGCGGGCCGATGACCTCCTGCCCCCCGAAAAGCGCATGTCGCCGGAAGAACGCCGGAACCGCGAGGCGCTGGTTCTGCACGGAGAGCGTAGCATGCGGGCCCTCAGCCCCAACCGGGCCCTGAGCCGGGAGGAACTGGAGGCCCTGATCAGCCGGGGAGAGGAGGCCCGCCGGCGCCTGACCGAGGCCAACCTGCGGCTGGTCGTCAGCGTGGCCAAGCGCTACATCGGACGGGGCATGTCCCTTCTGGACCTCATCCAGGAAGGCAACATGGGCCTCCTGCGGGCGGTGGAAAAGTTCGATTACTCCAAAGGCTACAAGTTTTCCACCTACGCCACCTGGTGGATTCGTCAGGCCCTCACCCGCGCCCTGGCCGACCAGGCCCGCACGATTCGGATTCCGGTGCACATGGTCGAATTGATCAACCGCCTGACCCGCGCTTCGCGCCGCCTCCAGCAGAGCCTGGGCCGGGACCCCACTCCCCAGGAACTGGCCGACGAGGTCAACCTGCCCCTGGATAAGGTGATCGCCATCCTCAAGACGGCCATGGAGCCGGTTTCCCTGGAGACACCGGTGGGACAGGAGGAGGACAGCCACCTGGGGGACTTTATCGAGGACCAGAAGGTGCGGGAGCCGGATGATGAGGCTTCGCGCCGGCTACTCCGGGAGCATCTGCGTCAGGTGCTCGATTCCCTGAGCGAACGGGAGCGGGAGGTGCTCTCCATGCGCTTCGGCCTGACCGACGGCCGCATCCGCACCCTGGAGGAGGTCGGCGAGGCCTTTGGGGTTACCCGGGAGCGCGTCCGCCAGATCGAGGTCAAGGCGCTGCGCAAACTCCGCCACCCCACCCGGAGCAAGAAACTGCGCGACTATCTGGAGACCTGACGCCCGAAGGGCCCTCTGGAAAGTTGCCATTCCATTTCGAATGTGATAAGATAAGAAAAAGATACCGGTGTTGTTGAGAAGCCTGAAAAAATATGGCAGACAGGGGCCTGACTTCGGCCGAACTGGAGAGACTTCTTCGACGCCGCTGGCGGCAGGAGGCGGTAGAGGGGTTGCGTCTGCTTCCTCCCCTCCCCCCCGAACCGGCCGAGGCGAAGGATGGCGGGGAAAATGGCCGTCAGCCGCTACTGCCGGCCCGCCTGTTCCGCCTTGGGGACACTTCCCTTCGGGCAGAGGCCATTCCCCTTTTCCCCGTCGAAGCGCCGGCCGGGGAAATCGCGCGACCGCCCCAGGAAAAGTGGCTGAGCCGGCCGGCGGTGCGCCTGCAACCCCTCCGGAGCCGTGCGCGCCCTCGCCGTCGCTCGTCTCCCCTCCTGAATGCTCTGAGGAAGGGGTTGGCGCGGGTGGTGGATGCCCTGATTCTCCTCGCCCTGGTGCTCTTTATCCTGGCCGTGGGTTTCTGGCTCTACGATACCTACCTCCGACCCCTTCTGCATCGCTCCGGAGGGGTCGCCGAAGCCCAGGGAGGGGCCACGCTCTGGCCGGGACAGGGTTACCTCTCTCCTCCTCAGGAGTTGCCCAGCGCCCCGCTGCCCTTTGTCCCCTATACCACCACCCAGGACGCAGCCACGCCGGTGCAGAACCCCTACGTCCCGGCTCCGCTCCCTGCCCCGGGCACCCTTCTGCCCACCCGGTTAGTCATTCCGGCCATCGGTCTGGATACCCCGGTGAAAGAAGTCACCATCGAAAACGGGGTCTGGCAGGTGGCCGAGTACGCCGCCGGCTACCATCGCGGCACGGCCCGCCCCGGCACCGTGGGCAACACGGTCATCTCCGGCCATAAGGGGTTGTATGGAGGCGTCTTCGCCCGCCTGGAAGAACTCGAACCCGGGGACGAGGTCTTTCTCTACGCCGGCCCCCACCTCTACCGCTACATCGTGGAGGAGAAGAAGAGCGTCTGGCCCTACCAGGTGGAAGTGATGGCCCAGACGGCCCGTCCTATCCTGACCCTGATCACCTGCACCGCCTATGATATGCAGCGCCTGATCGTCATCGCCCGCCTCGACCGGGAACTTTCCGGCGAGGCCGGCCCCTAATGCAGGACGGAGGCGCCCTATGGGGAAAGAAAATTCGGCGAAGGATACCCCTGGGGGTATCTCCCGACCCGTTCCGCGTTGGACCTTCTGGGAGGTGCTGGGGCTGCTGGTAAGCGCCGTTTTGGTGGCCATGCCGCTCCTCTCTCTGGCCTATACCTTCCTCTTTCCTCCCGGCGCGCCGGCGGCGGCCCTGATTCCCTCCCCCCGCCACCCCACCCCCCCCCCCCCCCCCCGCCACCCCCCCCCCCCCCCCCTTCCTCCCCCCTCCCCCCCCCCCCCCCCCC
>Ga0078972_1013441_pt1 | contig 13508 bp, 15 predicted proteins | sample YelNatPaOPGAMG01_FD_67568 | JGI IMG/M metagenome (GOLD analysis project Ga0078972, IMG submission 67568) | Hot spring thermophilic microbial communities from Obsidian Pool, Yellowstone National Park, USA - OP-RAMG-01 (SPADES assembly) (version 2) | ecosystem: Environmental > Aquatic > Thermal...
CAACTTCAAAGCTTTCCAAATTCGCTTCTGCGACCGTTAACTCGCTGTCTTCCTTTGTAACGTCTAAACCGTTCAGCTTTTTCGTTATGGCTAATGCCTTGGTAAGCTTTCCTGGACCACTAGTTAAGGCGGATAAGTCTCTTACTCCCCTGTTTTTCATCATTATCTCTACGCCTTGAAGCGGTTCTATGGCTCTTAACAGAATGGCGCCCACATCGCCCTTTGAGTGGGCAACTATGTTCAGAAGCCAGTTTCCATGAACCATGTAGATGAAGGCTTTTCCAACATCCATAAACATTAATTCATTAAACATTTTTCTTCCCTTGTATGCTTTAGAAGCAGGATCGTTTTCCCCATAATAGGCTTCAGTTTCAACAATTTTTCCACATAAAATTTGAGAGTTAAGCCTTCTCACCAACATTTTTCCAAGAAGCCCTCTTGCAACCAAAGCCGGATCTCTCTCGTAAAAGTTCCTTGCAAGCACCCTTGTAACCATCATATTTCTCCAACACCCTAACAGCTATGAATTGAAATCCATAGTAATTTTGCATTAGAATTTAAATTCTTAAAATCCCTAAAGAAAATTTTGGAGAGAAGGCTTGATAGACTCTTATGATTTTGGCGTAATCGTCGTGAGGGGAAAGAGATACACAAGCGATGTAATAGTCTTTCCAGAAAAGGTTATTGACAATTGGTGGAGGAAGGAAGGTCATAGAATTTATGTTGAGGATTTAAAGGAAATCTTCAGCCACTCGCCTCCTCCTGAAGTGCTTGTGATTGGAACAGGCTACTATGGCCTTGTTAAAGTTATGCTAGAAGTTGAAAAGGCCTTAGAAACGCGAGGAATAGAGCTGATTATTCAGCCGACAAGAGAAGCCTATAAAACGTTTAACAAGTTCTTGAAGTCTGATAGGCTTGTTGCTGGCGCTTTCCACCTTACATGCTAAAGGCGTTTGGCTGGCAACAAAATCTTAAGGGACAGCAGCCTTAATACTTTAAGGGCTGAATGGTGAGTTTGATGAGTGCTATGTTGTTTAAAGAAGTTGAAGAGGAAGTTACAACTCTTCTGAGTGATTTAATCCGCATAAACACAACTAACCCTCCTGGAAACGAAACTTGGGCGGCAAAATTTTTGGCTGAAACCTTAGAGAAAGAAGATTTCAGATGTGAGGTTTTGGAGTCCGCGCCTGGAAGGGGAAACATAATTACGCGTATTAAAGGAACTGGCGAAAAACCAAGCCTACTTTTGCTTTCGCATTTGGACGTTGTGGCTGCAAACCCGAAAGAGTGGAGTGTAGACCCTTTCTCAGGCTTGGTTAAGGATGGTTTCGTCTGGGGAAGAGGCGCCATGGACATGAAGTCCATGACAGCCATGGAAGTCATGGTTATGAAGCTTCTTAAGCGGAACAACGTGAAGTTAAAGGGCGACTTAATATTGGCTGCAACAGCTGATGAAGAAAAAGGCGGAGAGGCGGGGGCAGGCTGGCTTGTTCGTAATTATCCAGAAAAGGTCAAGGCAGACTACGTTATAAACGAGGGAGGTGGCCAAGCAATTCCAATAGATGGCAAAAACATTTTCACGATTCAGACAGCTGAAAAGGGCATTTTATGGTTTAAGGTCAAAGCAAAGGGCACGCCTGGACATGGCTCAGTGCCAGGAGTAGCTGACAACGCCATACTCCGCATTAACAAAGTTGTTGAAAAGCTGGGAAATTACCGTGCAAAAATTGTGCTAGTGCCAACGGTTAAGCAGTTCTTAAGCATTATGGCCGAAGAAAATGAACTGGTGAAACAAGCACTAACGCTTTTGCTTCAAAACCCGGCTGTTGGCGACCAAATCTTGGACAGGCTTGCCGAGAAGGACAAAGCCATGGCTGAGGAGCTCCGCGCAATGCTTAGAATGACCGTAGCCCCGACAATGATAAGGGGCGGCGTTAAAGAGAACATAATACCGTCAGAATGCGAGGCAGTATTTGACTGTAGAATCCTTCCTGGGCAGAGCACAGCTGAAACCCTAAACGAAATAAAAGGTTTAGTGAAGGACGCTGACTTGGAGAAGCTTGAATTTGAGATAATACAGGCCAATGAACCCTCTGAATCTCCAATAGATACGCCGTTGTATAGGCTTATCATTGAGGTTTTGAAAGAATTTGAACCAGAATCTTCAGTTGCTCCAATACTACTGACTGGCGGAACTGATTCCCGTTTCTTCAGAAAAATAGGAGCCGCATGCTATGGCTTCCAACCAACCCTTTCAGATTTACCATATGAGGAAATCTTAAAAATGATTCACGGCATAAACGAACGCATATCCATACAAAATCTAGTATTCGGAACAAGCGTCCTATATAATGTAATAGAAAGATTCCTAATCTGAAGGCTTAAAATGGAAAAATGGATGGAGTTAGTAATAGTAGATGACCATTATCGATGTGGTAACAGGAGAAACAGTGTCCGTATTACCGACATTGATTTTCACTAAGGCAGGTAAAACTGGAAAAGCTGCTGTTCCATTGGTTCCAACGGTCACACTATTTTGGTAATCAACTTCACGATAGGAATATGATAGCGTGACATATGTTGTATTACTTGACGATTGAACATAAACAGTGACATATCCGGCGAATTGCAACATATAGTTCCATACGGTTGTGCTGGAATTTGCTTCTTGATCCACACTCGTATACACAAGCAGCGCAGAGACGTTTAAATAGAGATAATCGTATAAAGAGAGGATTGTTGAGTTCAACGATTTTATCTGGGAATCTTTTGATGCAAGAGTGTTTTGAAGAGTTGAAATTTGCGAATTTAACGAAGAAATAATATCATCCTTTTCCGTTAACTGAGAATTCAGCGAAGAAATTGTCTCATCCTTTTCTGCTATTTGAAAATTCAAACTGTTTACCGTTGGAATGTAGAATGCAAGTGTGCCAACTAAACCGGCTAGAAGCACCACACAGATTACCACCAGCGCAACAACAACCTTTTTACTAAAAACTTTCTTTTTACTTGTGTTTTCCATATGGATTTCACCATGCAGCATCTTCAATCCTCTAGGAATAAAAACCTTTTTCAGAATTCATTCAGACTTCAGAAAAGATTTATGTACCTATAATGATTGGCGCTATCAAAGGATATTCGTCTTTGTTGTTGTCATCAATTATGTAGGGTGTGTCGACTATGCCATTCTTATCGTTGTCAACTCTGGAGTAGTTGCTCCAATAGTTGCCACTAGATTGAATATTCCAAATATTTACCGAGTTCGCAGTTTGGACTTGTTGTGCATTGTTTACAAAATTGTTATTGTAAATCGTGTTGTCTGAAGACTTATCAAAGCCCATGCCAATACTGTTGTTTTCTAAATTATTTCTATAAATAGTGTTTTTCGAAGACAATAGAAGACTGATACCATTCCCATTGTTTTCTATGGAATTTGCATAAACGGTGTTATTATATGAGGAATAGAGATAAACGCTAATAGTGTTGTTTTTCAGGTGGTTTGCAAAAATGGCAGTGTTATTTGAAAGTCCGAGGTAGATGCCGTAGCCCTTATGATACATAATTTTATTTTCTGATATGATGTTGTTAGAGGAATACTTTAACCCGACGCCGTTGCCTTCGCTGTCTGTTATTGTGTTTGAAATAATAGTGTTGTTTAAGGAATAATCAAGCCAGATGCCATTGTAATTATTTTTTAAATCGTTCCCAGAAATAACGTTACAGAATGCCGCGTAGAGGTATATGCCATAGTCGAAGTTTTGGATTTTCACATTTTTCACTGTCACGTTATATCTTCCAGTAAGATCTATACCTACCGTTCCATTAACCAATCCTTGAATGGTATAGCCCGCCCCATCAATTATTATGTTGTCTCTTTCAACAACAATTGAAGTATCAATGTCTTCCTTAAACGTGTAATAGGTGTTTCTTTTGTTCGCGATGGGCGCTGTGGAAGGATAAACTGTTCCGTTAGCCAGGATGTAAATAGTTTCAGTTGTGGGAGACGTTTGCGGCGGCGTCTGTTGTGACGGTGGTGTTGTTTCTTCTGAACTTGGTTGAGTATTCATGTATTGCCACGCTGCATAACTCCCAAAAATAAGGAGGAGTAAGCAAATTGCCATAAGTATTTTGCCTTTAGGCCATTTCCGAGGCTTTCTTTCAGCTTCTCTTTCTATTTGCACTCGATAGGCTTCTAGGGCTTTCTGATGTCTTATCTGTCTCTCACGAAGCCTTTCCTTCCAGCTCTTCTTCTTTTTCGACATTTTCTCACTTGCACTTTTAAGCGGCTTTTTCACTTCATATTGGAGACTCCTTTTAGGTATTAAAGAGTTTTTCAAAATCGTAAAATTTGGAGGGAACTTGGGAAAAGCAGAATGTTAATGGTATTCTCTTCGGTTTCTGCATCAACCACCGCTTTTTTAACAAGAAAAGTTCTCCAAGCAGTCTCGTATCTGAATTTTCGTAAGACAAGTAGGTTAATAGATATATAGTTGAATGTTTTATGCTTCTTGGAAGGAGTGCGTGCCACTATGCCAGCGATAGAAGTTGGCAGAATCTGCGTGAAAATTTCCGGCAGAGAAGCGGGAAAGAAATGTGTAATAGTGGATGTGATAGACAAGAATTTTGTGCTTGTAACTGGGCCGAAAAAAGTGACTGGGATTAAGAGGCGGAGAGCCAACGTTAACCATTTGGAACCCCTCTCTGAAAGGGTTGAAATTAAAAGGGGAGCTTCAGACGATGAGGTTTTTGAAGCTTTGAAGGAGAAGGGCTTGCTGGAGGCTATGGCTCGACCAGTTAAACCTGTTTTAACTACAGCCTAACAATTGTTATTAGTTTCTAAGCTTTCTTTATCAATAGAGGTGCCTCATGTAAATGCCTAGAAGTGTTGCTCCGTGGGAAGTGGAACGCAAACTCATTGTTAAGACTGAAGAAGAAACTGACCCCCGCTATGGCTGCAACCCAGAAGAACGCCCAGCCCAAGAATACATAAAGTTTGGCGTCATCAACCTGGATAAGCCGGCTGGACCCACAAGTCACGAAGTGGCTGCATGGGTTAAGCGAATACTGAATATTCAGAACGTCGGCCACGGCGGGACTCTAGAGGCTTAAAAGCCAGAGAAATCCCAATGTGACCGGCGTCTTGCCAATAACCCTAGAGGAGTCTAGAAAAATTGTTCAGGCGCTGCTTCTAAGCGGTAAGGAATATGTCTGCATCATGAAACTTCACGGCGATACGCCAGAAGAACGTGTAAGGGCTGTCCTAAAAGAGTTTGAAGACATCATTTACCAGAGACCCCCATTAAGGGCTTCTGTTAAACGTCAGCTTCGAACAAGGCGAATCTACTACATCGATTTCATCGAAATGGATGGACGAAATGTTCTTTTTAAGGTGGGATGTGAGGGAGGCACATATATACGCATGCTTTGCCACCACATTGGCGAGGTTCTTGGATGCGGGGCACACATGCAGGAACTTCGTAGAACGAGGGCGGGACCATTCGTTGAAGAGGAAGGCATTGTAACGTTACATGATGTGGCTTACTGGTTTATGGAGTGGCAAAAAGACAAGGACAACACTGTTTTAAAGAGGTTTATTCAGCCCATGGAGAAGGCTTTAGCGTTAGTTCCAAAAATCTACATTAGAGACTCTGCCGTGGACGCCGTTTGTCACGGTGCAAGATTAACTGCCCCTGGAGTGGTTTCTCTTGAAACTGGAATAAGCAGTGGTTCCATGGTAGCTATCTTAACTCTAAAAGGTGAAGCAGTGGCTTTGGCAAGGGCTGAGGCTTCAACAGAGGAAATCCTTAATATGGAACATGGTGTAGTTGCAAGAACTAAAAGGGTTTTAATGCCTAAGGGGACATACCCAAAGGGTTGGAGAAGCGGCGAAGTATAATGCCCAACAAGGCTAAAAAGGCAGATCACTATTTTGTTCCACACCCGAAATCAAAGCCTAAATTTGGGGTTCTCAGCACACATCTTCGAGGGAGACCGTTTAAATTTTTAACATCTTCAAGCGTCTTCTCCAAGAGGCGCATTGATCTGGGCACAAGACTTCTTATAGAGTCCATGATTCTGCCTAACAACGGCTACGTTTTAGATGTGGGATGCGGCTATGGGGCGGTTGGAATAGCAGCTGCATCCTTCAACCCTAAACTATACGTTGTTATGGTAGACGTGAACGAGCGTGCGGTTAGGCTTGCAAAGAAAAACATTGAAATAAACCGTGTGGACAATGCAGAAGTGAGGCGCGGCCACTTATACGAACCAGTTGAAGGCACAGCTTTTAACTGCATTCTCTCAAATCCGCCAGTAAGCGCTGGACTAGCTACGGTGAAAGCCCTAATAACCGAAGCTCCAAGACACATGACGGAAAAAGCCACGTTCCAAATGGTTGTAAAATCAAAAATTGGAGGAAAAAGGCTTCAGCTTATTTTTGAGGAAGCCTTTGGAAACTTCGCCGTTCTTGCAAGGGAAAGCGGCTACCGCGTGTTAATCGCAGAAAAAAGTAGACGCTTTTAACTAGTAAGTTTATCAACAATTTTCTTAACTAACGGGATTATCGACAGAGATGTTTGGAAAACTCACGACAAAACCTATCAAAAACCCCCAAAGCCACCTCTAAAAACTCTGGAACAAAACCCAAATTAATCAAAGTCAGAACTAAGGACATTGCAAAAGACATGCCTAAGGACGTAAAAGCACCAAATAAAACAGTTGAATATCTCTCGCTTAACTTCATGAAACAGCCTAAAAAAGGATAATTATAAAGCAGATAAATAACCATTAATAAGTTGGCAAACAGTGCCGGGGTCTCCTAGTCAGGTAGGGAGCAGGCCTGGAGACAAACGTTCAAAAGCCTAAAAGCCTGTGGCCCATTTGGGCCGCGTGGGTTCAAATCCCACCCCCGGCGCCAACAACATCGCCATTAACGAACCCCCGCTGTTTTGGCTATTTACGTTTTCGGAAAAGCTTGGCGCCTTCAACTTCGCATACATACTCGAATCCAGCCTCGATTAGGCGTTGCGCCTCTTCCATGGTCCATGCAGCCCTACAAGTGTACTCTTCATCTTTGAAATCCACCAGGTGAGTGTATACCAAGGTGTTCTGAATGTTCTTGTGGCCTAATATGCGCATCACATGGATTATGTCCTTTGTTTTAGCGTATTCCATTGTAGCCTTCCAATGTCTCAAGGTAACGAAGGATATTTTCAGAAGCCTCGGATTCTTAAGTTTGGCCGCTATCCTCCGCCTCTGATCCTCAAACCGTTTCTGCAGGCTTTTTAGCTTTACCCCTGAAAACACGTACTTGTTAGTTTTAGGCAGAGCCATCAACCTTTCCATTAAAGCTGTGGAAACCTTAAACAGTCTTGGGTTGCTTCCTTTCTCCGGCGTAACCTTAACCGTTCTGTTTTGCGGATCAACGTCGGTCCATTCAAGCTTCAAAGCTTCTCCGGGACGCATTCCAGTCTCTTTCAAAAGCTGTAGAAAAGTTCCATTTCTAAAACTGCAGCCCGCTATTAGCTGATCTATCTCCGTTTCTGTTGGGATAAATGGAAGTCTCTGAACCCTCTTGTAGCGGGGAGGCTGCCACGCACCCCCAATCATTAAGAGAAAGCTTGTGTAGGCATCCACCGCAAATTCTTTCCGACCCTCACTCCATCCCTGCTGTGCTATGACCTCTTTTAGACTTTCCGGATCAAGTAGGTTGGCTCCCCTTTTGACCAACGTTTTTAATATTCTGCATCTATCCAAAATTGTAGACTCTGCATAACCCTGCTTTTTCATCCACCAAGCGAACTCGATGAGTTTCCCCTTAACATCAGCTGCCGGTTGTGTCGCATTCTCTGTGGCTCCCGCTTGCCCGCTTTTCGTTTTCTCTTCTTTTTCCACTGTGGCCAAGGTTTGCACCAGCCTGCCAAGGCTGGTGGGGTCTCGCCACTCAGGGTCATCGTTCCCTTGGCAATTATTATTTAAGCAGTTTTGCAGATTTAAGTTGAATGGAGGATTCTTCCATTTACTGCGCCTTTTATGGTTTGGGTCTGTGAAGCGGTATCCGCAGTTTCTGCATAGCCACCGTTGGACCGTTGTTCCGTCGGCTAAGTAGCGTAGTCCGTCCTTGTAGAGCTTGTTGGTGCCGCATTGGGGGCATGTTGGTGTTGGCTCTGCCGTTTTCATGGTTTGTCGCCTTTTATGGGCGGGTTTGGAGTTGGGTCGGGGCTTTCAGAGGCTCCACTCCCCTTTCATTTCGGAATCCGCCGTGAGAGGCGGACACCTTCCAACCCCGATTCCATAATAAGCCATGATAAGCGGGTGAATTCGTCCCGCCAGCCCTTTCCGGGCTTCGCCGTGTGAGCCTCCCAACCCCAACTCTCCCCCGCCCTCACCCTTCATTCACTTTTAGGCTTGTGGAGGCTGCATTTCTCAGCGAAATACGGCTCAATGAGGGGCGGCAAAGCCCTGTTTAGGGGACATCTGTAGCCCTCTACGATTTTGCCGTTTGAATCCTCATAAACAGTCTTCTCTAGGAGGGCGCATGTTCCACACCTGGTTTCCGTTATTGGGACAAGAACAACGGTTTTCTTTCTAGCCAATTTATTGTTTCCCTCTCAGTTGTTTTAGCTATTATCCATGGGGCCGAGACGCTCCATCTTACCAAGGTTACCAAGCTTACCAAGGTCGGAAAAGGAGGGGTCATTTTTCTCGTTTTCACGTTTGTTTTTTTCTAAGATTTTGGGGGGTTCTTTTTCAGCCTTGGTAACCTTGGTAAGCTTGGTAAAATTGAAGCCTTCTGAGGCTTTATATGCCTGGATGAGTTTGGGCTCTGGGTAGAAGCCCCTTCTAGCCTTGATCAGCCCCTCGCTGGTTAATGTTGCGAGCAGTGGTCTAAGCTGTTTGGTTTCAGCTAAACCAAACTTTGCCATTACCTCGTCCCGTGTGGCTCTTCCACGGATGACGAAAAACTTTAAAACGTCACATACAGTTTCCACATCCACGACGTCTGCTAATTGCCCCTCTATCTTGAGCAACAATGTTTCAACATCTTCAAGTGTTAAGGTTTCATGCCTCTCAGTTTGGGCTAAGATGTTTAATCCGGCTTTGCTGTATTCTTCTCGGATGAACTTGGCTACTAGGTCTACATGCTCTTTTGTAACTGTTATTTTGGTGTAGTCTTCTGTGGTGAGCGTGAGAAAGGCGAGGGCTACGCTTAGGCGGGCAAGCTTCCATTTCATGTCAATGCTGCATAGTGGAATCTCGTCGTAGAAGAACGTCCTGTAAAGCCCTATAGCCTCGTCATGAATTATGTTGGCGGCTTCCTCTGTGAACTCTATTTGTGCTTGGCTGCTCCAACACCATTTAAGGGCTTCAGCCAAAAAACAGAGCTCAGGCTCTGGCTCTTCAGCTTGAACTTTGTTAATTTCTTCCGGTGCCACGTCATGCTGGTCTGCGAAAACCGCCAAATCCAGCCTAGCAATACTCGTCTTATCAAGGATTGTCGAGATAGCCTGGCATGGATAGAGGAAGGCGCTCAAGCTTTTCGTGGAATATTTGTCTGCTTCTCTGTCGACGGGGTTGGCAATTTTTATTTGTCGTGTCCTCGCATAGGCCGTATTCTTGGCCGCTTTAGCTATGCTTACAACTCCGCTTCGTTCTGCTTCTGCTAGGGCTGCCCAGTTTGATAGGCTTAGTTTGTGGGCTCCATCCACAGCCAACAACTTACGATCCAAGAGGACTAGGAAGCCCCAATCAACAAACCAGCCTTCCTTTTCCACTTGGGTAGCAGTGCCTGTTAAGCCCACAGCCGTGGCTGTTTCAGCTGTTATGAGCATTCCAGCCTTCAACAGCATTATCAGCTTTCTGATGGTTTCTGTTTTGGCTGTTGTTGTGTCTCCGCAGAAGAGTATATTTCCCCAGCCACGCTGAAGCATGCCGTCAAACCTTACCCATGAAGGCGTGAAATAGGCTAGGAATCCGGCCATAGCCAAGTTACGCCTTCCAACAATTTTGCTGAAACGCTCAAAATTGTCCAAAATCCAGCAAACACGCTCTGAAACACTTAATTCCCTAAACTTTTCCTTGAGGGTGTTCAGCTTTTCCTTGTTGAAGGTGGTGTTTTCCTCTGGAAAATCAACTTTGTAGGCTAGTAGGGTTGTCTGTTGGGTTTTAGGGTTTGGTAGGGGTAAGCCTTCAACACTGATGAGGCTTGACGGCTGGAAAACTATGGGCTTCTCAGCAACAACATAAATGTCTAAAGCCTTATACTCGAAGCCTCTCTCGTCGACTATTTTTTCGCCCCTCTTTTCTAGGGTGAATACTGGAGGTCTGACGCGTATACGGTAAACTGTTCTGTAGCCCTTCTCCTGAATGTTTGTGTCTTTTGAAAGACCTAAAAAGCGTTTTAAGCGCCTATACTTTACAGCCTCGTTAACGCTGATAAGCTGCAAGCTTAAGGGGTCTTCTGGCGTAATCTGTTTGTGGGCTGTTATGTCAAAGCCTTCATCATCGCTTCCGTAGGCTTCAACTTCCGTGGGGCATAGGTAGGCTACGCTTGTGCTTGAAACCAAAGCCTCAACAGCAACCGGCTTGCCGGCTAAACTTGGATCCTCAACCATGTTTAAATGAGACAGTATTATGGGCTGAGGCTCTTTTGGCTTGGCTAAGGCCTCTTCAAGCCTTTTCCGCTCCTCTGTTTTGGTTAAAGTGCAGTATCGCCCGCACTTTTCACACTTGAACCATTGGGTTCCAACATCGTCTTTGTGGCTAAACCTTAGCTGAGATGAGCCACATTGGGGACATAGCCTATTCTTAACAAACCCGAAATCATCATATTCTATTTTGACTTCTTCAGCCAATGTTTACCCTCAGGCGAGAGCTTACCTCTTTTTGCGGCCTACGGTAGCTCCATTCTTGAAAACCCAGTAGAACCAGCCGTTCTTTGTCATTTTGCCATTATGAGCTTGCAAATCTTTAAGCATGGCCTTAAACTCTGGATTGTTGACGTCGTCGCTTTTCTGGAAGGGCCCGCTTGGACCAGTGGTTTCTTGCCACTTAATCTTTTCAGGATCCCAATCCGATACAGCCTCCATTGTTATTTGTCGGGCTGATGCTACTCCAGCCTCAAGGGCGTTTAACAGTTCCAGAAGGGCTTTTAGGGCTGTGTCTTCGCTGTTCATATGGTCCAGGCTCCCTCCGTTGAGCCTAAGGGTTTGGCGTATTTTTCAACAAGCTTGCGATACTTGCTTTGAAGCTGCTCCAAGTCCGTGAGAGGGCTTGTCATCTGGCACTCGAATACTATTATGTGACTTCCATCCTTGTCTATGGCGTATATGCGGAAGACAAGCCTGTAAATGAAATCGTTTTTCGCAACTATCTTGCCTGAATGGTGCAAGGACTTGGTTAAGTCGGCTCTCGTCTTAAACTCTTCAAAATTGCGGATTATCTCCTTCATTAACATCCCTCTCCAGCTTAGCCAACAGCCTCAAGTCACCTTTTCCGCTAATTCTCATTCCTCATCACTCTGCCTGCGTATCCTTTCTTTTCAAGGAAGCTTCTGACGGCGTCTTTGACAACTTCTGCCCTTGAAGTGTAGCCTAAGCTTTGCTTTTTTAGGAAGGCGTCTATTTGGTCGACGAGTTCTTTGGGGATTCTAACTGTTGAGTATCCTGTCATGTCTGTCACATTTTTGAATCATAAGGGTTTAAAAATAAAAGAGTTGCCGACAGAAGCCAATCAAACGTAAATCAGAATTCTCGCAAATTTTTACACAGTAAAGTTTAAATTAATGTGATTCATATTTGAATCATGTGTTTTTCATGAAGAAGGGGGAAGATGAATACACAACCGTCAGGCTGCCCAAGGAACTGATGGAAATAATAGATAACATTATAAAGAGTGGAGTTGGCAGCTACAAAAGCAGGGCAGAATTTATAAAAGAAGCCTTAAGGAGAAGGTTTGAAGAACTAAAAGTTTTAACGCCAACACCAGAACCGCCCAAACTTGAACATTTCAACATAAGCGAGCACGGCGTCCGCATCCTCGACAGAACACTGACCAATGGCTATTCAAGGGGACGCATAATAGACGTGTATTTTAGGCCTGAAGGTGTTTGGTGTGAATATTGCCAAACGGACAACTGTCACCACATACAATTCGCCCTAACAATACCAAAAGTTAGGGAAATAGTCTGGAGAAAACGCGAAGAAGGATGGAACCTGCCTAAACCGCCGCCGGAAATTTAGAGGCGGAAACAAATGCAATTTAAGCCGTTCGAGGGTGTTTGGCTGCGTTCGGCACGAGTTAACGTTGAGGAAGAATTTATGTGTTTAAAGCGTGATTTTGGCTGATAGGATGGTTTTGGATATTCGTGATGTTATCCGGAGGGTTGAGGGTGTTTTGGATGTTTTAGAATTTGCTTTGATGGATGCTAGTGTTCTTGTTGATGAGTTAAAACGTTATGCGGATGGGATGCGTTGTTACGCCACGGTTGAAATGGTTAGAAATGTTGTTCCCAAAGAGGTTTTGAAGGCTTTAAATTTGGAGGATTCTGGCGATTATGTTGTTGTCAGCTTCAAGCGTTCTGTTAAGCCTGAAGATTTTAAGATTATTGCCGAAGCCTTGATGAAGGTTGGCGGCGAATACATAAGCCTCGGTAAGACTGGATTTTTCCGCATTCCTAAGAGACATTGACTTCGGCTAAACCCTTCTAATTTTTCCAGGTTCTGGCTGGTATATTTGGCCTTGCTGTGTTAGGCGCCATATGGCTGTTTCAACAGCCGCCCTCTCTAGGCCTTCCTCTTCAGCTGCTTGTTTAACAACCTCTTCTATTGTTATTGTTTGGTTTGGCAGCTTTTCCATAAGCCACTTTAGGGCTTGGCTTAAGCCTTTCAACTGTATTGTTTGGGGCTTCCAGAGCTCCTTTTTGGGCGGAGGGGCCGATATTTGAAGGCTTTGTATGCTTGTTGGGGCTTGTTGTGTTTGCTGCTGGTAGTCCATCAGAGTTATAGCCGGCCTAACTGTTTCCTTGAGTAGTTCAGGCAGCTTCCTGTTCAGTTGGCGTATTATCCGCTTCATTTTCCTAGCCCTTGAAATGCTAGACCAGTAAAAAGCCTCGTCAACAGTATCTTCGGCTATCAGGATTGTTACTTTGCCGGCTACGCGTCTTCCTGTTCTGCCCCTGCGCTGGATGTAGCGTATCTCGCTTGGAACAGGCTCATAAAATACGACGTGGTCAACCTCTGGAATGTCTAAGCCTTCTTCGGCTATGCTTGTGGCTATCAGCACGTTTATTTCGCCGTCCCTAAGCTTTTCAAGGACTTCCCGCTGCTGCTCCTGAGTCATTCCTGGATCGCCTTCCCTTTCGCCCTGACCTACGAAACGTTCAACCTTCAGCCTTGAATTGTTATTTAGAGCTTTTAGTAAGGCGTTTACTGTGTCGCGGTACTGTGTGAACACAATAAGCCTCGAGTCAGGTTTGGCTTGAAGTTGGCCTTCCAAAACTTTTATAAGCT
>Ga0078972_1013442_pt1 | contig 13506 bp, 14 predicted proteins | sample YelNatPaOPGAMG01_FD_67568 | JGI IMG/M metagenome (GOLD analysis project Ga0078972, IMG submission 67568) | Hot spring thermophilic microbial communities from Obsidian Pool, Yellowstone National Park, USA - OP-RAMG-01 (SPADES assembly) (version 2) | ecosystem: Environmental > Aquatic > Thermal...
CATCTCCAACCACGTTAATTCCCGATTTTCTAAGAGTATTCTGACCCTTTCTAGACTCCCACAGAGTCTTTTCAAGTCGTTTACGCTCTGTGATGTCCTGTCCGATGCCGTAAACGAATGTTCCCTCGGACGTTTCAATCGGGACCACATTAAGCAACAAAGTCTTCACTTTGCCGTTGACCAGATGGTCTATCTCAACTGTGCGAGCCTTCAGAAACTGTGAAGGATCCATCTTCTGGTTCTCAAAAGAACCTGAAGGCGAAAAATCCCAGACATGTCGACAAAGCAACTCGTCCTTCGTGCATTCCAGAAAATTCAGCGCAGCCTGATTTGCATCTGTGTATTCGCCGTTTTCATTAACCACAAGAATCGGAGTTGCCGATTCCTCAAAAAGAATCCGCAATTTCCTTTCAGATTCCCTCAATTCCTCTTTTGCTCTCATTCTTTCCACTGCGCCGATTATACCGTGCGCCAGCTCGCCATACACTGTTTCAGGGTCGCCATTCTTGTTAAGGTACTGGTCCGCGCCGAGGTTCAGGGCTTTTCCGGCTATTTCTTCTCTGCCCTTCCCCGTGAATATTATGAATGGAATGTTGTTTCCGTTTTTCCTCAAGGTTTCCAGAAACTGCAAGCCATCTTTGCCTGGCATCTGATAGTCGGAAACCACAGCGTCATACCGCTGATTCTCAAGCTTGACCAAAGCTTCTTCCACGGAGCAAGCAGTATCCACCTCGAATGGGCCCTGCAACTCTAGACACTGTTTCGCAACCTCCAGCAAACCAACCTCATCATCAACATGCAAAACACGAATCAGTTTCTTCTCTGCAGAACCCACAACTATCTCAGTACGCGACTGGACAGTGAGTTCGACCATGCAAATCACACTCTATGCGGGTCAATTGCATGTGCGCGTCATCGACACTATCACCAGTTCCCTCCTCAAATAAAACGCTTACGAACACAGAATCAGTATATGGAAACAGTCACTTCAAAACTGCGTCATACTCAACACAGGGCCTACACTTAACCATGAAAACCACAGAAAAAAAGTCCTGCAGGACGTATCGTCACTCATAGCGGAAACAACAGACCTCGGCAGGATTTCCAGTTGTTTTCTGCTGATTTTGCTGATGCTAGCCTGTTCTTCTTGCTCCGCAGTTGGGGCATGTTGTTTCTGTTTGGGGCATTAGGGTTCCGCAGTACTTGCAGGGTATCATCACCACTTCGCGTATGATCTCTTTTTCTTTTGCGACTGGCGATGCGGTTGGCTGGGTGACTTGGATCTCTGTTGTCGAGCTGGTCACGTCTGGTCGTCCCTCAATGGCGATTACGCCTTTTATTGTCCATGTAACCTTTGAGTCGATGCTTTTGAACGTGGGTCTGCTGCCGGCGGGGATGTTTATTTTGCAGGGAAACGTCCGTGAGAATCCTTTCGTTATGTGTATTGGTCCTCCGAAGGAAGGCTTCGCAGAGTAGAGCGTTGCAGATTCTGTGACTTCTCTCATCACTTGACGGTTCAATGCAGGGTCGTTCACGTATTTCATCCTTTTCGCTTCTTCAACACATTGTATCTCGCATCTGATTTCTTTCGCGTCAAAATCTTCATCTGAGGAAACGGACAAGCTGCCTTCAGCATATTCGCCAAGCTCGAAACTGTTCTTGTTAAGCTGCAGCATGATTCTGGCGCTGGGCGCTGTCAAGCGGTCCTTGAACTTTTTAAAGAAGGACATGACATCAACCTTTTTTCCTGATCATTTGTATACTCGCATATCTGGGCTGTATGGATCTAGATTACGTGTTTAGATTAAACGTTTTCCATGTTTGTAACAGCTTCAACGGCAGAACAACCGTCAACAAACGTGACCGAGCAGTTGCCTGTTACTTCTTTTTGGACATGAGAACTCGGTACCCGCTTTCTCTGGCCAGAACCTCGACGCTTCCGAAAGCTTCTTCGAAAATGCTGCAGAGTCTCTTGCCAGCAACTTTGGATTTGACAACCATCTGGAAAGTGGCTTTGCTGGCCATACGCGCTGTGGATTCCAGTATGATCGATTTGACAGTATGCATTCCCGCGCTTACCGGCGGGTTGGAAAGCACGCAGTTGAACAGCATGTCCTTCACGGGCTCGTAGAGGCTGCCGCGTCTGACCTCCGCGTTGTACACGCGGTTTTTCTCGATGTTCTGTCTGGCAAGCCAGACTGCGCGGCCGTTCACGTCGACAAGATAGACCTGCAGGGAAGGTTTAACGGCGGCGGCAACGATGCCGACTGGTCCGTATCCGCATCCGATGTCCAAGACATAGCCTTCCTCTGGCAGAACCATGGATTCGACGAGTAGACGTGTGCCCAAGTCGACGCGTTTTTTTGAAAACACGCCTGAAGCAGTCAGGAAGTTGAAGGTTTTTCCGCGCAGGCAGGTGTGGATCAAACCGTACGTTGCCCGCGACTTGGGACGCTCCGTGAAATAGTGTTCCCTGTTCTTGACGTTTTCAATCATTGTCTTTCGCGCTGCTCTTCCAGCATTTCGGGTATGTGCCTCTTGGCATAATCACTCTTTCTGTCGTGGCTACGACGCCGTGGTTCATGTTCAAAGCCTCTTCTGCGTCAACCGTGGCCTTTCCTAATGCCACCGCTTCATGTTTCAGAGTTAACACTGCGACAAGCAAGCCTTTACGCATGCTGTCCTCAAACGACAGGATTCCAGGAGCCGTCAAGCATGCGCCGTGACATATGGCGTCAACGGCTGAATCTCTCACGTACACCTTCGGAACAAGTGCAAGCGCGTTCTCCATCGGCTGCACAAACTTTTTCAGGAACTTGTCATCCTTCGTCTCTTCCCACTGCATGAACCAGTATGCAGCGTCATGTAGAATCACGCTTTTATTCTCCACAAAAGGCCCTGCTCTTGTCCTCCGCAGCTCCTGCATGTGAGCGCCGCATCCCAGAACCTCTCCAACGTCAAAACACAGTTTCCGAATGTACGTGCCGCCCTCGCAGCCGACACGGAAAAGCACGTTCCGCCCATCAACCTCCAGCAAGTCCAGATAGTAGATTCGTCTTGTACGCAGTTGCCGCTTGACCGAAGCCCTCAACGGTGGCCGCTGGTAAATCTCATCCTCAAACTCGCCTAAAACCTTCCTAAGCATTGGTTCATGCGCGTCACCGTGAAGCTTCATGACGCACACGTATTCTTTTCCACTGCAAAGCAGCGCCTGAACGACCTTCGTGCCCTCCTCTAACGTAACGGGTAGAACGCCGGTCACTTTGGGATGTCTCCAGCCTTAAGCTTCTAGAGTCCCGCCGTGACCAACATGCTCAAGCTTCAGGACACGTTTAACCCAAGCTGCAACCTCATGGCTTGACGGACCAGCCGGCTTGTCCAAGTTAACCACGCCAAACTGCAAACATTTCTCAGCCGACCGATCCTCAGGCCTGCAGCCGAAACTTGGGTCAGTCCCATCCTCAGCACGGACCAGCAGTCGCCGCTCAACCATCCACGGCGCAACAGACCTAGGCATAACAATGCAACTCTCTTACCACCATAAAAACAGCCTCAATATAAAAACATGATTCAACACGCTGATGACTCAACAAAGCAGTATGCATTCATTTCTGAAAACGTTCAAGCATGAAGAAAGGTTTCTCAGAAACGTCCTGTCACCCGCTTTTCATTCAATGCAGTCAAAATTCACTTTCAAGAAGTTCGAAACTTCTGGAGGTGCCGTTATGTTAAACCCCGTTGCAGTCTTCTTCTCCGTGACCTTCTGTGACGCTTATGCTCATTGCATGTTCGAAGAAACGTGGGGGAGAAAACCAGCAGAAATCACGGTTCCGTGAAGCCTGAGTTGAAACTCGGCCGCAGCCATGAGATATTTACGAGCAGCTGCTTCTCTTTGCAGGCAGAGAGATAGCCAAAAAACAAAAGAACAGGAACGTTCAACTCGTCTAAGAGAAACGGGATCAGCATGACAAAACAGGAAATAGCTTGGGATCTATCCGAAATTTTTCCAAGCGCAACCGATGAGTCTGTGCAAAAAGCCATGAACGAAGTAACGGAGATGGCTGAAGATTTCGCGAAAAAGTACCGTGGAAAAATCAGAACTTTTTCCGCTGAGGAAGTTTTGAAATGCATTCGAGAGTTTGAAACATATCAAGCGAAGCTTCAGGACGTCAGCCTGTACGCTGGCTTGTCTTTCGCGGCAAACATGACCCTTCCTGAAACCCAAGCGCTCTATGACAAGGTCAGCAAGTTGGAAGCGAAGCTTGGCAAGATGCTGGCCTTCTTCGAGCTTGAACTAGGCGTCCTGCTTAAGAGCAGGCCGAAGCTTGTTTCTGACCCTGCATTGGCAAAATATAAGCATGCCTTGGAAAGGGTCAGGAGGCAGGTTGCTCATCAGCTGTCAGAAACTGAGGAGCAGCTGATAATTGAGAAAGACCAGTTCGGTGTGAGGGCATGGGAAGACCTGCAGAGCAAATGGCTTAACAAGCGGATGTTTGAGGTGAACGTTGAGGGAAAGAAGAAGACTCTTCCGTACGGTGAAGCAAACGGGCTGCTGCCCCACCCTGACCGGATGACGCGGGAATCAGCGAACAAGTCGATCTACGGACTTCTCGGAAAAGACGGCGAAATATTCGCTTCAGCCCTCAGAAGCATCTGCAACGACTGGGTCACGGTTTGTGAAAGAAGAAAATATGAGTCTCCGATGCATGCAAGCCTCATCGCAAACGACTGCGAGCAAGAAACCATTGACAACCTGTTGAAAACAGTAGAGGCCTATGCAGGCCTGTACAGGAGATACTTGAAACTGAAAGCCAGAATGATGAAGCTGCCCAAGCTTGGGTGCCACGACATAATCGCGCCGCTTCCAGACGCGCCTAGGATGAAGTTCACTTATGAAAAGGCAAAAGACCTCATCACAGAGGCTTACAGCCGTTTCGACGAGGAATACGCAACAGCTGTGAAGCTGATGTTTGCCAAGAACCACATCGATTCATCGCCAAGGTTCGGCAAAAGAAACGGTGCCTTTTGCGCAAGTTGGTACAGCGGAAAATCAGCGTTCATACTCAACAGTTTCAACGGGACGCTCAACGACGTTTATACACTTGCCCATGAGCTTGGACATGCGACGCATGATTACTACTCACAGCGCATGCAGACGCCGTGGAACCTGAACATTCCAATGGTCGTTGCGGAAACAGCGTCAATATTCGGGGAACTGTTGCTCACAGACCTGCTGCTGAACCGGGCAAAGTCAGATGAAGAAAAGAAGATCATAATCTCACTTGTCCTCGACGAAGCGGGCATGTCAACTTTCCAGGTTACCGCACGAGCATGGTTCGAACAAAGCCTGTACGACGCCATCAAACAGGGAGAATATCTGGAGTACAGGACAATCTGCAGACAATGGGTCAAGGCAAGAGACAGGATTTACGGCGACGCGGTGGAATGGTTTCCTGAAATGGAAGCAGAATGGACTATGAAGCCGCATTACTACATGGCCAACTTCAGGTTTTACAATTACCCGTACGTTTACGCGCAGATGTTCGTCTACGCGCTCTACCAAAAATACGTCGAAGAAGGCAAGACCTTCGTGCCTAAATTCAAAAAAGCCCTGTCGGCAGGCAGCAGCATTTCCCCAGTGCAGATAGGCAAAACAGTCGGCCTAAACGTGAAAGACCCAGACTTCTGGAAACTCGGCATGAAACGGTTCGAACACTTCATGAAAGAACTGGAAAGAACCGTTAAATGAAACCCAGCGCATGCAGACAGCAAACTTCGGAAAAACGGAACCTACGTCGGCGTGGCGCACGCACAACCTCTAGCATAAGAAGCGCAGACGTAAGAATTCACAGTTAACTGGGCATGCTATCGTAGACGCGGCGAAACAGGCTTGGCCATTTCTTCCAGTTTGCCTGCTTTCTTTAACGCTTCAGCAACTTCCTCATCTGAAGCGCCGCGTTTTATCTCCACGGTTTCCTCCAGCGGCTCAACATGGTTGATGTTCACACGTCGCCTGCGAACGCCAGAAACCGTCTTCGGACCCGTGACCAACACGAAACTCTTGTCAACAACGTCAACGACCACACATTTCATCCCAGCTTCACGGCCGCTCAGCTTTACACACAACCTGCCAACCTCAACCGCCGGCATCATTCGCACCTCCAGACAAGACAAACATACACTGCACAAGCGTATTTATAGGTTCACTCTAGCTTAGGAACTGTTTCACAACGTTGTACAGGACAGTTGTCCCGAACACCAAGTTCTTCACTGAAATCCGCTCGTCAACGCCGTGAACTGTCCGCCACATTTCCGCATAACCCATGTCAGCCAGAAACGGTTGGAAACCGTAGCACACGCTGCCCTGCTGCCTGAAAAACCTTGAATCAGTCGAACCTGTCAGCAGGAACGGCGCTACGCTGCAGCCAGCATCAAACATGTTCAAAACTTCAACAATCCGTCTGAACAGAGGCGTGTCCGTCGGCGACTCAGAAGGTTCAGCAGCATGCACAACTTCAAACTTCAACCTGTCCAGACCAGCGTCCCTTAACAAGTGTTTGACCAGTTCCTGAGCCTCGCCTGTGCTCTGGCCAGGCAGAACCCTGCAGTCAAAGACAGCTTCACACTCTGAAGGAATAACGTTTTCCTTAACCCCGCCATGCACCATCGTGGGCGCCAGAGTCATCCTGACCATTGCCCCAACATCCTCAGCCAGAAAACTGTCCACGCGGCTCAACTTGTCCAATATCGCATCTGTGCATTCAGGCTCCTCCAGAAGCCGATTCAGCAAGCGGCGGACACGCTTGTCTTCCCTAGCCAAGATGGCCAGATACTCTTGGACAGTCGGCACAAGCACGGTTTTGGCACGATAGTTCCCGAGTTTCTCAACAACCCTGTTGATGCGCATCACGGCGTTGTCAGCGGAACTAGGCTTTGAACCGTGACCAGGCGAACCTTTAGCCCGTATCTTCAGCCACAAAACTCCCTTCTCTGCGGTCTGGACTGGAAACAAGTTCTTGCCGCCGACGGGCATGGCAGGACCCGCAAACTCGTTGATGACGTAGTCTGCACTAACCTTCTTAGGATAGTTTTTCACGAGCCATCCTGCGCCAGCGTCTCCTCCTTTCTCTTCATCTGCAGTTGCAGCCAAAACGACGTCGCCACTCAGCCGTGCACTCTGCCGCTTCAACAGTTTCAAAGCCATAACCTCGATCGCCGTCAAAGACTTCATATCTAAGGCTCCGCGGCCCCAAACAAACCCGTCCTTCACCACGCCTTCAAAAGGAGGAACACTCCAATCTTTCGGGTCAGCGGTCACAACATCCAGATGCGACAGCAACAGTAGACCAGGCCCATCGCCGTCACCCTTCAAACGGGTAACCACGCTGCCTCTGCCTGGGGCAGATTCAAAAACTTCACATTTGAGCCCTTCCGCATCAAGCGTATGAGCCAGATACTCAGCGGCAACCGTCTCATTGCCAGGCGGATTAGTCGTGTCAAAACGGATCAGGTCGCTTAGAAGCTTCACGACTTCATCCTTAACTTCCCATAACAGCTCGCCAGCACACATGCCGAGGACACCTTGAAACACAGAAACGCCGACCTGCTTAAGAATGTGTCCGGCAGACCAAGGGCTGAACCGTTAAGACTATTATGCAGGTGGAACATTAGACAGTGTGGCAGAGGTCACCGGCAATGGCTACCCAAACACCGCAGACGCTTCCAAAACTGCAGGAAAACACTTCAAAAACCATCGGCCTCATAAGCGACACACATGTGCCCGACAGAGCGAGAGAAGTCCCGAAACAGGTCTACAAGATCTTCGAGAATGTCGACTACATCATGCATGCAGGCGACCTCGTAAGGCTTTCAGTCATCGACGAACTTGAGCAACTTGCACCCGTCCTGGCAGTGTGCGGAAACATGGACGGCCCGGAAATCAGGGGAAAACTTCCGAAACTCGCGTCATTCAAGATCTTCGACTGGAAAATCGGAGTCACCCATAACCCAGGCACGCTTTTCGGCCTGGCAAGAATGCGCGAGATAACCCGAACAAACAGTTTCCACGTGCTTGTTTACGGGCACACTCACGCGTCAAACATTAAATGGGAAGCAAACACGCTTTACATTAACCCTGGAAGCCCCACTGACCCCACTGCACCGTTCATAAACAAGCCATCAGTAGCCCTCCTGAAAGTAACAAGAGAAAAAATAGTGCCGGAAATAATCCATGTTTGAAAAAGACGGTGAAACCTTTATCGCCCCGCGTCTTTCTGGTCGTCACCGCTTGAACGGAAACACTGAGAACAGGCAAACAGCATTGAAAAATGAAACTGAAAAACAAGACTGAGCCGAACAGACGTGAAACGATGAGACTGCATGGGCGCTTGTGTCGGCTGAAGAATAAGTGAAGTTCACTTTAACCCGTCTCTCTCCCTGTTCCCGTGATGTCGCGTTCGAGAACGCTTTATGAGCAGGAACAGCCAAGCAGACCAGCATAACGTTGAAGGAGGCTCATGAAAATGGAACATTGCAGAAACCCGTGGAACAGCGAATGTAAGAACAGCGAAATTGAACTGTACATCCTTTTCAGAGGAGAAAAACGTCCCATCTGCAAAAGATGCTGGAGCAGGATGGCAGACAGGGATCAGGAGTGGTAAGAAAATGGAACAGTTCCACGTGAACAGTGCAAAATCTTTCCTTGGAAAAAACGTGAACCTTCATCTTAAAGACGGTTCGGTCATAATAAACGTTCAACTTTCACAGATCAAAAAAGATGAAGGCAAAAAAGTGAGGTACGTGACGTACACGCCGTTCGGCAACAAGAGAACATTCACGGTGCCCATCAAAAACATAGCATGGGCAGAACTTTTAAACCTGAACCTCATCCTCAGCGGATGAACCGGGCCGCTTAACATCAGTCGAAACCTAAAATAGAACAGTACGGGCCAACATTAGCAACATGCATTGCACGCGTTGCGGAATCTGCTGCAGACAAACTCGAATGCCGCTGTCTGAAAAAGATGTTCAACTTCTCGAAAAAGCAGGGTACCGAAGGGTAGAGTTTGCGTATGAAAACAGAAACGGCTACGTTCAACTGCGCAACAAGAAAGGCTACTGCGTCTTCTACAACAGGGAGAAACATGTCTGCACAGTGTACAGACGCAGACCAGCAGGATGCAGGCTTTACCCGGTGATCTACAGCGAAGACGAAGGCGTGGTCACAGACAACATTTGTCCAGCGAGACGTACGGTCACGGAAGCCGAAATCAAACGCAAGACTGGCGCACTGTTGAAGCTTATCCAGCAGACAGACGATGAGGCAGACAGAAGGCGGATGTGCAGAGACAGCAACTGTTGAACATAAACAGTTCAAACAGTCTTAAATAAACCGCCGCAGATTGTCAGATTGGTGAAAAAATGCCCTGTACAGTCATAGCTGGAGGCTTCTGGGGAGATGAAGGTAAGGGAAAAATACTTTCTTACTTGGCCCTCAAAGACAAACTTGACTTCTGCGTGAGAACAGGCTCGGTCAATGCTGCCCACACGATATGGCATATGGGAAGACGCTACGCACTTCACATGGTGCCAGGAGGCTTCGTCAACCCGAAATGTCGGCTGTTGATAGCGCCAGGATCAAACGTTCACGTGGCACAATTCATCAAGGAAGTTGAGGAGACCCAAGTTCACAAACGCGTGGCCGTAGACAATCAAGCTTCAATCATTGAAGAAAAACATTCAGCCCAAGACAGAACAAGCGCTCACCTCAAAGGGTTAGGCACCACAGGCTGGGGAGTGGGACCAGCAATCGAAGAACGCGTGCGCAGAACAGCGAAACTGGCCAAAGACGTCCCAGAGCTCAAAAACTATCTTACAGATGTGTCGACGGAAGTCAACGAGGCCCTCGACCAAAACAGAAAAGTGCTGCTCGAAGGAACACAGGGACTGCTGCTGTCGCTGTACCATGGAACTTACCCGTACGTGACAGCGAGGGACACAAGCGCGTCAGCGATATGCTCAGAAGCCGGCGTGGGCCCTGCAAGAGTAAACCATGTCATAGTCGTCCTGAAAGTGTTCATGACCCGCGTTGGCACGGGACCCCTGCCGGGAGAAATAACGAAGGAGGAAGCAGTCAGACGCGGATGGTTCGAAACAGCAGCTGGAACGGGAAGAGACAGGCGTTCAGCGCCCTTCAACATGGATCTCGCCAGAAAAGCGACAATGATAAACGGTGCAACACAAATCGCCCTCACAAAACTTGACTGCCTCTATCCAGAATCGAAAGGCATAAGAACATTCGAGGAGCTTGCTGCAGAAGCGAAACAGTTTGTGAGAAACGTGGAAAAGCACACGCGTACACCAGTCACCCTGATAGGAACGGGGCCAGACGCCCTTGACATGGTGGACAGAAGAGAATAGACGCTGAAGTTTGACTTCGGCGAGCCTGTTCAAGGAACAGAAAAAGCACAGGCTGCAGCGGAACTCTTAAGAGCAGATGCAGAATTCTGTAACGAAACGTGAACAAGCATGGAACATCATCGTAAAACAGCATCCTCGACAACGGTCATACTGCTCATTTTTGTGTCAGGACTGCTCCTCGGAGGAATGATAAGCTCGTACATACTCATACGGAAACTCGACAGCCTTGAAAACGACTTTTCAAACCTGCAGAGCCAAGTCTCCAACATGATGGGAAATCAGAACGTAACCCAACAGAACATCACAATCTCTGGGAACAACGCATCGCTGACAGAAATTTATGAAAAGGTGAAAGATTCAGTGGTCCTTATTCTGGGAAAAACGGGCAGTGGAACAGTTCAAGGTTCAGGGTTCGTGTACAATTACACGGGCACAATGGTCATAGTCACCAACAACCATGTCGTACACGGCACAAACAGCCTAAGCGTCACTTTCTCCGACGGAAACGGCTACCAGGCAACAGTGAACGGAACTGACCCGTACGCGGACCTCGCGGTACTGTCAGTCTCCACTGCGCCTCAAACGGAACTCAGACCGCTCGACATAGTAAGCTCCTCAACATTAAGAGTGGGTGAACAGGTGCTGGCCATCGGCAACCCTTACGGGTTAGTCGGCTCAATGACGACAGGTGTGGTAAGCGCCCTCAACAGAACAATCGACGAATCTGACTACACAGGCGGCTTCGCCATCGCAAACATAATACAGACAAGTGCCCCGATAAACCCCGGCAACTCTGGCGGTCCACTGTTGAACCTAGACGGAAAAGTTGTTGGAATCACCACGGCCATCGTGGCCAATTCGCAGGGACTCGGCTTCGCCATACCGTCAAACACGATACTCAGGGAAATGTGGTCCCTGACCCAGTACGGCACATACAATGGGCACCCGTACCTAGGCTTGGAAGGAACAGACATGGATTATGAAACAGCCCAGAGCATGCACATCAACGTCACATACGGTTGGAGAATAACTGGAACGGTTCAAGGAGGCCCCGCAGCCAGCGCAGGCGTCCAAGTCAACGACGTGGTGGTGGGAATCAACGGCGTACGCGTCAGAAACGGCGACGAGATGTCAAGCTTTCTGGAAGAAAACACGCTTTCGGGCCAAACAGTGGTTCTTGACGTATGCAGAGGAAGCCAGATGATGACTTTTCAGGTGGTCCTCGGCCGGAGACCCCAACCGCCAGCCTAGCCTGCGAAATGAAACACGGCAGCCCTCAGCCACAGCCACGTCTGAGAAGATGCCAGACTTCAACCAGAACAGACGCTGAGAACAGGATTGTTAAAATCACATGTGGAGGAATAAGCCAAACGGGCACTTCGAGGGGAACACTCAGGAAAGTGGGCAACAGCACCGTGAAAGTGGGGATGGCTAAAGCCAAATTCCATTTTCTCGGTCGGAAAAAGTCCCGCATATCCTCTGTCTTAAGCATGATTAGCAGTGACAGCACAAACACGGACCATTCCAGCCCAATGTTCAACGGACTTGTGATGCCGATTCCCAGACTGAAACTCTGTCCAAAAGGCCAAAGAAGCCAAACCTCTCCAGTCAGAAAGTCTCCTATCAGGGCATGCTGAATCAGGGCAAGAAAGTAGGGAACAGCGGCCTTCCGGTAAACTAGGAAGAAAGGAACAAACGCGATCAACGTGACGATTACCGAATGAGTAATGTGACGATGCTCAACAAAGGGAACTTGAAGACGCTCCAACGCTATGTCTACGTCGGGAAGCACGGAGAGAACCAGCACTAAAGGAACGTTCAGCCTGGTCTTCAACGTTCTCGCTGAAGTTTTACCGAGCAAATAGGCAAGGCCTATGTGGCCCACAGCGAACGATTCGCTTTCCTCCTGTGACGCCTAGAAGGGAAACCGTCGATCTAATAAATATATGGTGGCTGTAAGAATCAGAAAAGCCGCTCAGCTCCAGCACAGCCCAGAAACTCCAACAGAAGCAACGGCACGGACGCATCCATTTCGCAGGTTCAGAAACAACGCTGCTTAGCCAAATTCGTTTTTCATTTCGTTCAAGGCGTCAAGTATGGGAAGCGGTTTGTTTTCAAGCGTCGCAATGGCCTTGTCCACGTTCAGGGACGAGTCTCGAGGCCGCTTGGCAACCCATGAAATCTTCGTCGACTCGACAGGTGTGACCAGGCCCGTTTCAAGGTTGAAGACTTCGGCCAATCTCTTGGCAAATTCGTATCGGCTCAGCCGTGACGCTCCGGCCAAGTGGAAAATTCCTGTTAACCTTTTTTCCACAACTTCGCAGACCATTCTTGCCAAACTCGTGTTAAGTGTAGGCGAGTTCCACTGGTCAGTCACCACGCTGGTTTCCTCTCCCTTCTTGAGCCTCTCCAGCAGCCAGAGGGCAAAGTTCACTTTTCCAGACGCGGGAATCGCCCCGTACACGACACTTCCCCTTGCGATGCAGTACGTTTCCAACTGTTCCTTGACGGATTCTTCCCCCTTAAGCTTCGTTAACCCGTAATAGTTGACGGGGTTCGGCGTGTCTGATTCCCTGTACTGTCCCTTTTCTCCGTCGAAAACGTAGTCAGAGGAAACGTAAACAAGAAAAACGCCGTGTCGTCTACAGTTTTCGACAATGTTTAAGGTTCCTTCAACGTTTATTCTCCATGCAAGGGCCTTCTCCGATTCGCATCTGTCAACATCGGTCATCGCTGCTGAGTGAACAACAACTTCAGGCTTGAAGTGGCGGAACACGTCGTCTGCTGCTTTCCTGTCAGAAATGTCGAACCGCACCGGCACGCCGGATGATGGTTTATGCTCACCATAGGCGGAATACACTTCCCAACCTTTTCCAGTGGCAAGCTCACAGAGCCTTGAGCCGAACAGGCCGCTTGCACCGGTTACGAGAACCTTCACTTTTCACCACTCGACTTCCACGGTGTAGCACTTAATACGTCAGCGTCTGCGAGGGGAGCCCACCACCGTTCATTCTGTGAATACCAATCAACAGTAGCTTTCAAACGCTCTTCAAAAGAAGACGTAGGCCTCCAGCCCAGTGTAGACCT
>Ga0078972_1013448_pt1 | contig 13501 bp, 10 predicted proteins | sample YelNatPaOPGAMG01_FD_67568 | JGI IMG/M metagenome (GOLD analysis project Ga0078972, IMG submission 67568) | Hot spring thermophilic microbial communities from Obsidian Pool, Yellowstone National Park, USA - OP-RAMG-01 (SPADES assembly) (version 2) | ecosystem: Environmental > Aquatic > Thermal...
CAAGTCAATTTAACTTTATCTCTTGCATAGCCCAAGATAGAGAAGCTTCGCCTTCGTTTGAGGATGGGCTTTACGTTCAGGAGGTGATGGAAAGGGCTTATAAATGAGAGGATTTATAAAAATAAAATCAATAGGGGGAAGAAGAGGTAGGAGTAGAAACATATAAATAGTTTCAAAAATTTTTAAAGGAGGGATAAAGAATATGAAGAAACTGGTAAGCATACTGATTATCTTAGTATTCCTAGTCTCACTAGGAGATAATTTAGCTTTAGCCGAAAAGGTAACTATAACTTATTGGTGGTCATGGAGTGGACCTATGGTTGATGCAATGCAGAAGATGGTAGATAAGTTCAATAAGACTCATCCTGATATCGAAGTAAAAATGACCTTTGTAGAGACTGGGGCATGGGAAACATATGAGAAACTTCAGACCGCTATTGCTGCTGGGGCCCCTCCAGATGCGGCGCACTTTGAAAGGTCATTCGTCGATCAGTGGGCAGCTAAAGGATTGTTTCTTCCTCTTGATGAATATCTTACCCCTGAAGAAAGAACTGGAAAAGACTTCCTCCCGTTTACTTGGGATGAAGTAGTTTATAAGGGGAAGGTATATGCTATTCCATTAGATACCGATATAAGAGGTTTACTTTGGAATAGAGACCTCTTTGAGGCTGCAGGGCTTCCAGACCGTGCTCCAAAGACTTTAGCAGAACTAGATAAATTTGCTGAGAAACTTACAAAATTTGACGAAAAAGGAAAGGTCCAAACCGTAGGTTTTGTCCCTTGGTGGGGTAACTGGTTCTTCCCTGCTTGGAGCTGGACATTTGGAGGAAATATAGCCGATAGAAAAACTCTCAAAATAACGGCTAATGACCCAAAGAATATTCAGGCTTTAGAGTGGGTAACTTCCTATGCAAAGAAATATGGCGTACAAGCAATAACTAGTTTTGGCGCCGGATTTACTGGAGGAGTTAATAATCCTTTCTTTATGGGTAAGGAAGGAATGGAGGCTAACGGGGTATGGATGGTAGGACAAATTAAACGATATGCTCCCAAACTCAACTATGATGTTGCTCCTGTTCCTCATCCACCTGGAGGAGCTAACGGAACATGGTGTGGAGGCTTCTGTAATATAATTCCTAAAGGTTCTAAACATCCAAAAGAGGCAGCTGAATTTATAAAATGGCTAGGGCAAGAAGAGGCCCAGTTAGATGTATATAGACTCCTTGAACATATTCCTACTAATAAGAAAGCCTTAGATAAAGTTAGACTGATGGTGGATCCAAAAGAGAGGAAGTTCTATGCTCAATTTCCAGTAGCCCATGGCAGACCTCCTTTATGGGTTAGGATATTCAATGAATGTCTTACAGTAGTAGATGAGGCTATCTATGGGAAGAAAACTCCTAAGCAAGCATTGGATGATATGCAGACGAGATTAGAGCAAGCTTTCAAAGAATTTTTTGGTCAATAGACTTTTGTTATGGGGTTGCTCTAGAAAGTAGGGTAACCCCATATGATGCAAGGGAGGAGAAAGATGCGAATAAAGAAATATAGCAAATTAGAATTAGTTAATCTGAGGAATGGAGTACTATTTGCTCTTCCATTTTTTATAGGTTTTATATGCTTTACTATGTATCCCGTAATTAGCTCCTTATACTATAGCTTTTGCAAATATACTATAGTTTCTACTCCTCATTGGATTGGACTCAAAAATTACATAAAACTATTTACCGAAGATGAATTGTTTGGAATTTCTCTTTATAATTCTTTATACTATGCTATTTTCACTATTCCTTTGACTATTGCTGCCGCTATAATTTCTGCCTTATTGCTAAATATCCCTATAAAGGGGCAACCAATATTTAGAACTATTTTCTACTTGCCATCTATTACTCCGGTAGTTGCTTCTTCTATTTTATGGGTATGGATACTTAACCCTCAGTATGGGATCTTAAACGCATTTCTAGAAAAGTTGGGAATTAATGGTCCTGGGTGGTTAGCTGACCCTAAATGGTCTAAGCCAGCATTAATACTTATGAGTTTATGGGGTATTGGGGGAGGGATAATTATATTCTTAGCTGCCTTACAAGATGTTCCTCAAGAACTTTATGAGTCAGCTGAGCTTGATGGAGCGAATTGGTGGAATAAGTTATGGGCTATTACTATTCCTTCTATAAGTCCTGCTATCCTTTTTACCTTGATTATGGGGATGATTGGTACCTTACAATTTTTTGCTCCAATTTATGTAATGACAAATGGAGGTCCTGTTAATTCTACTACTATGTATGCATTCTATCTTTATAGAAATGCTTTTGTATATCTTGATATGGGATATGCTTCAAGTATGGCTTGGATACTATTTGTCATAGTCTTATTAGGAACAATTCTTATGTTTAAGAGCTCTTCCAAATGGGTATATTATAGAGGTGAGCGCTAATATGAGAAAGTCTTTCCAAATTAAATTAAGAAATATTTTCTCATATATAATTTTAATTTCACTGAGTATAATTTTCATATTTCCGCTGTACTGGCTTGTTTCCTCAGCATTAAAGCCAGATGAACAGTTATTTGTATTCCCTCCAATATTAATACCTCACCCTGTGAAGTGGGAAAATTATATAAAGGCAGTAAACTATTTCCCATTTTTTAGATACCTTCTTAATACTCTCATTATATGTGGAATGAATGTACTAGGTGTAATACTTTCATGTTCTCTTGTAGCTTATAGTTTTTCTCGTATCAAATGGCCTGGTCGTGATCTTTTCTTCTTCCTTATGCTTTCAACCATAATGCTTCCTTACCAGGTTACTATGATTCCTCTTTTTGTAATATTTCAAAGGATAGGATGGATAAATACTTTTAAACCTCTCATAATTGGAAGTTTTTTTGCTCCAGCATACTATACTTTTTTATTGAGGCAGTTTTTTCTTACAATACCTTTTGAGCTTTCAGAGGCTGCCAAAGTAGATGGAGGAAGCGAACTCTTTATATATAGAAGTATAATTTTACCCCTATCGAAACCGGCTCTGGCAACCGTAGGACTGTTTACATTTATAGGAAACTGGAATGATTTCTTAGGACCACTAATATACCTTCATGATGAGAGTAAATATACACTAGCTATTGGATTACAAAGTTTTCTGACTGAACATGGAGCAGAGTGGGCACTTTTAATGGCAGCTTCAAGTCTAACTGTTTTTCCAATTATAGTTCTATTCTTCCTTACTCAGAGAACTTTTATCCAGGGAATAACTCTTACAGGAATAAAAGGATAGATTGGAGGAGAGATATGAATTTGAACTATCAGGTATTTGTAGTGCCAGGTTCGCATTTTGACCTAGGATGGTGTGCAACAATAGGTGAGTGCCTATCGTGGGGGGATGAGATAATAAAAGATGCTATAGATGCTATTTTAGATAGGTTTCCTCAGTACAAATTTACTATAGAATATACTCTGTTTCTAAAACACTTTTTAGAGACATATCCGGAATATAAAGAGACAGTAAAAAGGCTTCTTTTAGAGAGAAGAATCCAAGTTTGTAGCACTATGGTTGGAGCTATGGAACAGATATTAGATGGAGAGGTCCTCATTAGAGAGATAGTTAATGCAAAAAGATGGATAAGGAAAGAGTTAGGGATAGATGTTAAAACTGTTCAACATTCAGATCTACCAGGACACACTATTCAATTACCTCAGATATTACAGAAATCAGGGATAGAGAATATTTCATATTCTAGATTTCATCCTCCGATTCCTTTACACTGGTGGGAAGCTCCAGACGGCTCAAAAGTATTGGCTTGTAACCATATTCATGGATATGGCTGGGGATTTATTCTCTTAGATGAGAGGGATGGGAAAGAAAAATTAGTCAAAGAGATAGAAGAGTTAGCTTCAATTTGGCCTTCTAAAAATATATTAATGGTACAAGAAAGCGATTTACTTCCTCCAGAACCAGAGATAATAGAAAGAGCATCTAAACTCAATAAAGAATTGCAGGATATAGAACTGAAAATATCTGTCTTAGAGGAATTTTATGAGGAAATTAGGAAAGAAGGCTCAAATTTGCCTGTGTATAGAGGAGAATTCCCTTACGGGTTTTATAGCCTTCCTGCGACTCAGCCTGTTACCTATAGAGAGGCTCGAATTGCAGAAAATAAGTTAGCAACAGCTGAAAAGTTTTCATCTCTGAAAGAAATTCTTAACTTGGGGGCATATCCTAGAGAAAGATTAGAAAGAGCGTGGGAAAATCTCTTTTATTGTCATGATCATAATGTAAGTGGACGAAGAGGAGAGTTGAATAATGAGGTAAGAACTCAAAGAGCTATTTGTGCAAGAATAGAAGGGGAAGAGATATTAAGAGAGGTGATGTTATCTGTCGGAGTAAATATTAACTACTCTCAAAAAGGGGCCCCCATAGTGGTATTCAATCCACTCTCTTGGGAAAGAAGTGATATTGTCTGTAGCTATATAAAACTTCCTGGGGAAGATATAAAAGGAGTAATGATAAGAGATAATGAAGGGAATGAAATACCTGCTCAGGTTTTAAGTATAGAACAAGCTAAGGAGGAAAGGATAGATTTCTCTGGTACTAATCTTACTAGGGTAGACTTCCTATTCTTAGCTAAAGATATACCCCCTATAGGGTATAAAGTTTTTTATGTGTACCCTATTAAGGAAGAATATAAGAGTAAGAGTAACATAAAAATTGAGACTATATCGGTTGAAAGTCCCTTCTATAGAATCGAAGTTACAAAGGAGAATAAGGTCAAACTTTGGTGGAAAACGAGAGAAAGAGAATTAAGCCACGAATTAGGAGATGTTATAGTAGTAGAAGATCTGAGATGGGATCTTGAAGATGCCCTAGAAGAACAGGCTAGGAAAGAGGCAGTTCCAGGGATAGTTAAGGAAGAATTAGAATATGAGCCAGGAGAATATTATACAAAAGGAAGAAGTAACTTCACCGGCGTGAAATGGACTCTTTCTAGGGATAGTATAGAAATTATAGAAAGCGGATCACTTAGGACTATAGTAAGGATTAAAGGTAAGATCCTAAATTCGCCCGTAGAAGAAGATATTATTCTGTATCAACATATACCTAGAGTTGATTTTAAAGTGGCTATAGATTGGGAAGGTAAGAAGAATGCACAAGTAAGGGTGAGATTCCCATTCGATATTCCTAATGGTAAAATTACCTATGAGACTCCCTTCTATGGAGTTGAATTTGATAAAGATGAGATGCCTAATACTTATAGAGGTAGTGGGGGAAGATTTGTCCAAAAGTGGCTAGATATAAGTAACGAAGATTTTGGGATTACTCTAGGTACTCAGAATTGTGCTCATCTTCTTAATGATACTACTATAGAAGCTATCATTCTCAGATCTACTTATAGTTGTGGAGATCCATTTGTTTGGAGTCTTAATAAAGGACTTCATACATTCAACTTTTCTATCGTAGCCCATAATAGAGACTGGAGAGAGAGTCATAGTTGGAAAATAGGATGGGAATTTAACAACCCTCTTGAGATATTTAACCCAAATGTTATTGAACCAATAAAATCTCTCAAGTCTATTCTACCAGAAGATCTTACCCTATGTAAGGTGGATAATCCCAGTATTGTAATTACTACTATTAAAAAATCTTACGAAAACGACTTTTGGGTCTTGAGATGTTTTGATGCAGAAGGTAGAGGAGGAGAGATCAATATACTGTTTCCATTTAAACTAACTGAGGTGTGGGAGTCAAATATGTTGGAGGAACCTACAGAGAAACTTCAAGCAGAGGATAAAAGCGTTCAGATAGTATTTAAATCTAGTGAGATTAAGAATATTCTATTAAAGTTTGAAAAGGAGGAGATGTAAAATGAGTTTAGGTAAGGCAATCAGAACGGCAAGATTATTCAATTCTAAAAGTGGAAAGATGGTGTTAGTAACTGCTGATCATGGAATATGCATAAATCCTATGAAGGAGATTGAGAATCCTAAGGAAGTAGTAAGAAAAATAACCCAGGGAGGAGCGGACGCAGTTTTATTAACTCCAGGGATTGCTCGTATTGTAAGAGAAGAATTGGTTGGTAAGATTTCTCTTATGCTACGTATAGATGGAACTTCAACTTCTATTGGTCCAGATCTAACAAATGATAAACTTATTTACTCTGTAGAAGGGGCATTAACTATGGGTGCAGATGCAGTAGCTACATTTGGAGTTATCGGAGTACCTAGAGAGGCAGAGCTTTCTCAAAAGATTGGACAAGTAAACGATGCCTGTGAAAGATGGGGTATGCCAATGATGGTAGAAATGATACCAGAAGAGATGTTAGAACATCAATTTAAAGACAGGGCAGAACGAAAATGGCCCAAAGACCCAGAGATGGTTAAATATAGTGCGAGAGTAGCTGCTGAATTAGGAGCAGATATAGTCAAAGGCTATTATACGGGAGATCCAGAAAGCTTCAAGGGGGTAATTAGATACTGTCCTGTCCCTTACGTTGTTCTTGGTGGTCCTTCCTCAAAAGACCCTGAAGTATTTTTAAAATTTATCAGAGAAGCTATGAACTGTGGAGCAAAAGGGGTATCAGTTGGAAGAAATGTATGGGCATATAGGGATCCGGTGGCAATAACTAGGGCTATCTGTAGAATTGTCCATGATGACGCCTCTGTTGAAGAAGCTTTGAAGGAGATCAAGTAGAGGAAGTCTATGTCTTCTAAGTTGGGGTTCTTAAACATATGTCATAGAGATTATCCTAAAGATATAGCCAGGACGATAGCTAATAAGGCAGTAGAAAATCTAAGAAAAGTAGGAATAGAAGTTAGCTATAAAGATACCCCTATTGTAGACCCTATTACAGCAAGGAACTTAGCCCTAGAATTAGTAAAGGAAGACTTAGATGGGGTAATAATCTTTTTAGGTACATGGATTGAATGTCCTGTCGCTATAAGTGCTATAAGGGAGATTGAACACCTTCCTTTTGCTCTATGGGGATATCCTCAATTTATAAGGGGGGAGGATACTCCTTTTGTTAAAAAAGGAGAAAAGGATTCTACTGGTTCTTACGTAGCATTAGCTGTATTAAAAGGAACTCTTGATAGAATGGGATATAACTACTTCTGGATAGTAGGATTCCCTGAAGATAAAAGAGTATTGGAAAGAGCTACTATCTTCTCTAGAGTAGCATATACAATGAAGGCATTAAAGAGAGTAAGGATAGGACTTATAGGTTATGCATCTATGGGGATGTATCCAGGGACATTCGATCATGCCTTATTGAGAAGACTTATAGGACCAGAAGTTGTCCATTTTGATACCTACACTTTAATAAATAGGATAGAAAGAATAAAATCTGTAGAAGGGATTGTGAAAGAGTTAAAAGAGAAAGCCTATATATATCAGGATGTTACAGGGGAGAAGCTAGAGAAAGTAGCTAGAATGTATCAGGCTCTGAAAGAATTATCTAATGAGTATTATTTAGATGCAGTGAACGTAAAATGTCAGTACGAATTATCCCAAGAGTATGGAGCAGTAGCTTGTATCCCCTCCTCTCTTTTAGCAGATTCAGGAATAGTTACTACCTGTGAGGGAGATGTAATGACCACAGTAAGTGCGGTAATAATGCATTTAATTACTAATCAAGCCATATATTATGGTGATATACTAGATTGGGAGGAGGGTAAGATCCTATTGTCTTCCTGTGGTTTTATGCCATTCTCACTCTCTAAGTATAAGCCTACCATAAGGGAGCTGGGATATCCTGGATTTGAAGGACTAATAAATTCTGGGGTACTTAAAGAAGGAGAAATTACTATGATAAGGCTCTATGAAGGGATAGGAGGTTATAAGATGAGTATAGTGAAAGGGGAAGGCATAGATACTAAACCTCGTATGGGTAGATTTCCAGCATTAAATATAAAAGTAGACTTTACTGAAGAGGAATTTTTAGAACATATCCCGAGTCAGCACTATTGTATAGCTTATGGAGATTGGATAAGAGATCTAGAGGAACTGTGTAAATTTATGGGGATAGGAAAGGAAGTGTTAAGATGAACAGCATAGAAGAAATTAGAAAAGCATTAAAAGATACTAAGATTTTCATTATTCCATACGCTCATTGTGATTGGGCATGGACTCATACAAGAAAATGGCATAGAGAAAGATATGCTGGGATAATAAATTCTGTTCTAGAGATTCTTGAAAATTATCCTCAATTTAGATGGTATATGGATAATTATAAGATGGAATTAACTCCATTCTTAGAAAAATATCCAGAAAAGATTGAAAGCCTTAAGGAATTTGTTAAAGAAGGTAAGATTGGTGTCTGTGGAGGATACGCTAATGTAAGACCGAATATGGTAGGGGAAGAGACATTCATAAGGAACCTTGTTATTGGGAGAAAATATTTTAAAAATCTTTTCCCTGATGTTGATCTTTCTGTTCACGCGGATGCGGTAGACGTAGCTCTTGGACATCCTCAAATGCCTCAGATTTTAAGAAAGGCTGGGTATAAATATTTTAGATGCTGGAGACCACACGAGGTAATAACAGTGAAGGGAATACCCAACGAATTCATATGGAAAGGATTGGATGGAAGCGAGATCTTAGTAAGTAGAGGTTGTTATGCTGGATTAGGGCAAAAAGAATTAGCAGAACTAGACTACAAAAAGGATTGGGGAAAAACTCTTTCTACTTTGTATGAATTAGAGCTGGAGTATATACTTTCCACCTCTAAAACAAAATTCCTCTGGGTAAGTCATGGAATGGATGATATGCTTCCATTAAGAACGTATCCTGGACGAGATGAACCTCCAATAGATCTTATTGGCATAGTAGAAGAATGGAATAGGAAAGAAAAAGCTCCAATGATGTTTGCTACTCCTTTAGATTTCTATAAAGCATTAGAAGATATAAAAGAGACATTACCTTTAGTAGAAGGGACTATAGATCCGTGTGATGTCTGCTATAATGCAGCATGGAATGGAGAGAAAGGACTGTGGGCACTGAGATATAAAGGAGATTGTGCTCTTGTAGAGGCAGAAAAGTGGAATACTATCTCTAGTATGTTTACTGGAGAGAGCACTACTTATCAAGACTTGTGGGAAGATCTATTAACTGCCTCTTCCCATGCTACTCAGTGGCTTTTCGAAGAAGATTTCCAAGAAATCTATTCATTAGCTTCTAGAGTTATATCTGAAGGGGTTTCTTTGAGAAACAAGGCATTAAGAGATATGATGTCCCATATAGATATCCCAGAGAATTGTTCCGCAGTAATATTCAATTCGTTAAGTTTTAAGTATGATCCTTTAGTAAAAATTACTCTTCCAGTCTCAAAGATAGACAGGGTCCAACTAAAAGATGGTAATAACAATATAATTCCTTTCCAGGTTCTTAAGAGTTATATATGGCCAGAAAAAGTATGGGAGTGGGACATATTGATTCGAATAGATCTTCCTCCTCTAGGGTACAACATTATAAAGATAGAAGAGTCTGAAGAGAGTCATAGATTAGAGAGGTCCCCAAGGTTAGATATAAAACTAGAAGCGGGTAGAGTTGTTGAAATCATAGATAATAAGACAAAGAATACATACAAAGTTTCTGAAAATACCCCTTGGAATCACCTTCGTTATTATGGGGTTGATATAGAAGGCGGAGTACTTCATGTAGGACCCATTACGGGTTGTTGTGATGTTCAGTGGTATAAGTATGAAGTTATAGAAAAAGGACCTTTAAGGTGGATTTATAGATTATGGGGTAACATAGGGGTTCATAATGTAGTCCAAGATATAATTCTGTTTGATGAGGAGGATAGGATAGAATTTCTGACCGAGGTTGATTGGAAAGGTGGAAATGGATTTTTATTAGCTATGATACCTCTTGATATTTATGGGGAGTTATTAGGGGATATTCCATTTGGTATAGAGAGAAAGCCTATCGAAAGTGAGCCTTATGGTAAGTTACCTGGTAGAGGCTGGGATAATATACATAGGCAGAGAGAAGGAATGTTCTTTGCAAAGAGTTTTGTTATCCATAAGGGGAAGAGTTATTCCACTGTTTTCTGGAGTATTAATGGTGATAGATACTTTATATATGACAAAAAATCAAATACCTTGGGACATATTTTAATAAATAGTATTGTTAGGCCGCAAGGAACTTGGGAGGAACATGTAAACTCCTCTATAGAAGGAGTAGGGAGACATCAGTTTTCTTACTCTATAAAAGTAAGTAGGAGCGAAATAGAGGAATCTGAAACGATAAAGACGTCTCTTAAACTGAGGAATAATCCTGTAGCACTTGATCCTCAAAGAGGATTGGATAAAACACTCCCACCCTATTATGGTTTTCTCTCTCTTATACCAGAAGACATAGTTGTTTCAGCAATATATAGAGAAGGGGAAGATATAATTATAAGGTTATTTGAGCCTGTAGGGAAGAAACGAGAAGTAAGATTACATACCTACTTTAATTTTAAGGAGGTATTCTCAGAAGATTTTATAGGTAATCGCCTGGAAAAACCTTTTATAAGATTGAAAGATAAAGAGATCTCTTTTGAGATAAAACCATACGAGATAGTTACATTAAGAGGGAGATTAAGATGAATATAGTGATAGAAAGAGAAACTCCTGTAGGAAAAGTTAAGATTAGGCCTTTATCTAAGAATGACCTTGAGATCCTCTATGAACTCTTTACAGCTATTACTGATACTGATAGATATTTTTTCCATCCTCATTCTTTCGACAAAGAAACAGCTAAGAAGCTTATTGAAGAGGTAGGGAATTCTAATGTTCTTAGAGTACTTATGACTATTCCCTCTGGAGAAAGAGAATTAGCCATTGGATATGGATTCCTTTGGGATTTGAATACTGAATTACCGAGTCTTGGAATATACATTCGTAATAATTACCAAAACAAGAAACTAGGGCATATTTTGATGGAATATCTTATAGAAACTGCTAAAAAATTAAATAAGAGGGGAATAGCTCTAACAGTTTATGAAGATAATAAGAGAGCTTTTCATCTTTATCAGAAGATGGGCTTTAAAGTGAAGAGAGTTATATACTGTATGGAGCTTAGTCTGTATGAAGATTCTAGCGATTGATTTAGGTACTACAGGATGTAAAGTAGGTATTTTTGACCCAGAGAGTCTTACACTTATAGAAGAAGCTTATAGAGAATATCCACTTATAGTGATCTCTTCTAAAGAGATAGAACAAGATGCAACTCTTTGGTGGGACCTTGTGAAAACATTAATAAAAGAGGTGATTAAAAATGCGGGGATAGGACCAAAAGAGATAAAAGCCCTAGGTATATCCTCTCAAGGGATATCATTTGTCCCTGTAGATAGAGATTTTAATCCTATATATAATGTTATAACCTGGCTTGATACCAGGGCAGAGGAAGAGATAGAAGGAATAAAAGAAGTTTTACCTTCTAAAGATATATTTAGAAAAACTGGTAAAAGATCAAACTCCGCTTATGTATTACCTAAACTTATATGGCTTAAAAAGAATAGACCTGATATCTATGATAAAGCCTATAAATTTCTGATGGGAGAAGATTTCATAATAGCGAAACTTACTGGAGTCCCTGTGACTGATCACTCTATGGCATCTGGAACCCTCCTCTATGATATTGAAAGACAGGATTGGAGTATGGAATTATTAAAGGCTTTTGAAATCCCAATAGAGAAACTCCCTAATCTTTCGTGGGGAGGAGAAGTGGTAGGATATATTAGAAGCAATATAACTCAAGAATTGAACCTAGAAAGTGATACATTAGTAGTCTTGGGAGGGCAAGACCAAAAATGTGGGGTATTTGGAACAGGACTTACTAAAGAAGATCCTACTGTTTCGATATCCTTTGGAACAGCTATAGCCATAAGCAGAGTTATAGGCACCCCCGTACTAGATCCTCTTATGAGGATCCCTTGCTTTTCCTATTTAATTCCCTGTCAGTACATCCTAGAGGGGGTAATTGGTACTGGAGGAAGTAGTCTTAATTGGCTTAAAGATATATTTTCAATTGATTCCTTTAATGATATGATGGAAGAGGGTAAAAAAAGTAAAGATAAGTTTAATAAGCTATTCTTTTTCCCTCATCTTGCTGGTGCTACATCACCTTACTGGAAAGAAGGACTACTTGGGATGTTTTATGGAATTACCCTTTCAACCACTAAGTCTGATATCATCTGTTCAGTGATTGAAGGATTGGCTTTTCAGGTAAGGAAAAATATAGAGGTGATGGAGGAATTGACCGGGGAGGTAGAAGATTTAATCCTATTTGGTGGAGGTACGAAGGGGGAGCTTATAAGAGAAATCTTCGCCAATGTATTAGGAAAACCTTTATTTGTACTTCCTTATCCTGATATGCCACTTATAGGCGTCTCACTACTAGCAGGCATATCTATGGGGATATTTAGAGACTATAAGGAAATTATTCCTTTAATAAGAAGAAAAGCATCTCTTATAGAACCTGAGGTTAAAAAAGTAGAGATCTATAATGGACTATATATGGAATATCTAGATATCCAGAATAAACTTTTATAGGAGGAGGAACTATGTCTATATATTTTGCCGAGAAAAGTTGGCCAGAGTTGCAAAAGGCTATAGAAGATAATGCTTTAGTTTTAATTCCTGTAGGCACTATTGAAGAACACGGAAAACATCTTCCTGTTAATACGGATTGTATAATAGCAGAGGAGGTGAGTAAAAGAGTAGGAGAAGTAATAAAGGATGAAATTCCTATTCTTGTTATGCCTACAGTATGGACGGGATATTCAGAAAAGAAGATGATGAAATGGCCTGGAACATGCAGGATTTCTGTAGATACTTTTATGAATCTGTGTTTTGATCTATATAGTTCGCTTATACAGATGGGTTTTAGAAAGATTGTACTCATAAATGGGCATGGACATAATGCAGAAGCCCTAAGAGTAGTGGCAAGGAAGATAGCTGACGCATATGATGTGTTTATAGCCGTAACGGATGTAGGTACTATGGCTTCAGAAATTGTCCCAAAAGTAAGAAAGTCAGTCCAGGGAGGATCCATTCATGGAGGAGAGTACGAAACTAGCCTTATGCTCTATCTAAAACCGGAATTAGTTCATATGGAATTTGCCACTAATGAAGATATTATGAGATATCATTCTAAGTTCTATCCAGGGGATAACTTTGTAGGAGGGTTAAGAGTCTTCTGGTCTACATGGGGAATTCAGGAGAGTAAGATAGGTATCTATGGAGATCCAACTGTTGCTTCGAAAGAGACAGGAGAAGAGATTATGAAAGATATCATAAGAAATTATGTAGAATTTCTGAAAGAATTCTATAATTATGGAAAGTAGAAGCTCTATTTAGGAAACTTGAGAGTCCCTTGAAGCTAGCTTTTACCTCTTATTGTTGGTATTGCATACCTGAGGGTTACAGATGCCAGTATTATACTCCCACCTATCAGGGCATACCTTCCTGGGGTTTCTCCTATTGCAAGAAATACCCATATCGGATTAAGGACAGGCTCTATTA
>Ga0078972_1013450_pt1 | contig 13500 bp, 16 predicted proteins | sample YelNatPaOPGAMG01_FD_67568 | JGI IMG/M metagenome (GOLD analysis project Ga0078972, IMG submission 67568) | Hot spring thermophilic microbial communities from Obsidian Pool, Yellowstone National Park, USA - OP-RAMG-01 (SPADES assembly) (version 2) | ecosystem: Environmental > Aquatic > Thermal...
TTATTTTCTCATTTACACTGGACTCAGTGAAATCTTCTTTTAACTTTATTATTATCTGATCGGTTTTATTTTTATCCCTCGAATATAATGAGATGGCTGAAATAAAATAAAAAAACAAAAGAATAATATATTTCATAATAAATTTATATTTATTTTATATAAAATTTCTTTTTTTAGATATATAACCTATAAGCTTATAAATAAGCTTTGCAGCGTTAAACTCGGTTATGCTCTGTCCTCTTATGGGGCTGACTTCAACGACATCCACTCCAACTACATTCTTTTTATAAATAACTTTCTTAAATATTCGAATTGCGTCATACCAGCCAAATCCCCCTGGTTGAGGTGTTCCCGTTCCCGGCATAATAGAAGGGTCAAAGCCATCTACATCTATTGTAATATAAACATTCTCTTTAAGTTCTTTTAAAACAGCCCTGTTTAATTTTTTAAAATCTAAGTTCTCATGCATCAGAAATGTTTTAACATTGCCATTATTTATAGAGTCCTTTTCATCCGAGCCAACGCTTCTTATTCCTATTTGAACGACCTTAGCGTTAAAAGACGCCGGATATAAAGCCGAGGCATGGCTGTGCCTGGAGCCCAAATATTCTTTTCTTAAATCGGCATGGGCATCAAAATGTAAAATTGAAAAATTTTTATATTTCTTATAAAATGGCGGCAGAAGCCCTTGAGTTATGCTGTGTTCGCCTCCTATAAATATGGGGAAAGCGTCGCAATTGTTTATAAGATTTGAAACATAATTTTCAATATTTTCAAAAAACTCTTTTTCGTTCCTTGTGTATTTAAAATCCTCAGCGGTAAATATCCCAACTTTATACACATCAGCTTTAAGTTCTTCATCCCACAATTCAAGTTGAAGCGATGACTTTATAACCCCTTCAGGTCCGCGTGCCGTTCCTTTGCCATAAGAGGTTGTCTGCTCGTAAGGAACCGGAACAATAATAAATTTTGCCTTTGATAATTTAATATCGCTATCAATTATAAATTTATTTTTATTGGACTTAATAGAAAATGACTTAACTCTCATTTTTTTCAATAAAGATTGAATATCAAATTATATGCTAAAAAACGAACACAGCCGCGGCTACGACAGTCGTCCACATTCCGCTTACGCCAATAGCCGACTGGGTTATATTCATCGTCCTGACAATCTTTCCGCTCATCTTCCATATCTCTTCTTTCTGGTCCCAGGTGGTATCCTGAGCGAATTCTATCCCCTGTATTGTTGAAAGCATTAAAGCGGCAAGGTCCTCAGCATACTCGCCTGTCTGTTCGTCTGTCTCTCCGAATGAATGATGCTCGGATATATATCCATAATGATTTCTGTCTTTTGGAATCGCAAGTCCTATGGACGCCGAAATCAATCTGTGGTTTTCATCCACAGTGTTCCTTGCCATTACGCAGTGAACAATCTGTCCGCTTTTTAGTTTTGAAAGTCCCTTCTGCTTGGATATGAGTTTACAGTTGGGAGGAAGAATGCTTGAGACATGCACAAGATTGAATCTTGCAATCTGAGCGTCTCTTAAAGATTCTTCGAAGCTTGCAAGTTTTTCTTTGTGTCTTCCTATTCCTTTTGTGAGGAAAATTTCTTTCGCGATTAGTGTCATATTTAAATTATATAAAAAATTTAATTTATTATGTCAAATCGGTTAAAAACTTTTTTTGCTACTGTTATCCTCCGCTTACAGGCGGAAATATGTTTATTATATCTCCGTCGTTTAATTTAATTTTAGAAATTTTAGAGTTGTCAATGATTTCAGAATTTAATGTAATTACAAAATAATTTTTTATTTTATTTGGATTTTCAAAAAGTATTTTCTTAATCTCAAGTTTATCACCTAATTTTAAAATAGCGTCTTTAAGCGTTTTTGCCTCAATTTCAATCTGAGAAAAACCCAATCTGTCTTTTAATGTTGTATAGACGATTAAAGTAACCATTGCCATATCATTTTGAAATAAAATAAATTCCCGCTATAACAAGAAGAGTCCCGGCGAATTTAGAAACAGTGAAACTTTCTCCAAGGAATAAAACGGCAATCAAAAATGTTATAAGGGGGTATGTTGAAGAAAGCGGGACGATCTTTGACGCCTCATCAAAATTCATTGCCTTAAGATAGGTAAATACGCCAAGCATCGTAACAATTACGCTTAACGATAGATAAACCAAAACTAATTTAGGGGCTGCCTTAAGAGCGATAAATGTTCTGGAAAACCTCGTTGAAATAAAAACTATAAAAAATATTATCATAACGAATAATCTTCCATAAAAAGCAGAGATAGGACTCAAATATCTTAAAGTCAATTTGTCAAATATAGCGCCCATGCCCCAACTTATAATCGCTATTAAAAGATATACTATTGTTTCTAAACTCATAAACTTTTAAGGTGGCGGAAGTTGTTTTGATAGATACATTGAAAAATTAAACGGCTTTTTTATGTATTCTTCAATATACTCCTTAAATCCCCACTGGTCCCTATAGCTCATAGCATTTTTATAAATTCCCACCGCCCTCTCTCTCATACCTTTAAGGTCATAAACATTGCCAATTCTAACCGTTCCCCACACCGCCCATCTTGATGGATGTTCTTCATACTTTATATATTCGTTTGCCCTGGTAAAATAAGAAAGCGCCCTGTCATAATCGCCTTTAACCATATAAAGCGTCCCAAGAGAAGTGTATATTCTTGGATAATATTTAGGATAATAACTTTCAACCTTATTTTCTATATTTTTAAGATACGAAAGCATTTCTTTTTCCGCCTCATCGTACATCTTTGCCTCATACAAAGAAACTATCAAGACAAAATGCATCTGGGCTAAATTGGGATATAAATTCACAATCTCTTTAGACATCTTAACGCCTTCCAGAGGATTTGCGTATTTACTATCTGTCTGCGTATATATTTCTATCAGCAAAAGCTCCGCCGCTGTCTTATTAAAATGTCCTTTCTGGGCGCATAATTTTAAATATTCTATACCCTTTTGAGCGTCACCTCTAATCAGAAAACTTGCAAGAAATTTTATAACCGAGGGCAAAGTTCCCGCCGAGTACTCCCACAGCCCAAGTCCTAAATAAGCATCATAAAGTTCGGGGTCTATCTGAAGCGCCTTTTTCATATTTGATACAGCCTTCTTACCTACAAAATAAGCCTTCAACCACTTATGCTGAACCACATAAAGTCTCGCTAAAAGCCCATATGTTCCGCCAAGACACATATAAGCATTCGCGTCCTGGGGATTTTTCAAAACCCAATTTTTTCCTATATTTATCGCCTTCTGAGTTAAATTATGATACTCATCATATAACTTGGGCGAGGACTCTTCCTCAAGATACTCAAGAGATGCCCACTTACTCATAGCAAGACCAAAATTACCGAAAGGGTGCTCAGGATATTTTTTTATGAGTTCTTCAAATTTTTCTTTCGCTTTATCCGGTTTTACCTTATATATATATTCTATCCCTTCATAGGCGAGATCCATAACTTCTTTATTATTTCTGGTGAGAAACTGAGATGACAGATTAGCAGAAAAAATTATCGATAGAATAATCGCTTTCATATTTTATCAAATCCCGTATATCTTACAAGGGCTTCGGGAATCGTTATACTGCCATCGGCGTTTTGATAATTTTCAATCAACGCGGCAAATGTTCTTCCAACAGCAAGCCCTGATCCATTCAATGTGTGAACATATTCAAGCTTGCCAGATTGTTTTCTGTATCTTGTATTCATCCTTCTTGACTGAAAATCTTTGCAGTTAGAACAGGAAGAAATCTCTCTGAATCTGTTTTCGGAAGGGAACCATACCTCTAAATCATAAGTTTTTGAAGATGAAAAACCAAGGTCGTAACTACAAAGTTCAACAACCCTGTAAGGCAATTTGAGTAATTTTAAAACCATCTCGGCATCTTTTCTCATCCTTTCTAATATTTTTTGAGAATCGCCGGGAGCAGTTATCCAGACAAGTTCTACTTTATTGAACTGATGATTTCTTATAAGCCCTTTTGTATCCTTACCGTAGCTTCCGGCCTCCTGCCTGAAACAGGCGGTGTAGGCGCAAAATTGAATTGGCAGATCCTCCTCTCTTAAAATTGTATCGGAATAGATATTAGTAAGCGGAACTTCCGCAGTAGGGATAAGAAACAATTCATTTTCTCCGCTAACTTTATAAAGGTCCTCTTCAAACTTTGGCAGCTGGCCAGTCCCCGTCATGGTCTTTCTGTTCACTAAAAAAGGCGGGAATATTTCAATATATCCGTTGTTGTGAGTATGAAGGTCAAGCATAAAAGAAATTAAAGCCCTTTCTAACTTCGCTCCCTTTCCTTTGAGCAAAGCGAATCTCGAACCGCTCAATTTCGAAGCGGTATTAAAATCCAGAATATCATGCTTTTCGCCGAGTTCAAAATGGCTCAGCGGTTTAAAATCAAAATTTCTTTTATTAGATACATCCTCGAAGACAACTCTGTTTTCTTCTTCGCTCTTACCTACGGGAACGCTTGGATCGACGATATTGGGAATAGAAAGAAGAAGATTATTTATCTCGCTTTCAAGAGTAGTTAAAATGGATAATTTTTGCGATATTTCCGACTTTGTTTTTTTGGCGAGTTCAACCATCTCTCCTGGCGGTTCCTCTTCTTTGATTTTATAGGATGATATATTTTTCGCGACCTCGTTTCTTTTATTTCTTAAATTTTCCACATCTTTAACCGTTTCTCTATAAAGCGAATCTTTACTTATCAACTCCTCAAAAATTCCAAGATATCTTGCGCCTCTATCTATGATGGATTTTTTTATAATATCCGGCTCGCTTCTAATCATCTTGATATCTATCATATAGAATTACTCCACTTTAACTGGAAATGTTTTAGAATAAACGAAAATGTCAATATCCTTTTTGGGCTCAACCATAATATCAAATACCACATCTACAATCTCATAACCCGCGGACATAACCTTCTTAATCTCTGAAAATATATTCTTTGTCTCATAGATATAAACTATCTTTGATTGTCCCGCTTTGATATCTGATACCCTTATGCTTGATGTAAATATTGATATTGTCTGAATGCTGCGCCCGTTTTTTCTGAGATTTAATTTAAACGAATATTTAATCACAAGGGCTGTAATCTCTTTATTTAAATCATTTTTAATATCCATTCTTATTCTGTAATCATTTTTCTCTTTACCTTTTGAAACGACAAAAGAATCAGAGGGAAAATATGAAAAATTGTTCTTTATTCTTGAAATGTTTTTTTCAATGGATAAATCTATACTCTGGGCATTCAGGAAATTTGATAGCAAAAATATAAATATTTTAATAATCATATCTTTCTAATTATTTCATTATCAACGAAGAAAAAAAGTTCCATATCCATTATTTTATCCCTGCCTTTGACTTTTATAACTGAAGAAATAGGTATTTTTAAAATATTTTCTTCAATTATCCTGGAGATATTTTCAAGAATAAAAAACTTTTCCCCGCTTATAACCTTTGGAAGATCCGGAATAATCGCTATCCGCATTAAATTAGCGAACTCGCCAAGAACTGAATTTAAAATTATATTGCCAACCTCACGGAGTATAATTTCATACGAGTTTTTATAACTATCTGATAAATCAGGATAATAACCGGAAAAAATTTTAAATATCTTATTCGCATCTTCTTTTTTTATAAAAAGAACAAATGCTATTTTATTGAAATCCTTTGATAAAAGATAAATTGCCACACAATCGTTATTATCCTTAGAAACCTCAAATTTTATATTTTCCAATTCCCATTTAAAAGAAGAAATCCTGTTCATCTTATCAATGGACTTATTAAGTCCCTTAGATATTATATTTTTAATACTTTCCATTTCAAGATTCATAAACACTTTTTTATAGCATCTTCAAGTTCGCTATATGAAAAGGGCTTTTTAAGTATATAACAAACCCCGAGTTTTAAAAGCTCCTTATCTATTGAGTTCTGCTCAAGAGCCGTTATTGCTATAATTTTTTTACCTTTCATATTGGAGTTTCTAATTACCTCCATACCGCTACCGCCGGGAATCAAAATGTCTAAAAGCAAAACATCAAAATCCGACTCTTCAATCATTTTAATCGCCTCTTCATAATTTTCCGCCTCGGCGACGACCGGATACCCCATCTTTTGAACTGCGAATTTTACCGTCATCCTTGTGGACGGATTGTCCTCTACTATTGCGAATTTCATACTATGTTCCCTCCCGCCAGCTTGCGAGATATTTCTTCTGTTCGCCTGTAAGAGCGTCTATTTTTATTCCCATAGATTTAAGTTTCAATCTCGCAATCTCCCTGTCTATTTTTTCATCTATAACATAAACCTTATTTTCCAATTTCGCTCTATTTTTCAAAATATACTCGCATGCCAGCGACTGATTGGCGAAAGACATATCCATAACGGACGCCGGATGCCCTTCAGCAGCGCTCAGATTAACTAATCTTCCATCCGCGAGAAGATATATCTTTCTGTTTCCAATCTTAAATTCTTCAACAAATGTCTTTACTCTCTTTCTCGAACTGGAAATTCTTTTTAAAGCGTCTATATTTATCTCAACATTAAAATGTCCGCTGTTTGCAACTATCGCTCCGTCTTTCATTTTTTTAAAATGCCTCTCGTCTATGACATTTATATCGCCTGTCACGGTTATAAAAATATCGCCCACTGACGCCGCCTCGTTCATACTCATAACTCTAAATCCATCCATAACCGCCTCAAGAGTTTTGATCTCATCTACCTCTGTAACTATTACATCGGCTCCCATTCCCTTCGCCCTTGTCGCCAGACCTCTTCCGCACCATCCATATCCGCATATAACAACCTTTTTACCGGCGAGTAATATATTAGTCGCTCTTAAGAGTCCATCAATCGTGGACTGCCCGGTTCCATATCTATTATCAAACATATGCTTTGTCATTGAATCATTTACCGCTATAACCGGGTATTTTAACGCGTTATCTTTAACCATAGCCCTTAATCTTATAACGCCGGTTGTCGTTTCTTCCGTTCCGCCTAAAATATTAAAATCAATCTTATCCCATTTTTTATGTATTGTGGATATAACATCGGCGCCATCATCCATAGTAATATTGGGCTTGTTCTCTATAACCGATTCAATATGCGAGTAATAGGTTTTATTATCCTCTCCCTTAATCGCAAAAACCTTTACTCCAAAATCTTTTACAAGGCTCGCCGCTACATCATCCTGAGTTGAAAGCGGATTTGAAGCGCATAGAGACAATTCGGCGCCGCCTCTTTTAAGCGTCAACATTAAATTGGCCGTTTCTGTCGTGACATGCAAACAGGCGGAAATCCTTATTCCCTTAAAAGGCTTTTCTTTTTCAAATCTATCTCCTATCATTGAAAGCACCGGCATATCCTTTTTTGCCCATTCAATTCTTTTTCTTCCCTCAGATGCAAGTGATAAATCCTTCACATCATAACTCGTTTTTGTAACCATTTTTCCTCCAGATTAAATTTTAACTTTTTCCTCTGATGTTTTTAATCCGGAAAATAGATTTTTTCTATCCGTCCTTTCCCATTTGAATTCTTTTAACTCTCTTCCAAAATGTCCATAAGAAGCGGTTTTTCTGTATATTGGATTTAATAAATCAAGATCTCTTATAATTCCTCTCGGGGTAAGGTCAAAATTCTTTTTTATTATTTTTACAAGTTCTGCGTTGTCTATCTTTCCGGTATTATGGGTGTCAACATAAAGCCCGACCGGCTCCTTAACGCCTATGGCATAAGCTAACTGAACCGTGCATTTCTTAGCCGCACCACCCGCAACAATATTTTTAGCGATATATCTTGCCATATAGGCAGCAGATCTATCAACCTTTGTCGGGTCCTTGCCGCTGAAAGCACCTCCGCCATGAGGAGTGGCTCCGCCGTATGTATCAACTATTATCTTCCTTCCCGTCATACCTGTATCCGACTGCGGTCCGCCTATCACAAACTTACCTGTCGGATTTATATAAACCTTTGTTTTTGAATCAAGAAGCCCTGTTTCATTCAATATATAATCTATTATAACTTCTTTAATCTCCTGCCATGCTTTTTTTGTTATCTTTTTTCCCGTTGAATCCAGTATGGTATCAAGATGCTGGGTGGAAACTACTACGGTCTCCAATCTTTGTGGTTTATCGTTTTTATATTCAACTGTAACCTGAGATTTTCCATCTGGTCCTAAATAATCCAAAATCTTCTTTTCCCTTGCTTCTTTCAATCTCAAAGTAAGTTTATGAGCCAGCATAATCGGTAGCGGCATAAACTCTTTTGTCTCATCCGAGGCATAGCCAACCATAATTCCCTGGTCACCCGCGCCGCCTCTGTCAACTCCCTGAGCTATATCCGGCGCCTGTCTTCCTATGCAGTTTAAAACTGCGCAGTTTTCATAATTGAAACCATACCTGTTATCGGTATAACCAATCTCCTTAACGACCTTTCTTACGAGTTCTTCTACATCAACCCACGCCTCAGTGGTTATCTCTCCACCAACTATAACCATTCCTCTTGTTATAAATGTCTCGCAGGCAACCCTCGCCTTTTCTTTATTTTTATCCTTCTTAATAACTTCGTCAAGAACTGCATCTGAAATTTGATCGCAGACCTTATCAGGATGCCCTTCAGTAACCGACTCCGAAGTGACAAGTTTTATATTATCCATAATTCCTCCTTATTTTTTATAAAACAGAAATTTCTTTTGCGAACTTCATAAGATCTTTAGAGCGTTTTTCATTATCCGTTTCCACATATATTCTTATGAGCGGCTCCGTCCCGCTTGGCCTTATAAGAAACCACCAATCGTTTTCAAGCGCAACCCTTATTCCATCCAGTGTTATAATCTCTTTAATATTTTTATTCATTATTGTTTTTGGCAGTTTAGATTTTACTTTCATCGCGTAAGAGTACTTGGAGGTGGCAATCTTTGCGGTATGGATGTCTTCTCTTATAAAATTTGAACTCCCGTAAGATGATTCTATCTCTCTATATATATCGGATACATTTTTCTCCATATTTGATATCATCTCGATAAAAAGAAGCGAGGTGACAAATCCATCTCTATCGGGAATGTTCCCTTTCCATGAGTATCCGCCGGATTCTTCGGCTCCAAATATCGTATCGCCGGAAATTATTCTCTCAGCTATATACTTAAATCCAACAGGCGTGAATTCAAAAAGAAAATTATTATCTCTTGCGATCCTCTGAGTAAGAAAACCGAGGGAGACCGCCTGAACGACCCTACCCTTCATATTTTTTTTATTTATGAGATAATTGAGTATCATAGGAGCGACCTCGGCCGGAGTCATATAGGACTCATTATTATCTACCATAGCGAATCTATCGCCATCTCCATCCAGAGCGAAACCGCATATCGCTTTTTGTTTTTTAACCTCGTCTTTTAATTTAAATAATCTTTTTTCAACTGGCTCTGGAGCTCCGTATTCTCCAAAAAGCGGATCGTGTTTATTATTTATTACAATTATATTTTTATGCTCTCCAAAAATCATATCAAACAATTCTGCGGAACTTCCATACATAAGGTCAAAAACTATTTTCCCATTTATGTTTGAAATTATTTTTTTAATATTAAATCTTTTATTGAGATAATCCACATAATCCCTTCTTTTATCCGTATACTCTATTTCTCTTTTGGGATTTTTCGATATATGAAGCTTTGAGTTCTTTTCTATATAGAGTTCCACCTCAGCCGTCATCTGAGCAAGAGCGCTCCTTCCCTGATATTTTATTTTAACTCCATTATAAGAGTAATCATTATGGCTTGCCGTAATCATAACTCCAAATTCATATCCATTTAAAGTCATATAACTTACCATCGGCGTTGTCACCGGGGTCTTAGATAATGAGCATTTTATATCGTTGTTTATAAGAACGACGGCGAACTCTTTTGCGAATCTATCCGAAAGAAATCTTCTATCATAGCCAATAAAAACTTTTAACTCGCGACTCTTAAATCCTTTATATGCAAGCCAGTCGCAAAATCCCTGAGCGATTCTTCTTACATTTTCATAATTAAAATCATCGCTTATTACTCCTCTAAATCCATCCGTTCCAAAATGTATTTTCTGGTTTAACATAGACCACCTCTTTACCTGCCTGACCCAGCCCCGACTTTACGTCAGGGCGGAGCTGGAAATATTATTTTAGCATTTTTATATTAAAATTTTGTAAAATATTTTATTATGATATCTATAGTTAAACAGTACACAGTTTTTTTACCTAACAAGCCCGGGGCTCTTCATAGTTTTATAGAGCTCTTCGCCCAGGAAAAAATAAACATCATAGGGGTCTCTTCCGAAATACATGATGAGTCGGGAATAATAAAGATAGCTGTTGATTCAGATAAAAAATTGAGCTATATACTGACAAGAGCGGGTTTTACGACATTAGAAACAACTATGATATCTGTATTGATAGAAGACAGGCCGGGCGAACTTATAAAATTAACAAAGTTGCTTCGGGATAATCAGATAAACATAACGACTATATACGGAACCGCCTCGGGTTGCCCTTCCAGAATTTTATTGAATGTATCCGATATAGAAAAGACCCTTAAAATACTAAAGGAAAATTATCCCGGATGATTTAGAAGTTATTCCCTTCTTCTATCCATTACATAAGCGCTCTGATTAAAGCCCTTAGCCGCTTTTTTTAGTTCGCTTCCTATATGGCTAACCTGAGCGTAAGAAGTAAGCGGCCTGTATAAATTATGGACAATTCCTATGCCAACGCCTATTAAAGGAAATTGAACTATATTCCCAGTCCTATCCTTTGTCACCATATAACCATTTTTCCTGTCCACCTCGTTATAAAAAGAAGGAACTATCTGATTGAAATTGTTTATTATTTTTTTTGCCATCTCTTCTGCCTTATTGATTGTAGTTATAACTATAAAATCGTCCCCGCCAATATGGCCTATAAAATCAAATGACGATGGATTTGGCATAACGACTTTTACAAGTATATTTGAAAGGGTTTTAATAACCTTATCTCCCGCCTCAAAACCATAAACATCGTTATACGCTTTAAAATTATTAAGGTCAACATAAAGAACCGCAAATTTCTCTTTTTTCTCTATGGCTCTCTCTATTCTCGACTGGATGGAAGGATTTCCCGGAAGGTGAGATAAAGGATTGGAATCGAGAACCTGTTTGTTCCTTTTTACAATCATTTTAAGACGCGCTATGAGTTCATCATTATCAACCGGCTTCGTTATATAATCATCAATACCCATCATAAGCCCTTTTATTTTTGCCTGTTTATCGGATTTAGCGGTTACTATTATAACGGGAATATTAGAATAAACCGGATTGTTCTTTAATTCAGCAGCGACCTCAAGCCCGTTCTTAAAAGGCATATTATAATCAAGAACAGCAATATCGGGATTGAACTCATAAACCTTTTCAATCGCTTCTTTTCCATCAACCGCGCTGAAAACGATAAAGCCAGCTTTCTCAAGCGATTCCTTTACAAGCATTAAGAGTTCTATCTGATCATCAGCGAGCAGAACCTTCGGCTTTTCTCTACCCGAAGAAAACCCGCCGGATATAACTCCATCAATTAATTCTTTTATAAAATCAGGCGTTATATCTCTTGAGATATACTGGGGATAACCGCTTATAACTCCTCTTTCATTGAATTTATTGAACTCCATAGCAGATATCGCTATTATAGGTATATCGGATGTTTTTTTATTATCAGCTAATTCCGACATTATCTCAAAGCCGTCCTTTTGCGGCATCATAAGGTCTAACAGAATAATGGATGGGATATTGTTTTTAGCAATCTCAACAACCCTTAGCGAATTGCTTGTGGTTATTACTTTATAACCTATAGATTCAATGAACATCTTTATAAGATCTAAAAACTCTGTATCATCATCCGCGACCATAACCAGTTTTTTTTCATCCTCGACATTTGCGTCAATTATTTTTTTTAACTCATCAAAATCTAATGGTTTCGCGATATAGCCCCTGACTCTGGGGGAAGAGCCAATGACTAAATCCATTTTTTTATTCTGGGAAAGCACTATTATTTTAACTTCCGATAGTTTTGAACTATTTTTAATCAAATCGGAAATCTCCAAAAAATATTTAGAGACGGAAATTATATCTATAATTATTAGATCTGGCGAAAAATCTTCAAGCTGGCTTATTATATTTTCACTATATGTTAAAAGTTTAACATTGTAAGATAGATCAAGGGCTTTAATTATTTTTTCATTCAAAACAAGGTCATCGCTTATAATGGCAACTTTTTTAGTCATATATCTTATTTTATAAAAGTTTAACCGATTTTTAATGCAAATATTATTTTTTTTGAAGATGACTTTAAAAACTCGTTTACATCATCCACGATAGAATCAAATTGCCCAAATACAACATTATTCTTATTTTTGGTTTCTATTATTATAATTATATAGTCCTTTTCCAGTTTATAAAAGCCGCGCATAACATCTAATAAAGCGTCCCAGTTGTTTATGTAATTAAAACCCGCAAACTTCATAGAAAGTTTTTTTATAAAATTGATTTTCTCAGGGTTTTCAAAAACGAATTCAAAAAGATGATATGATTTAAAACTTTTTAAAAAAACTTCTCTGTTTTCAATTAGAATCACTTTTTATATTTATGAGTTTTATTTCAACGAAGGTATCATAATGAGTCGGAGTATAATAAATCGTTTTTCCGCCGCCTATTACTATTCTCTCAGGGCCCCTTTCTCCATAGGATGGATAGGCATTATACAATGTATCCCCTATATAGAACTGGTTATCGGCATCTTTTGGGATAATGAGAGTGTATTCCTGGTAATAACCCTTTGGCATAGCAGGAAGTTTCCCTTCCTTATTTAAAAATGTCTGACCATCCTCCTTAAAAGGAAGCGGTTCGCAATTAATTATCTTTTTTATCAAATCTAATATCGCCTTTTCTCTTTTTTTATCTGATATAGTGGGATAGACCTTCTCCCCATATTGAAGATATTGATTCTGGTATTTACAGACATCTTTTTGAGTAACCTCGATGGAAACGCTTATATCTTTGGTAATAGAAGAAAAATCGGTTTTATCAAAATGCTCTGAAATCTGACTTAACGGATTTTTCTCAATATTATTTTGGGAGTATAGAGGAAAGATGAACACTGAAAGAATCGCTATTAAAAATATCTTTTTCATATTTATATCTTATCACTATCTTTTAAATAAATCAAGGACCAAAGTCCTATAACATTCAAGAACCAAAGTCCTATAACATTCCCCGCTGGTTATTTGCCCCGCCCCCCGACGTTACCTCTGGATGCCTTTCCTTTGCAGAGCTTTGCTCCCTGCCTGACGGCAGGCAGGGAACTTGCTCTAATTGGAAGAGATTGCTTCAGTAGATTAGCAAGAAGTAAATTCGCAACGACTTTGTCGGATTGCTTCAGTAGGTTAGCAAGATGCA
>Ga0078972_1013452_pt1 | contig 13498 bp, 8 predicted proteins | sample YelNatPaOPGAMG01_FD_67568 | JGI IMG/M metagenome (GOLD analysis project Ga0078972, IMG submission 67568) | Hot spring thermophilic microbial communities from Obsidian Pool, Yellowstone National Park, USA - OP-RAMG-01 (SPADES assembly) (version 2) | ecosystem: Environmental > Aquatic > Thermal...
CTGTAACGATAACGATTAATGTGCAGTGAAGGTAGGATGGATGGCTGACAGAGGTCAGTTCATCCTTGAGAGTAACAATTAACCATGAAGCGGCGGCTGCAAAAGCCGCCGCTTATATTTTATATGTAAAAAATGATGAATATTTTATAGAAAAATTAATCTATATCAAAACAGAATTAGATCATTAGAAAGATGAATGTTGATAGAATAAAAACTATAATGGTGTTATTAGTTGTAATTTTGACATGTGCATTGTTTATTCCGCTACATGGGACTGTAATTTTTTTAAAGGATGGTAGTAAGTTTGAGGGTGAGTTGGTTATCGAAAACAACGAGGTATTTATTAAGAATCGTGAGTTGGCTGAAAAACTTGATTTCGGGAAAGTTTCAAAAATCAAATTCTGTGACGTAGTTAATACGTATGTTCTGGTTCCGGCGGAGCGTCAACATCCGCAAATATTAATCAGACATGGCGTTCCGCTCGAACAGTCTGAAGTCGATGCGATCAACGGAATTGTTGGGAAAGCTTTTCCTTTGAATAAAAAGGAGCCAGAAGATATTGCATACCTTTCTGATGCCAAGAATTCAAAAGAACCTGCCGATCCCGATAAGTGGTTTGCAGGGGAGATAGTATGGGATCTTGGTGATAAAATTAATCCTCTTGAAAGGGAATTGGCAGAAGTCTCGATCTGGATACGCTCTGATGACAAATCCCGATGCGATTATTCAGGGTCATTGGAGGTTTCAGAAGGTGGAAATATTTTTATTCCTATTGATGGCACTTATACGAATGTAAATTTTTACGAGTTATTCGGAAGGGGTTTTGCCAATACATTTAATAATGTACGATACTATTTTTCGCCGGGGGCTGTTACTGGATTCAGATATTTAAAGTTGAAGGCAAATCCTTCAGCATGGAGTCATAATGAAAGCAGGTTTGTTGAAGTAGATGTTTTTGTAAACAGGGTAAAAATGCCCCCGCCACAAGTAATTTCCGCGCATCTTGAAAATGGTACAGTGCTTAATGGAATCTGGAAGAGTATAGATGATAAAGCGGTCAAAATATTGGTTGAAAAGACTGAATTTGTAGCGCCGTTAATTAAAATTTCAAAGATTCTTATCCGTAACGTGAATCAGGAACACCAGAAATTTCTTAATTGTGAAAGACTCGGAGTGTTATTGTGTAATGGGGACTTCATTGATGGGGAGGTAGTTTCGATTGATGAGGGTATTATAAGTGTCTCTTCAGCTTTGCTCGGAGAGAAAAAACTAAGTATAAGACTGAATGTAGTGGCAATCTTTTTGAAAAAACCGGATATTGAAAAGTCGCCTTTTAAAGTATTAACAAAGTTTGGTTCTATTTTTAATGCTCAGGATTTAAGTTTTAAAAATGATGGGATAGAATTCAGAGATTCTGTACTGGGAAAAGTCGCGTTTGGGTTTGATAAGGTCGCTGAAATTGAATTTTTAAAAAACTGATAAGGTGAATTTAATTTTTAAGATTGGAAGATCAGAGTAATTTGCTAGTTATGGTCAGATATAATACATTTTTGTTTTTTCACTTTCCCGGTCTAATAATTGCTGAAAATTGATGCGATCGAGTTCTTCCGAGAGTTTGTTTCTGACAGATAGCCATGCCTGCTGCAATTCCGCTGGGCAACTCTGGTCAGTGATGGCAGGGATATCGATAATTTCTCCGTTGATGGCTCTGACTATTTCTCCGAGGGTTATTTCGGATGGGGCTTTTGCAAGCATATAACCACCTTCCTTACCCCGAACACTTTTAACTATATTTCTTGATTTCAGTTCTATCAGAATCTGGACTAAATATTTTGCAGGAATTCCGTTTTCAGACGCGATTGTTTCTATTCTTTGGGGTAAGCCAGACTGATAATATCTGGCAAGTCCGAGGACAGCCCTTGCGGCATAATCAGTTTTAACAGAAATCTTCACAAATCAATAGATTGCCATTTCCAATCCTGAATTTCAAATCCATATTCACTTAGAAATTCATTCAAAGGCGCCTGAACGTCGATTTGTTTTTTCTCGAAAGGGTCTTGAAAACGGAGTCTGACTGCACGCAGTGCAAGCGAACTGTTAGTTGTTTTTTTATTATTCTCTTTTCCGTACAGGTCATCGCCTACTACAGGGAGGTTAAGAGCAGACAGATGAACACGAATCTGATGGGTTCTGCCAGTTTTGGGAAATGCCTGAATAAGGGATTTACCGTTTTTCACTTTAAGACAGAAAAATATTGTTTCTGCAGGTTTTCCGGCAGAATGATTTATACTTACAAGGTTACTATCCTTGCGAGGGGCAATCGGGAGTGAGCATATCGTTTTTTTCCATTTTGGGACTCCATGAACGACTGCAGCATAAGTTTTTTCTATTAAGCCATTTAGAAAAAGTTTGTTATAAGCCTGTATAGCTCCGGGATTTTTGGCGAGGATGAGTAGTCCCGACGTATCTGCATCGAGTCTATGAATAAACCGTAAATATTTAAGGTTTCTACAACGTGCCCAAAAGTCCCGGGCAAAGATGGAAATTTCTATTTCGCGTTGAAGATTGCGGGATGTATTTTTCCAGTGAGAAGGTGCTAAAATCCATCCGGCAGGTTTATCAATAATCATTATAGACCTGTTTTCGTAGAGAATGGGTATATTAATTCCCGCATTTTTGAGTTCAATGTAATCTGTTTTGGGCATGTGAAAGAAGGAATGAATTATTGGTGGTTAGTGTACGCCAAGACCTACAATTAATACAACAAGGTCTATAATGAAAAGAATGACAACCGTAGATTCGAGAATGAGCATCCATTGATTCATTTTATCCTGATTGAGAAGCGAATATATATCGTCCAGAGTTTTTAATTTTTCGTCCACGATTTTTTTCCAGTCAGCAAGATGGAAACGAGAGTACAGGGCTTCATAAATTCTGGCAATATGCCAGTCGCCAAAGAATTTAGTAATGTTTAATAGTTCATCGTTTAAGCGGGCAAGGTCAACACGAATTTCGCGGAGTTCTCTCATTATCTCGCTGCGTCTTCGTAGTGGATGGATATAAAGGTCTTTATAAGACCTGTTTAACGCTTCGTCGAGGATGCGGTCATAGGCTTCGAGTTCTGCCAGTTGCAGGTTAGCGAGCTCCATAATGTATATTGTTTCATCAAAATCTTTTGGTTCATCCACAATAAGCGCGGCATCCCAGTCAATAACAATTAAATCGTTCTCATAATAGGAGAGGTATCTGGATGTTGATTCGTCGGATTCTTGTTTTGACAGAACAGTGAGGTCAGTTTCCTGTGTTAACAGCGAAGCGATCTGACGCCGATGGCTTTTGAACCAAACTTCTGCGCTTACCGGCTGCATTTGGTTATCGAGCAATGGAGAATTGATGCAAAAAACAGTGTATGCTTCCTCTTCTTCAAGTTTATCGACCGGTCTTATGCAATAAGGTTTGAGGTCGTTTCTGACTTTTTCAGCAAGGTCTTTAACCTCTTCGTAGAGTGAGCCGTTTTTGAATTGTAAATCGTGATAATGGACTAGTTCTGTAAAATGATCGACAGAGAATGGAACATGGATTGTAATACTAATAGCGCCAATCTGGAAAATCCGGACGTTCCTGTCAATCTGGACAAGACCATGAGGACCGATTCTTTCAACTGGTGGTAATCTGACAATTTGCGAGCGATGAAACAGTAATTGTTTTGGGCTTCGACGGCTGATATCGAAGGCAAATTCAGCCACCGGATATCCAAGAACATGTTTAAGTTTATTTCTCTCTATTTCGTAGGCAAGATCGAAAGCAAAAATAAAGACAACCTCGCCAGTGTACTTCTTTTTAGCATGCTGTTGAACTGGCGGCACCTGTTTTTTGAGTATTTGAACATTATCGTCCATGAGGTATAAATAATTTACATCAAGACGGGTTATTTGTCTATTAGCAAAATCTGTAAAAATGAATTAAGCGGTTGTATTGCTTATGTAATTCCTTGCCGGTCAATAGGTTGTAAATATCACATTATCGTGGCATTTTTACAGGGTTCGCGAAGCCGATAATTTTTCGGTTGCCATGATAATCTTTTTTGAGAAGAAGTCAGCCATTGAAGGCATGAGGGGTTTTAAGCGATTGCAGAGGTTTATTAGTTGCTCCCATTGTTGAGTGGTTTCGAGGAGGCTGATTGCATTTAAGCCTGCTTTTTTAATCCAGAAAAGATCGGGTTGTTCATTTTGTTCAGGTTTAATATTCCTGCCGTAAATAACATTTAAATAATGTTCCAGAGCCTGTTTAAGGAATTGTGTTTTTTCGTTAGGAAGTTTTAGTTGTGATAGTTTTTCGTACACTATTGCAAGGGAGGTTTCAGCTTGACTACGAGTTGAAATATCTGCATTTGAGGCAATGACTTTTTGATAAAACTCGATTGATTTTAGATAGTTTTCCGGATTTTCGGAGGCAAGGTGGAGGTAGCAATCTCCGAGGCGTCCGAGCGCAAGGATTGCCAGCTTGTTTGTTGGATAGATTTGTGTGATTCTGTTAAATACAACAATTGCCTCATTAAACTGGTCGGTTTTTTTAGTTGGGTCAGCGCTTCCCTGTTCAATGAGTGTGTCGCCGAGTGCAAACCATGCCTCGGCGGCGATTTCCGCCGGACATTTTTCGTTATTAATAACAGAACGGAAATAATCTGCGGCATCTTTGAAGCCTTGTCTGGCAAAGGCGCTTCTCCCAGCCATCATCCTTGCCTGAAAGGAAATCGGTGTATTGATAAAATTAGTATCCTGAAAGATTAACTGGAACTGAGTTTCGGCGTTAGTGTAATCCTGAAGGCGATAGTAATAATTTCCAATCCAATATCTTGCAAGGGCGGCAAGTTGGTTTGTGGAATATTTCTGGATAAATTGCTGGAATATAATCAGGGCATTAGTGTCGTTTCCTGCCTGATAATGGGCGAAGCCTCTGTCGAATTCAGCCTGTGGTTTAATCAAATTGGTGGCATATTTATTATACCAGAGGTCGTATTGTTGCGCTGCAGATCGGAAGTTGCCTTCTTTTATATAAGATTTTGCGATAGCAAGTTCGACTTCCGGAAGTAGAGGGGAATTGGGGAATTTTTTAACAAACAATTCGAGGATTTCACGCGCTTTTGATGGGCTATCTACCCTGTTGTAAGCCTGTCCCATGAGCAAGATGCTTTTCTGTGTGAATTCGGTCTCAGGAAAATAGCGGAGAATCATTGAAATAGCCTGTTCTGCCGATTGCATATCATTAAGACTCACAGAGGCACGAAGTTTCTGATAAAGCGCCTGGACTATGAGCGATTCTCTGATTGTTTGATTTGTGAAATAATTGGTAATCAGGATGTTGTAGTTATAAATAGCATTTGAGTAGTTACCTGTGTAAAGGTCAACATCGCCGAGTTTGAATCTTGCGAGTGCCTGATCAATTGATGGAGGCAGATTATCTGCGGCGAACTGGAAAAATTGCCTGCTTTCCGGGATATTTCCGCTTAGCCATGCGCACCAGCCACGCTGTAGATTTGCCTTTGGGAGTACACTGCTTTTAGGAAAATCAGATAGGATTTTGTTAAAGTGCATTTGAGCCTGACGTAATAAATTAGATTCAGCTGGTGTACTTATTAGTGTGTCATTTGTTCTCCATTTCTGAACGGAAAGCCAATATTCTTTAAGCCTTAATTCACCTGCTGTCAGTAAGATGATATCTATTGATGGTTCATTTGTATAAATTGAGATATAATTTTCGAGCCTTCCTGCGGCTTCTGTCAGGTTACCCGTATTAGCAGAGAGACTTGCAATTTTCAGAAGGGCTAACCTGCGCGTTTCTGGGTCAAAGAACTGCATATATTTATCGAGAAGATTAATCGTTGTCTGAATATTGCCGATATTCTCGTGAACCTCTGCAATAAGTTTGACAGACTGGCTGATCAGTACGTTTTTTTCTGTTTTCTGAGCGAGGGCAAGAAGATTTGTGGAAATAGAAATCGCATCGGCATATCTTTTTGAATCTGAATAAATTTTGCACAAAAGGAAGTGCCATTGCCATTGAAGTTCCGGATTCAATTGTTCCCAATTAATTGACCTGAGAACGCTTTCGGCATTTATGAGTTCACCGATTCTTATTTGTGCTTCTGCAAGAAGAAGTTTCCCCTGAGCAATTTTTTCTAAATTTGATTTATCAACAGGCGTTTTCTGGAACGGACTGTTTGTTGAGCAGAGTATCTGGATGACAGCATTGTAATTATTGGTTTGAAATGCGCAAAGTGCCTGGCGGTAAATAGCGTCCAGGAGCCTTTTGGATTTCGGAAACTCTGTTGCAAGTTTTGTGAAAAATTCAGAGGCAGCACTGTAATTTCCCATGTAATAATAAGACTCCCCGAGGAGATATATATAGTCGTCGGCACGTGCGCCGGCTTTGGGGAGGTAAGTTTTAAGAATCTCAATAGCGCTGTTATAATCTTTGATTTTCATCCGTGCCTGTGCCTGAATAAATGCGGCTTCGGGGACATAAACCGAATTCGGGTGTTTCAGGATAAACTCATTTAAAGCCTTATTAGCCGCATCCCAGAATCCGTCATTAAATAATGCCACAGCAGATTTAAACTCATTTATTTCCTGAGGAGATTCAGAACCAAACGTTGTAGTGGCGGCAAATGAAAAGGTTAGGAAAATAATCAGAATAAATTTTAAAATAATTATTTGCGGGCGATGTTTAATCCGCCCGTGTTGCAAAAAGGCATTCAGTAGTAATTGTAATTTACAGGTAGTCATTACGCCTCGTTATCCGTATATAAATTAACATCAATTTTGATTTAAGACACGCTTTAAATAATACCCGGTATAACTTTTTTCACAGGCTGCAATTTGTTCAGGGGTGCCTTCTGCGACAATGTAGCCGCCATTATTACCGCCTTCCGGACCAAGGTCAATTATCCAATCCGCGCATTTTATAACATCCAGATTATGCTCAATAACAACCAGTGTATTCCCCATTGCGCGGAGTCTGAACAACACATCCATTAGCTTGGATACATCATGGAAATGAAGTCCGGTTGTGGGTTCGTCCATTATATAAAGTGTGCGACCTGTAGATTTGCGGCTTAATTCGGTAGCGAGTTTTAACCTCTGAGCCTCGCCGCCGCTTAAAGTTGTTCCTGATTGACCAAGTTTGATGTATCCCAGCCCGACTTCTGCAAGTGTGAGACACATTTCATATATTTGCGGAATAGAACGGAAAAATGTAACCGCCTCATCTACGGTAAGTTCAAGCACATCGGCTATATTTAAACCTTTGTAATGAATTTCGAGCGTTTCGCGATTATATCGTTTGCCGTTACAGGCTTCACAGGTGATGTAAACCGGCGGCAGAAAATGCATTTCAATTTTTATTAAACCATCGCCTTGACATTTCTCGCACCTGCCACCGCGGACGTTGAAACTGAATCGGCTTGCGTCGTAGCCGCGGATACGCGCTGCGGGGAGTTTTGCAAAAAGTTCCCTGATATAATTAAAGATACCTGTATACGTGGCAGGATTGCTGCGGGGTGTTCTGCCGATCGGCGATTGGTCAATCACTACTACTTTGTCAATTTTTTCTACACCAAGTATTTCACGGTGTTTTCCCGGTGATTCTTTGGAGCCATAGAACATTCTGAAGAGCGCTCGTCGGAGGATATTGTCAACAAGTGTGCTTTTGCCTGAACCGCTGACACCTGTTACACACGTAAGGGTTCCAAGCGGAATCATCACATTGATATTTTTCAGGTTATGTTCTGAGGCGCCGAGAATTTTCAGCCAACCTTTTTCATCGGATGGCTTTACTCTTTTTTGTGGAACAGGGATTTTTAACTCGCCAGATAGATATTTTGCAGTTAATGAACGCGGGTTTTTGAGTATATCTGTCAGAGTTCCGCAGGCGACGACTTCTCCGCCGTGGATACCGGCTCCGGGACCGAGGTCGATGATATAATCTGCGTTGCGGATTGTGTCTTCGTCGTGTTCAACAACAATAACGGAATTACCGATATCACGCAGACTTTTCAAAGTTTTAAGCAACCTATCGTTATCGCGCTGATGAAGTCCAATACTTGGTTCGTCGAGTATGTAAAGAACACCTACGAGTCCTGCGCCGATCTGAGTTGCAAGTCTGATTCTCTGGGCTTCACCGCCTGATAATGTTCCGCTCTCGCGGTCGAGGGTTAAGTATCCGAGCCCGACATCTTTCAGAAACCCAAGTCTTGAACGGATTTCTTTAATGATATCGTTAGCAATTTTTCTTTGGAAATCCGTTAAAATTAATCCTGCGAGGAATTCGTCTGCTTTTTCAATAGATAAAGTGCAGAAGTCCATAATTGATAAGCCCGGAATTTTTGGATTTATTTTGGGGGTTATGAACTCTGACACATCTGCCGTGCTATTAAGTGTTACTGCAAGAATTTCCGGTTTCAGTCTTTTCCCTTTGCATGCGTCGCATGGGAACGGATTCATGAAGGCTTTGAGTTTGTTTCGTGTTGTTTCACTTTCTGTTTCTGCGTAAATTCTTTCAAGTCCGGGGATAACGCCTTCGAATGGTTTTACGATTTTGGTCAATTTATTAGATTTAATGACATAAAATTCAATCTGGGTTTCACCGGAACCATATAGCAAAATTTTTTTGAATTCCTCGGAAAGGTTTTTATACGGGACATCCATTCTCTGGTTGTAATGAGCGCAGAGACCTTTCAAAAGGCTCTTATAATGGGAGGCAAGCCTTTTATCGAATCTTTTCCATGGCAGGATTGCGCCTTCCTCGAGCGTTTTATTTTCGTCTGGCACTATAAGTGACGGGTCGAAAACCAGTTTTTGTCCTAAACCATGGCATACTTGGCATGCGCCTGATGGTGAATTAAAAGAGAAGTGCTTCGGTGTTACTGGTTCATAACTCTTGCCTGTAAGCGGATTATAAATGCGGGTAGAATAAATTGTTTCAGTCCAGCGGGTTTCATTTGGAATCTGAGAGTAAACGATGATAATGCCGTGACCCCATTCAAGGGCAGTTTCTACAGAATCCGCAAGCCTTGAGCGAACGCGGCTGTCAATAATAAGGCGGTCAACGACTGCTTCGATGGAATGTTTTTTTGATGGATCCAGCTTGATCCGAGTGTTTGCTGCGAGTTCGTAAAATTCGCCATCAATTCTTGCCCGTGCAAATCCTTCTCTTGCGAGGCGTTCGATAACATCGCGGAACTCGCCTTTTTCATCTTTAATTATAGGGGCGAGGAGGATTGCCTTCGTTCCTTCCGGAAGGGCAAGGATTTTATCCACGATGTCGGTGGATGTTTGTGGATTCAAAGGGACACCGGTTTCAGGGCAATGGGGTTGTCCGACATGGGCATATAAGAGGCGAAGGTAATCGTAAATTTCAGTGGTGGTAGCGATGATTGAACGTGGGTTTGAACCAGAACTTCTTTGTTCAATGGCAATTGCAGGAGAAAGCCCGTCGATGTAATCCACATCCGGTTTTTCCATCTGGTCAAGAAATTGGCGGGCGTAGGTAGAAAGCGACTCGACGTATTTCCTCTGACCTTCGGCGTAAATAGTGTCAAAAGCAAGCGAGGATTTACCGGAACCACTGACGCCTGTTATAACGACAAGTTTATCTCTGGGAATTTCCAGCGAAATGTTTTTTAAATTGTGCTGGCGTGCCCCGCTAATTCTTATAAATTCTTTAGGCATACTACAAAAACAGCCTTAATATTAATCTCTCAATTTACACCAGAATCATGGGGATTTAAATAGGCGATTTTGAGGTTGATTTGTTATAATAAATATATGCAGGTTTATTGAACATTCTTAAAATAAAATCTTTCGGATTTCAGGTAAAAACATGTTTTTTTAACACTAAATAAACCTTGAAATTGACGGGAAATTTTAGTTTCATTTTTTGCATGAAGACATCCGGATTTTTAAAGATATTTTCGGCAATTATTTTTTTAGCGCTGGTCTTGAACGGGATAACTACAGGTAATGCCGTACAGCAGAAACCCAATATCGTTTTTATCCTTACGGATGACCTCGGAATAAATGACCTTGCCTGTTACGGGAGGACCGAACACAGGACGCCGAATATTGACAAACTTGCAAATCAGGGAATAAGGTTCACAGCATCGTATTGTGCACTTCCTATTTGTTCTCCGAGCCGTGCAGCAATTCTGACTGGAAAGAATCCTGCAAAGTTACATATAACAACATTTTTGCCTGGCAGGCGCGATTGTCCTGCTCAAAAGGTTCTGCAACCGGTTATAAACCAGCAATTACCACTGGAAGAAGTTACTTTGGCTGAGTATTTAAAGAAAGCAGGCTATGTGACCGGGTGCTTTGGGAAGTGGCATTTAGGTGGGAAAGGCTTTGGACCTCTGGAACAAGGCTTTGATTTTTACCATCCAGGCAAGGCAGTTACTCAGCCTTCTGAAACCGAAGGCGGTAAAGGGGAATATGACTTAACAATGGCTGCTATAAAGTTTATTGAAGAAAATTCAGACAAACCGTTTTTTGTCTATCTTGCTCATAATACTCCACATATTCCTTACTCTGCAAAACCGGCGCTGGTTGAGAAGAATAAGAATGCGCTGGAGCCGGTATATGCCGCTTTGATTGAGACTCTTGATGATACTGTTGGGATACTAATGAAAAAACTTGAAGAAAAAGGGTTATCAACGAACACAATAGTGATATTTGCATCTGACAATGGTGGACTTCATGTACCTGAACTTAAACACAAGATTATTACGCATAATACGCCATACAGGGCAGGGAAGGGTTATTTGTATGAAGGTGGGTTAAGGGTTCCGTTAATCGTACGATGGACAGGTAAAATACCATCGGGCAAGGTAATTGATACACCGGTAGTAAATACAGATTTCCTGCCTACGTTGCTTGAGTTGGTTGGTGAAAAGGTTCCAAAGGATATTGATGGAAAAAGTTTTGCGAAAACATTGTTGAGCGGTAAGAATGAGAAGGGAAACAAGAGACTATTTTTCCACTTCCCGCATTATACAAATCAGGGCGGTCGTCCATCTGGCGCTGTAATAGACGGGAAATGGAAATTGATTAAATATTATGATGACGACTCTGTCGAACTATATAATTTAGAAAACGATATCGGCGAAACAACAAACCTTGCTGAAAAAGAACCTGCTATTGCAAAAAGGCTGGAAAAGGCACTTCTGGATTGGATTAAAAAAGAAAAATTACAGACAAATAAACCAAATCCGGATTTCAATCCGGAATTATACCGAAAACTCTACGTTGACATTGATACATCAAAGTATAATGCCGCAAAGTCAACACCGGAAATGTTTGAAAAGATTCTTGAATGGAGAAGACTGATGGATGAGGTGGTCGTCCGAAAGTAGAAATTTCCGGAATTTTTCCTGAATTAAGTTTTAAAAATTTAAACTAATGGTAATGCTTTAACGAGGTTTTGAATTATACACAGAGTTTTCAAAAAGGAGATGACTTTTCGTGTATGATTTTGCGTTGGCTGGATTAAAATGGTGAATTTTTGCTTTGCTATCAATTTAGTTCTATTATGATTTTTTCTATGAAACACACAGAGAATCAATCGCGACGGGCATTTTTCAAAAAGGTAATTGGATTATCGATAACTGCAGGAATTGCCCCATTGATTGTTAATGAAAAGGTAATGGGGGCTGATGGCGAGGTTTCGCCATCAAACCGCATAACACTTGGTTTTATAGGGACAGGAGATCATGGAATTAACAGGAATATCAATGGGTTTTTAAGGCATAAGGACGCAATGATTGTAGCGGTCTGCGATGTGGATGGCTCAAGACGCGAGCATGCAAAACGGTTTGTCGAAGAACGTTATGCAGACAGATTTAAGGACGGTTCATATAAAGGTTGTTCGGCATACCGGGATTTCAGAGAAATTATCGAAAGAAAAGATATTGATGCGGTCGTTATATCAACACCCGATCACTGGCATGTAATTCCGGCATTAATGGCTGTTAAGGCGGGCAAAGATGTGATTTGCGAAAAACCGCTTTCGCTTACTGTTCATGAGGGCAGGGTACTGAGCGATGCAGTGAAAAAGTATAACCGTATTTTTCAGACTTCTTCGGAAAACAGGTCTCAGGAAATTAAGCATTATCACAGGATTGCAGAGTTAGTTCGTAACGGACGAATCGGAAAGATTAAACACATACTCGTCGAACTGCCAAGCGGGTATTCGATAAGACCGGCTTCGAAAGAGTTTGGACCACCGCCGAAGGATTTTGATTATGACATGTGGCTTGGACCTGCGCCGTTTGCGCCATATTGCGAGGCAAGGTGTCACTGGAACTTCCGTTGGAATCTCGATTATTCAGGCGGTATGCTCACAGATTGGGGAGCGCATTTGATTGATATTGCTCAGTGGGGTAATGATACAGAATTGACTGGACCAATAGAAGTTGAAGGGACCGGAGAATTCCCTCCAAGGAATGAACTTTACAACGCCGCAAAGAAATTCCGTGTTTCCTGTACCTATGCGAATGGTGTAAAGATGACCATAGTATCGAATCGCCCGGGGATTCGCTTTGAGGGGACGGATGGCTGGATTGGTAATGAGGGTTGGGCAGCTAAACCAATTGCGGATCCGCCGCAGATACTCGATTATCAGTTGACCGAAAACGATGTTCATCTATACACAGCTCCGGATGAACATAGAAATTTTCTGGACTGTGTGAAATCAAGAAAACAATGTTACGCGCCGGCAGAAATAGGACACAGAACAATTACAATTGCGCATATTGGGAACATTGCAATGATGCTTGGCAGGAAATTAAGATGGGATCCTGTAAAGGAACAGTTTATTAATGACGATGCGGCAAACCAGATGCTTGACCGCCCAAGGAGAAAACCATGGACGCTACCAGAGGTTTGATTTGATAAAGATTAAATCAGAGATTCGAATCTATCTGGGATAAACGCTGAGTTTAGAGAGTCTGTTTTTATAAAGTTGTTTCTTATTAGCATATAAAGGCACTGGTATAGGATACGCTCTGTCATATTGCGTACTACATGCTTTTCATATATTTCATTGAAACATAGAAAATTACGAATTTTTAAATATTTCTTCACCCCTTTACCTCAACATAATAAGAATTTTTTTCTGAGTTTGGGAAAATTTAAATTTTCTTAACTTTTCCTATTTTTAATTTTATTGGCTTACTCGACAATCTTTACTTTGTAATAAACGTTTCCTGAAGAGCCGGGTATAAGCTCGCCGGTAAATATCCATTTTATCTGTCCTGATGAACCGGGAGGCGGATGTATGATTTGGATGGTGGAAATATTTGGCGGAGGAATGCTGTTTGTCGCACTTACGAATACTGTATAGTTTGGTGTGGAATCGTAGATGATAATATTGGTTAACGCGCCTGAGCTGTTGTTTTGGTAGTTTATTTTATATGTAAGAATCTCGCCCGGGAACGCTGTGGGCT
>Ga0078972_1000482_pt2 | contig 13493 bp, 8 predicted proteins | sample YelNatPaOPGAMG01_FD_67568 | JGI IMG/M metagenome (GOLD analysis project Ga0078972, IMG submission 67568) | Hot spring thermophilic microbial communities from Obsidian Pool, Yellowstone National Park, USA - OP-RAMG-01 (SPADES assembly) (version 2) | ecosystem: Environmental > Aquatic > Thermal...
GCGGAGATTATCATTTTATTGTCTTCGAATCTCACGTCTATGGTTCCTTCCGAAGCGTACGGGAGGTCGACGTATATTATCAGCCTATCCCCCATGTCTCTCATAGTGTAGAGTGGCTCCATGACCTCCCCGAATGTTTTTATTCTGGTAGTGCCTGCCTCAGATCTTGACTCACTCAATAATTTCTCTACGTCCTTCCTGATGCTTTCCTCCATCTCACGTAGCTTCTTCTCAAGCTTCTTAAAGAATTCGTCTATTGAGTCACTCATGCCACCCACCTACATGTGTAGCGGCATCCCGTACTCGAGATCCTTCCTCATAGCGGACATCATGTTCGCTGCTTGCTTCATAGTCTCCCTAGCTCTCAACTTAATCATCTCGGCTTGCTCGATGAGGTCTGCAACATCTACTTTCAAACCGAATATCTTCGAGAACACTATGAGCCCCTTAGCAGCCGCTTCAGGATCCGGGAACTCCAGGAAAGACTCTGTGAGGAGAATCAATACCTTAACCCTCCTACGCGCACCCTCCTTCAGCAAGACCGCTGAGGGACCTATCAACAACCCGCTCTCAAGCATCCTAGCACCACCACCCTCAACGAAGTCGTCACGCCCCCCAACCGACGTCACGTAGAAAGTCCTCAAATCATCTAAGTCAAGCCTGTTATGCGCCGGGATCCCCGTAGAGCTAACAACGTAATCAACACCCCTCAACCTAGCGTAGTCCAGCAAAGACGTAATTAGCTGCGCCTGCACGTCAGGCAGCAAACTCACCTCAGTGAAGACCGTCATCAACCTACCTCCAGCAAAAATCCTTACAGGAGGTCTTGAGAAACCCTTATGAATCACCGTTATCGGCGGGAAATACGGTGAGTCAACACCTCCGACCTCGCTAAGCCCTAACTTAGAGGTCATGTAAGACGCGCTTATAACCCCCACGAGACCGGTATCAGGCAACGCAACAAACAACACGCTAGGCCTCTCAAGCTTAAACTCCTCGTATTCAACAAACCTAAAATTACCTAACCACTCCTCCCTATACGACATGCTTAAACACCTGAAATATTATGTATTTCCACGTAAATTAAACTTTTCCACGTTAGAGACCGTAAAAGACCTAATCGCAAGTATTTGAGGTTCCTCAGATAGTGCTGGCGGCTCCCCGCCTTGAAGAGCGGGGGTTCTGCACCCTCTAGGACTTTCCCTCATCTATCGGAAGCCCCTCACCCTAAAGAGCGAAGCCTCCAACATAGTGAGTCGCTATTGCTATAGCGTTAATTGGTTTTGTCATGGAGTTATTTAATAACTGGAGAGGAAATATTATTGAGTTAAAAAATGTTATTGCTTACTGGGTTAATCGATCTTTCCGAACCTCTCAAGTTTGCTTATCACGTCGTGAAGCCCGAGCTTACTTAAGGTTTCTCTTTTCTGAAGTCCTGTATCTTCGTCCCATCCGTGCAGTCTGTAGTACTCGCTAAGCATCTCATTATATTTCTTCCAGTCGATCTTAATGCCTTTTAATGGGCCGCTCTTAACTCCCTCCACGAACACTCTTGGCGGGGGCATGTCATCGATTCTGGTGAAGTTAGCGTGTATCGTGTTAAACGCTTTCTCGTACTCACGTATCTTCCTCCCAACTAAGAGTAGTTCAGTGGGCGACACCTCCTCGCCAACCACCGCATGATATAGTGCCGCGTAGTCCTCAGGCCCCAGGAGCTCCAGCGCGTTACCCCAGTAAGTCGCGAAGTAGCATATCCCGAGAGCGTCAGTAATCGATTTAAAGTTCTCGAACCAGAAAACTAGCTCAGCCTTTCCCTCATAGACTGTCTGAATAGACGCTGTAGGCACCTTGAAGAGTTCGAAGGATTGTGTTGGTGTGTAGTCTCTCGCCTCAGTAGTCGGTGACCCGTCAAGATGCCTCGCCCCTCTAACAGACGTTAAGTGCCCAAAACCCCACGCTATGGCAGTCCTAACAGAGTCTATTATGCCCTGGTTCTTGACCTGCATCGCGTAATATTCTGAACCCCTGCCTATTATTGAGGCTGCCTGCTTAAAGCCTCTAGCTAGGATCTCCCCTACGCCGTCCCTGTAAGCAAGCTTCTTAAGCATCTCAAGCAATGCCTCACCATTACCCCACCTAAGGTCTAAGCCGCCAACTTCATCTCTATTAATCAACCCCTTATTGTATAGCTCGAAGATCCATGAGATGATGGTTGCGGCGTTATCTATGTCAAGCCCTAACTCATTGCAGAGTGCGTTAGCTTTAACTACTACTAGAGGGTCGTCAACGTCAAACCTAGGGCCAAAACCGTAACCTGCGTTTGCCTGGAGTCCCACACACCTGGTTCCCGCGTATTTACCTTCCCGAATCTCAAGTACGTTCATGCATTGCATGAAGCACTGAGGACATCCCTTCATGCCTACCCGAAGCTTTGAAACCCCCTCAAGCAATCTATTTAATTTTCTTTCATCCCAAGTATCATCCTCATAATTCCTGACAGGCAGCATCGAGAGCTTCTGAAATCTAGGTAATACCCTGCCGACGGAGCCGTGAGTCTTATGGATCTTGGCATGATTAGATTTCTCTATCCTGTTAATTATTTCTTCCCTCAACCCGTGAAGTTTCTCGGGGTTAGCAACCGGAACTTCCTTATCGCCGTAGACCGCTACAGCCTTAAGCTTTTTGGATCCTAAGACGCTGGCTATACCGCAACCGCCTGCAGCGTTCCCTTCATCAACTATTACCGCGGACGCGAAGACTAGATTCTCCCCAGCAGGTCCTATAGATAAGACGCTAACCTCTTTCTCAAGCTCTCTTAGCTGTTCAAAAACTTCCGAGGTCGTCAAGCCCCACAAGTGGGTAGCGTCCCTCACCTCTATAGAGTCGTTTAGAACCCACAGATACACAGGCTTCTCAGACCTTCCATGAACTACTATGGCGTCAAAGCCGGCTCGCTTCAATCTATACCCGAAAGACCCGCCAACATTGGAATACCCTATCCCACCGGTGACGGGGCTCTTCGACGACAGGTTAGTTCTGTTTGCTTGAGGGCATTCAGTGCCTACTAAGCGACCCGGGGAAATCACTACTAAGTTATCGGGGTCGAGGGGTTTAACGCTGGGTTCTAGCTCTTGAAAGAGTAGGTACGCTCCAAACCCTCGCCCACCGACTAACCAGCCATATTTCTCGGATTCCTCTAACCGGATCTTCCTCTTAGTCAGGTCTACGAAAGCGATCTTACCTGCTAGTCCACCACACGTATTACCCGGCATCTTCTCCTCCTTACTTGAAGTAAGGCTTAATGCATTCCTCAGGAGGCGGTTTAGTGAACAATGATATTAGTACGGTTAGTAAGAAGCTCGTAATGACGCCCATGCCGACAGGCGGCAGACCGTAAATGCTGAAGCCCCATAGCGTCTGCCAAACCACGAACACTATGACACCGGCTATAGTGCCGACAGCCACGCCTACTGTCGTCACCCTCTTCCAGTAAAGACCGAGCAGTACTGGGACGAACCAGAGTACGCCCATGAGCCCCAGAGTGTAACCACCCAACGTAAGCAACTCTGGCGCTGGGTAGATCGAGTAGTATATACCGACCGCAACAAGCACCCCCGTTAAAATCCTAGATATCAGCAAAGCACTCCTCTCTGAGATCTCCTCCTTTAAGCCTCTTATGACATCTACAGATAAGAACACGGAAGTTAAGTGCACTTGAGTATCGAGAGTTGACGCTGCGGCAGCTATTATTCCTGCGAAAACCGTGCCGGTAATTACTGGATGCATGTATTTAAGCATAAGATACGGGAATATCCAGTCAGACTTGAAACCTTCAGGCATCGTAGGCACTAAAACCCTGCCACCTAAACCTATAATCACGAAACAGAAGTATATTACTGCCAGAGTTATCCACGAGTATATGTACATACGTAGTGAGAGTTTAATATCCTTAGCTGCCTGGATCCTTTGAAGGTATTGTGGGTGAGCCCCAGTGCCTGGAGCCTGCGTAAACCATTGAGCTATGAACCAAGGCAAAGTTAAGAATGACGCGACAGCTACTAAACTCCCCGGCTTTGTCGCCGCCATCCCAACCTCTGGCGGCGTCGATATGGCGGCGGCACTAGCGATTATATTATCTAGACCACCACATAATTGAAGAACGGTTACACCGCCTATTATAGCCGCTATCGTTAGTATGAATCCCTGAATAACGTCTGTCCACGCTACAGCTATTATGCCGCCTAAAATCGTGTAAAGAGCTACGACAACCCCACCTAGAATAACTCCCTCAGAGAAGCTCCTGCCAGTAGCTAACGTATAAACCGCTCCTAAAGCATTTAACTGGACCATGAAGAAGGGTATGAGTGATACACTACTTATTGCCGCTATCAATACTCGGAGATAGCGGCTACCGTACCTTTTCTCGAAGAATTCTGCCGGAGTTGTTAGCAGGACTCTTCTGAACTTATAAGCTATTACAGGACCTAAAGCACTCCCAGTAGCCCACATGATAGGATACACTACATTCGTGATCCCTAACCTGTATATGCCGCCGACACCTCCCAGAAATGAGAGTGCACTTATGAATGTGGCGAAGTAAGTCCCCGTAAGGGCTATAATACCCATTTTATGACCTGCTACAGCGTAATCCTCCAGCGTCCTAACTTTCCTAGCTGCAAGGAAACCTACCGCACCGTAGATTATGAAGTACACTATTATTATCGCGATTATTATTTCTGAACTCATTCACACTCACCTATCCCTCTCCCTTAAGCTTACGGAGAATTACAATCGCAACAACCACAGGCGCTAAACACGCTAAGGTTTGCAACACGATGAACACATATACTGTGTTCATTAATAATTCACCACAAAATATGCTTGTATTTCCAGACTTATAAATTTTTGTTAGGTTTCATGACCTCCAACCCTCTAAGAAACTAGAATACTTCATCAACCCACATATCAACCAGCTTAACAAGAGTAATCGGCGTAGTGTTTTGCATAATACAAGCGCGCGCTCTACACGTTTTATTCTCGTTAAGTGTTAGCAGGGTTTAATAACTGGGGGTGTTAGTTAATAGTAGGGGGTGTTAGTTGTACTTTAGTCCTGGAGTTAAGGAGCGTAGGGAGGATTTCTTTAACTTCGACGTTGAGTTGAGTACGTTGGTTAGGGAGTTAAGTAATCAAACGACTCGAATGATCGTTGTTAAGGGTGTTAGGAGGACTGGTAAGTCCTCGCTTATTAGGGTTGGTTTGAGCATGTCTGGCTTACCTCACGTAATACTTGATGCTAGGAGGTTTGAGTATTTTAGTGTTGACGCGTTTTACGAGATTCTCGCAGATTCGCTTGCTAGGTTGTTGGAGTCTAGGAGGTCTGTCAGTAAGTATTTAGGGATGATCAGAGGCATCTCGATTAGTGGGTTGACTATCGAGTTTGGTTCTAGAGGTGGTTCGACGTTCGCGGAGGTTCTTGAAGCACTGAATAAGTGGGGTGAGGATATCGGGGGCTTCGTGGTATTGGTTTTCGATGAGGCTCAAGACTTCCTCTACTTCCCGCGCTTTGACTCACTCCTCGCACACGTATACGATTACTTAAGCCACGTCAAGCTGGTTTTAGCGGGTTCGGAGATCGGCTTGCTCGATAAGTTGCTGGGGGTTAAGAATGTTAAATCCCCGCTCTCAGGGAGGCCGTACACCACGATAACTATGAGGAGGCTTTCCAGGGAGGAATCGTTGGAGTTTCTTAAGGAAGGTTTTAAGCAAGCTAATATAGTGGTTAATGAGGTTCTGCTGGAAGAAGCCGTGAGCTTGTTCGACGGCGTGATAGGGTGGCTCACCTACTACGGCTACCAAGCCTTGAGACTCGGTCACGAAGGAGCTATCACCAAGACTCTCGAGGAAGGGTCCAAGCTAGTCATGGGAGAGTTAGAGAATTTCCTCTCGTTAAGACCTCAAGCCAGGGCAAGATACCTCACCATACTGAAGCTACTGATCAACCCGTTGAGATGGTCTGAAGTTAAGGCAGGACTCTCAGCCAAGCTTAAAAGAGAGGTTAGCGACAAACAACTCACCCACTACCTGAAAGAACTAATCGATTACGGGCTCGTCGAAAAAATCAATAATGAGTACGTGATAGCGGACCCGCTACTAAAGCACGCAATCCGTGAGCTAAGGACTTAAACTCGGCACGTGAGGTACCTCCACCACAATATAAAATTTCCAATGATGAGGGCTAGGCGCTTGAAACCCCTCCCTCAGTGTATGGGAGGGGTGTTCGGGTTGTTCAGATGCGCCTGAGTCTTGGGTTGAAGATCTCTTCTAGTGAGTAGCTGACTAGAACGAACGCGTATATTAGGAGGAGGATGAACATGCCTGGCGGGACGAAGTACCACCACTTACCTGTTGAGAGTGCTCCTGAAGCGAAGGCGTAGTGGAGTATCATCCCCCAACTTATGTCGTTCACGTTCCCTACGCCGAGGAATACGAGTGCTGCGTGGGAGAATATAGCGTTTGATGTTGCTAGAGCCATGTTCGCGTAAACCACCGGCATGACGTTGGGTAGTATGTGCTTGAAGATTATCCTGAAGTTGCTGGCACCTAAAGCTCTAGCTGACTCAACGTAGGGCCATTCCTTAATCGATAAAACCATTGACCTCACAACCCTCGCCGTCGGACTCCAGCTCAGGAGACCTATGATTAGTATGACGTTGATTAAGCTAGGCCCCAGGATCGCTCCAACAACTATCATCAGTATTAAAGGCGGTATGACTAGGAAGAGGTCTGTAACCCTCATCAAGACCTCGTCCACCAACCCGCCGAAGTAGCCGCTGACCAGCCCTACTGAAGTACCTATGGAGACCGCGACAAGAGCTGCTAGAACGCCGACGATTATCGATATTCTCGAGCCGTATATGTTTAGCGCGAACAGGTCCTGACCCACCTCGTTAGTTCCGAACCAGTGTTCAGGGCTTGGGGGCAGCATATACTTAGACGGGTCTGTCTTGTAGGGGTCTTGAGTAGCTATGACCGGCGCTAAGACGCTGACGGCGGCGAAGAAAGCTATTATAGCTAACCCAACCAACCCTAGCTTATTCCCTTTGAACACCCTCCAGAAATCGATTAGGGAGGCCGCGAGCCTGGCTAGCCCCGGCATCACCGCCTCACCCTCGGGTCCAGGTACCCGTAGATGATGTCGGCTATGAAGTTCGCTAAGACGACCGACACCGTCACCACTATGAAAGCGCCCTGAAGTATCGGGTAGTCACGATTAAGTATTGCGTCGTAGATCAGCCTGCCAACACCCGGCCACGAGAAGACTGTCTCCGTTAAGACCGCGCCGGCCACGACCAAACCCAGGTTTATGGCTATTATGCTCACGGTCGGCAGCATGGCGTTCCTGAGAGCGTATACGCCTAGAATCCTGCGTGTCGGGAGTCCCTGAGCCCTCGCCGCCATTATGTAATCCTCGGTCAAGACATCTATTAACGCACTCCTCAAGATTATGGTGAACTCTCCGTAAGTAACTAGCGTCAGCGTTATGTATGGGAGGATGAAGTGCCTGAAGAAATCCGCTAGGTATGATGTGAGGTCCGGGTACGTGACGCCGTAAGTCAGCATCCCCGAGATAGGGAGCTTAAGGTAGTATATGGAGAGGAGTATCAAGACACCGCCAAGCCAGAAAGTAGGTAGTGAGTAGAGCCCCATAGCGGTCGTGGTGATGATTACGTCAACCTTACTAGCTCTCCTCCAAGCAGCGATCATCCCCGTCAACACGCCTAAAACCACGGAAGTTATTGTCGCCGGTAAGACGAGGATCACGGTATTGATTATCCTGGGGATCAGGACGTCCGTGACAGGCATCTTATAGAAGAATGAGAGCCCGAGATTCCCTTGAAACGCGTTAGCTAAGAATATGAAGAACTGCTCCAACAAAGACTTATCAAGCCCGAACTGCCTCTCAAGAGCTCTTATCTGCTCTAGAGTGAGTCTAGGGTTCCTGAAGAGTAGGCGTATCGGGTCGCCGGGGAGAACACGGAATAAAATGAAGTTTATTGTCATTATAGCAAAAATAGCTATTAAGCTTGCGATCACCCTCCTTACCACGTAAGCTACGTACTTCGAGACCACTAAGAACCTCCCTTCACCTTCTCCTTAACGCGATGATCAAGCCTATAATCACTAAGATAATCACAACCACCCCGACAACCAACTCGGTTGGGAACGCAGCAGGCGGGGCGGTCGTCGGGGTCGTGGTCGGGGTTGATGTCGGTGTCGTAGTAGGTGTTGTAGTTGGTGTAGTTGTCGGGCTCGGGGTTGTTGTCGGCTGAGTTACTGGCTGTACCTTGAGGAACACTGTCCAGTCATAACCTCCGAACGGTCCTCCAGGCCAGTCAAGCTCGAAGCCTGTGAAGCTCTTTACGTAAGCTTGCGGTGGGAGGACCTCGTAGAGCGGTAGGTACGGGAGATCCTCATGCAGCATTTCCTGCATGCGGTATGCGAGCTCCCTGACAGTCTCTATGTCGGGCGCCTTCATCATCTCGTCGTATAGAGCGTCGTATTCTGGGTTTACGTAGCCGCTGTCAGAGGTTCCCATAATCACCTGGTTTGATAGGAATATCGATAATACTGTTGGGTCGTTCGGTGAGAAGAACCAGTCCCAGATATCCATGTCGTGACCTAGCGTCGTGTTACCGCTCTCGTCCTTAGTCCATATTATCGCCGCCATACTTCCTGTGTCCATGGCCTCGACCTCTGCGTGAACCCCTATCTGAGACCACCACTGAGCTATTTGCTGAGCCGCTCTCACAGCTTCCGGCATGTTGCTCGGTACTAAGAGGGTGTACCTCATCGGGGTTCCGTCAGGCGCTTTCCTCACGCCCTCAGAGCTCATGGCGTATCCTGCGTCGTCAAGCATCTTACTAGCTAGGCTGAGGTTGAACTCGTACGGTGTTAGGTTGGGGTGGTAGAACATGTGGGTGGTGGGTAGGGGTGTAGCTATCGGTTTAGCGTACCCGTGCCAAGCGAGTTCCGCAAGGTACGTGACGTTTACTGCGTGTGCTAGGGCTTTCCTAACAACGGGGTCTCTGAGTGTTGGGTTCCCCTTACCTTGAGGGTACATGTTGAACGCTAGGTAGAAGTACATGGTGCCCGGCGGGACTATCACCTCCATGTTGGGGTTAGCTTTTATCTCGTCTACCATCGCGACAGGTATGTAGGGGCCTACAGCGTCTACGTCGCCCGCTCTGAGCGCGTTGGCCGCGGCGGTCACGTCTGAGTAGAAAGCTATCACGATCTTATCTACCTTCGGTATCCAGGACTTCCTGAAGAAGTTGGGGTTCTTCTCCAAGACTATGTACTGACCCTCCTTATAGTCCGTGACCTTGAAGGGTCCTGAACCTACTGGCGGGTAGTCAGGGTATGTTGAGGGGTCTGAGACGTTCCCCCATATATGCTTGGGAACTATCGGTATGGCTGACGCGGCTGTGAGCATGAATATAGCCGTAGACTTACACTTAAACGCTATCGTGTAGTTATCTAAGACTTGAATAGACTCAACCATCTCAACGCTCGGCGCTAGCCTAGACCAGCTCTGAGCGGCTAGCTCGAAGCTATACTTAACGTCCTCGGCAGTAACCTTAACGCCGTCGTGGAAAGTCGCGTTACTAACGAGCTTGAATATCACGGTGGTGCTGTTAATAGTCCACGACTCAGCGAGGTCAGGTATGAACGTGGTGTAGGTCTTGTCAAACCTGATCAAAGTGTCGTAGACGTCTGTCGTCGCCCACAAAGATATCTGCGCGTAGGTCGTGAAGGGGTTGAAGGTATCGAACGAGGTACCGCCCCAACCAACCCTGAACGTCGTTCCCCCGGCCGCTTGAGAGTACGCGTTCACTCCTAGCTCGCCAACTCTTGCCTCGCCGATCAGGCTGTTGCCCGCGTGTACTGAGACGTTGAATGCTCCCGCAACACCTCCCCCAACGTTTTCCACGATCGCTGTGAGGGTGATTTGCTGATTGACGACCGGCTGGGCCGGGCTGTAGCTGATTGAGATCGTTAGATCCGGGGGTATTTGAGCCTTCTTTAACGGTAGGTAGTCTACGTTACTACTATCTATTATGAGCGCCTCATCACATATCCCGTCATTATCTGAGTCAACGCACGTGTCGCTGAAGCCTGTCCTGGCAGGATTACCCCAGTAGTTACCTCCGATAAAGTCGCCGCCGACGATGTTTTTCCCGGGAGTCTTCGTCGTGTTCCAGTAGTTAACCCCTCCCCGGGAAATGAGTATGTTTCCTTTATTGTTGAGCAGGTTATTGTAGAATATGTTGTTGTCTGAGCTGTCTAGCCGCACCCCGTAAGCGGCGTTATCTCTTATCACGTTACCTACTATGGTGTTGTTGCTCGAGATTAACAACATTATCCCGTAGTACTCGTTACCGCTCAGAACGCTGTTCCCTACCATATTACCGCTTGAATCCGTGAGGGACATCCCCTCCTTATTACCTACCGCCACAACCCCCTCTAAGGTGTTGCCGTACGTAGAGTAGAGGAGTATCCCGTAGAAGTTGTTGTAGTTCGCCGTAGTGTTCACGACCTTGTTACCCCCTGAGTAGGAGATCGTTAACCCGGTATACCTGTTATTACTTAACGAGCTGTTCGCGATCGTGTTATTTCTTGAGTCTGATATGTAGGCCCCGTAGGTATTGTTGATTGACGTGAGATACCTTATCTCGTTATCGTTTGAGTTGAATAGTGAGACCCCGGTACCGAGGGTGTTATTCATTACCGTAACTTTCTCCAGTCTGTTCCTGCTTGAAGCCCAGAGTATTACCCCGGTCGTGGCGTTACCTATCACGAGATTCCTCAACGTTATGTTCTCACTCCTAACAAGCACTACCTGACCGGCGTTACTTGACTCGTCTATCACCACGCTCTCCTCGTTCTCGAGGTAGATCAAGTTCTTGCCGTTGACCGTCACGTTCTCGACGACGTTATCGTAGGAATCATACACTACGAGACCGTTGTTTACGAACACGCCATCCCTCACGGTGTTGTTGTGTGAGTAGTAGAGGAGTACCCCGCCAAAACTATTGCTTACTAACACGTTCTCGACAGTGTTGTTTCTCGAGCCGGTCATGAACACCCCGCCCGCGCCGTTATCCCTTAACACCGCGTCAACCACCGTGTTGTTGTTCGAGTAGTCTATGTAGACACCGTAGTTGCTGTTACTCACCGTCACGCCCTCCAACCCGCTCCCGCTCGAGTAGTAGAGGTACACACCTTGATTATACCCAGCAATCTTCACGTTCTTTATCACCACCCTACTACTGCTCACTACTTTAATCCCTACCCCGGACCAACTCGTTAAATTCCCTACCAAGCTATGACCACCCCCGTCAAGAACTATGTCGCTACCGGAGATCTGAATGCAGTAATCCACCCCGTACTGAAAACCGTTAAGGTCTGACGCGAGGGTATAGTAGCCTGGGTCGTGTATGTCTGTACAGCTAGAGATGAACGTACTCGAGGAACTCACGACACCAACTAAACCCGTTGACGCGACAACATAGATGACTAACAAAGCCGTAACACACAAGAACGCTGAAAACCTACCCATAACATCACAACACTTAATAATGACATGCAGAGGTATTTATATTCATCGAAAACCCTAACCGAAGGCTCCATCCCCGTAAGGGAACCCCACCCTCCAGGACGGGGTCAATCCGTGGTTAGCGGTGCTACAGAAGCTACCGAGTCCCCCTCGAATACGTAAGCGTTTTTAGTGATTGATATGAGTTTCCCGGAGGTCGGTGAGGTGATTGCGGCGCCGCTCACGTAGCACAAGGTATCGCCCTCCCCCACTGTAGTGTCCGGCTCCGCGACGGTTTTCGGGAAGCCCTCGGTAGGTGTTTTCGCTTGAACTAGCTTGCCATAGTATGTCTTAACCCCCTGCTCCACACACTCTGAGTCCGTGATTACCCCGAGCTTCTTCAGAGTCCCCGCAACAACCTTGAAGAGCCTCTACCCCAAACCTCGCTGTAGTACCCGTCACCTCCCGGGATCTCGATTATCGCTGAAGGTATGCCCTTATGTGCGGCCTCAACGAAGAGCCGACCCCCTCAAGCCCGTTGACTCCACCACCATATCCCAAGGTATTGACTCCCTGAATCCCCTGACCTCAGGGAACTCACATTCTCGAAGTATGAGTAGGGCTTCCTATCTCTTTCTCAGTCTAGAATACAGTATTGTGATCAACGTAATTGCGTCTACCACCACTGCACCCGCTTGGGCTACAGTGACTCATAGTTATTTCTAGCACAGCATCTGACGGTGGGGTTGTATTGGAAGGAAAAATAGGTTAAAAAATTTATTATGTGCTTAACGCATTCACAACCGCTCCATATGCGTCCACGAGCCCATAACCGTAGTAGGGGTCGAAACCGGGATCACCGAGATCTACTGCTGTTGTGGTGAGTACTTGCTCTACCTCCTGTGGCGTTAGCTTCCGGAGTCCTGCGGCGACCCTGATTGACTGGATCAGCGCCACTGTGGCTGAGACGTGGGGGCATGCCATGCTGGTGCCGCTGGCGTACGCGTACCTGTTCTTAGGCCAGGTTGACAGGATGTTGACTCCGGGCGCGGTGAGCGTTGGGTTTCTGTTACTCCAGCTAGGGACTTGATAGCTCTGGTCGACTACCCCCACAGCTATCACTTCGTCGTAGGCGGCCGGGTAGCTCGGGTTGTCAGCGCCTTCGTTTCCCGCCGCCGCAACCAGCGTTACATTGTAGCTGTACGCGTACTGAACGGCATCGTGGAGGGTGGTCGAGTCCGGACCCCCGAGGGACATGGAGATCACGTCAGCGTCGTCGGGGGTTCCAGGCGTTCTGTCAGGCCCTTTCACGGCTTCCACGATTCCTTTCGCGACGTCGCTCACGTAGCCGCTTCCTGAGGCGTCTAGAACCCTGATCGCGTAGAGGATTACCTTCGGAGCGACGCCGGCGACGCCCAATCCATTTAGCCTGGAGGCTATTATCCCAGCAACGTGCGTTCCATGCCCGTTCGCGTCGCTACACTTCTTTAGGTTAGTGCCGCTGTAGTAGGTCTTGAGGTTCCTTAGCGAGACGACGCACCACGTCACAGCCCCCTGCAGGTCATTGTGAGCGTAATCTATCCCCGTGTCGACGACAGCAACGCTCACGGTCTCGCTGTAGCCGTAGGCAGCGTCGCCGTAAGTGCTCTCATACCCTACCCACACGTCCGTCGCGTTAATCATCTCGACATTCCACTGGACCTCGTCAAGGAGCCTCACGGGCGCGTCATCCTCGACGTACCTGACGAACGGTAGGGAACGCAGGTGTTGGAGAGCCTCCGCAGGCAGGCTTAACACGATCGCGTTGATTTCAGGGATCTCGAGCTCCACGGAGCCAAGCCCCTTGAGGACGGCCCTGGCTTCAGCGTATCTAGAGCCGTCGACACCGACCACAACC
>Ga0078972_1011720_pt2 | contig 13487 bp, 8 predicted proteins | sample YelNatPaOPGAMG01_FD_67568 | JGI IMG/M metagenome (GOLD analysis project Ga0078972, IMG submission 67568) | Hot spring thermophilic microbial communities from Obsidian Pool, Yellowstone National Park, USA - OP-RAMG-01 (SPADES assembly) (version 2) | ecosystem: Environmental > Aquatic > Thermal...
TGATTAAATACAAAGTGGAATTTGGCACAATAACCGGCGGGAAAGAAACGGTTCGTCACACCGTTACTAACATTGTCTGCGGCGATGCTTATATTATAAACGGACAATCCAATGCGCTTGCAACCGACACTTCCGAACAAGCCCCAGCCGAGACGAACGAGTGGATTCGCAGTTATGGCAGCCCGGACAATAATCCTGCCGCAGGCAACGTGAATCTGTGGTGCAATCCAGTTTGGAAAGCCCGCAAGGGAGAAAAGGCAGAGCTGGGTTACTGGGGGATGGAACTTGCAAAGCGTTTGGTCGAAAGCCAAAAGATTCCAATCTGCATAATCAACGGCGCAGTTGGCGGCACGCGGATTGACCAACATCAGCGGAATCCGGAAAATCCCGAAGACCTCAACACCATTTACGGCAGGTTGCTGTGGCGCGTGCGGCATGCGAAATTGACTCACGGTATCCGAGCAATAATCTGGCATCAGGGAGAAAACGATCAGGGCGCCGATGGTCCCACTGGCAAATATGGATGGGAAACATATCAGCAATATTTTATCGAGTTGGCAGCCGGCTGGAAAACGGATTATCCGAACGTCCGTCACTATTATATCTTCCAGATCTGGCCTAAGGCATGCGCAATGGGTGTGAACGGCTCGGACAACATGCTGCGTGAGGTTCAGCGCACATTGCCATCGCTCTTCTCAAATATGAGCATTATGTCCACTGTTGGAATAAAACCGCCGGGTGGTTGCCACTACCCGCTTGCTGGATGGGCGGAATTTGCGCGACTGCTTCAGCCGCTTATTGAACGCGACTTCTACGGAAAAACCTTCTCTCAAAGCATCACACCGCCAAATCTTGTCAAAGCAAGTTACACAGATGAGCGCAGGGACGCCATTGCGCTCGAATTCGACCAGCCTGTTGTATGGACTGATGCCCTTGCAAGCCAGTTCTATCTCGACGGCGAATCGGGTAAAGTGGTCTCAGGGGCTGTAAACGGAAATGTGTTGACATTAAAACTTGCAGCTCCTGTAACTGCGCAACGTATCACATATCTCGACAGCAAATCGTGGAGTCCTACTAACCTGCTTTATGGCGTCAACGGAATTGCTGCGCTAACGTTCTGTAATGTCCCGATATCTGCAAAATGAAATCAATCGCGACAACAAATTATGAAAGGAATTATGATAACAAAAGCCAGTCATAAAACCGGCGCACAATCACCGGCAAGGTTGCAAAAATTAGTTTGCGGATTTTGCCGGATGAAAGCGCAGGTAAAAAGCATAAAGCGCATGGTGAACTCCCCTACCCTACTTTTGGTGTTGTCGATTGTCCTGATCGCCATTAGCGGCATCAGGGTTTATGGAGCAGATACTGCTACGAAGTCTGTATCAACAGCTTCTTCATGGAAGATAGGGACGCCCATTGTAACTTATTGGGCTGGACCGGGCTATCCCGGAGGGTCGCCGATGAACGATGCTGCAGCAGAACAGTTGGTCGAAGGGGGCTGGAATCTGGTGTGGTGTCATGAGAAGGAACTGGATGTAGCGCAACGCCATGGTTTGCGTGGTTTGTTATACGATCCGTTGTTGAACCCAGCGGCACTCGACAATCCTAAACAACGCGAGGCTCTGGACGCGCTCATAAACCGTGTGCGGCAACATCCTTCGCTTTACGCATACTTTATTGTGGATGAGCCGAATGCATCTGCATTCCCTGCGCTTGGCAAACTCGTGGCATATCTCCGTGAGCGCGACCCGTCCCATCTCGCCTATATCAATCTCTTCCCCACATACGCCAACAACGAACAATTGGGAACGAAAGGCGATAGAATTACGGCTTACAAAGAGTATCTGCGACAGTATGTGGAGGTTGTACGCCCAAGTCTGCTCAGCTACGACCACTACCAGTTTATGAACGGAGGCGATACCCCGGAGTATTTCCTGAATCTGGCGCTTATACGCGAGAAAGCGCTGGAATCCGGTTTACCTTTTTTGAACATCGTGCAAGCAAGTTGCTGGGTTCCTAATTCAGCAGGTTCACCACACGCTCCCCGCGTTCCAAATGGTGATGAGATGCGCTATTTGGTCTATACAACTCTTGCTTATGGAGCACAGGGAATTTCGTATTACGTTTATTGTTATCCAAACCATGAAGGCGGCATAGCGCGCGCAGATGGCACTCCGACACCACTTTATCACGCCCTTAAATCACTTAACCGGGAATTTGTGGCAATCGCAAAAGAGCTTCAGCCGCTAATTTCGTTGGGCGTGTATCACGCGGGGATGCAACCGCCCGGCGCAGTTCCTCTCCCGAAGGATTCCGTTTTCACATTCGACCCGCCAGTATCTCCAATCCCGTACAAGCCGGGCGAACGTGTGCGGGGCTTGCTGCTCAGCGAATTTGGCTTACGCGGCAAAACCAATACAATGGTTACGCATGCGCTGATTGTAAACCTTGACTATAAAACCGAACAGGTCGTAAAACTTAATGGTCCGGCGCAACTGGAAGTTTTTGATGCCATGGAGGGAAAATGGTTATCAGTTGACGGGAAGAGCGCAGAACTGCATTTGATGCGTGGCGGTGGAAAACTTGTGCGTGTGCGACAATCAGACAAAAACTAATCTGCGTGCTAAAATAGAGATATGGAAAATGTTTTTCAAAAGTTAATGATATACGCCATCCCATTGGTGGAAATAATTGATACACTGATTTTCTCGAGACCCCAGTAACCAAAAATATGAAATCAATCGCAACAAATTATGAAAGGAATTATGATGACAAAATCCAGTCATAAAACCGGCGGACAGTCACCGGCAAGGTTGCAAAAATTAGTTTGCAGATTTTGTCGGATGAAAGCGCGAACCGTGATGCTGTTTTTCATAGCGCTGTTTATTGCTACGGTGGTCAGTGCTGCGGAAAAGCCGAATATCGTGGTAATCCTTGCCGACGATCAAGGCTGGGGCGACCTTAGCATTAACGGCAACCGCAATTTGTCCACGCCGAATATCGACTCACTTGCGCGCGATGGGGTGATGTTTGAGCATTTTTATGTTTGTCCGCTCTGTTCGCCAACACGCGCAGAGTTCCTCACAGGTCGCTACCATGCCCGTCTTGGTGTAACCGGTGTTTCGACTGGGCAGGAACGTCTCGACCTTGGCGTGAAAACCATTGCCGACTATTTCAAAGCCGCTGGCTATTCCACGGGGTTGTTCGGCAAATGGCACAACGGCAGTCAATGGCCATATCATCCTAACGCGCGCGGTTTTGATGAATTCTACGGATTTACTTCCGGTCACTGGGGGCAATATTTCAATCCTGTTCTGGAACACAACGGGAAATGGGTTCGCGGCAAAGGATATATTGCTGATGATTTTACCGATCACGCCATTGAATTTATCGAGCGCAACAAAAACCGTCCGTTTTTATGTTATCTGGCGTTTAATACACCACATTCCCCGTTCTGTGTCCCCGATGAATACTGGAATCGGTTCAAAGATAAACCCATCGTTATGCGTGGCAAGGACGGCGACAAAGAGGATTTGCCCGTCACACGTTGCGCGCTGGCGATGTGCGAAAACATTGACTGGAACGTCGGACGTGTTCTGAAAAAACTCGACGAATTAAAGCTCGCCAATAACACAATAGTCATCTATTTCTCAGACAACGGACCTAACAGCTGGCGCTGGAACGGCGGTATGAAAGGACGCAAAGGCTCTACTGACGAAGGCGGTGTACGCTCGCCGTTTTTTATACGCTGGCCTGACCGGTTGCCAAGAGGCAAAGTAGTGCCGGAAATTGCCGGCGCGATTGACATCCTGCCCACGCTCGCAAGTCTGGCTGGCGTTCCACTTACAGGAGCCGGGCAACTGGATGGACGCGATTTGTCGCCGTTGTTGTTTGGCACAGCGCGCGATTTGCCTGAACGGATTATTTTCAATCAGTGGGGCAAAAATATCAGCGCGCGAACGCAACGTTATCGTCTGGACGAAAAAGGCGCGCTTTTCGATATGGTTACCGACCCGGGTCAGAAAACCCCGATTAACAATCCCGAGATTACAGCTCGGCTTACGAAAGCAGTGGATGAGTTTCGCGCCAGTTTGCCACAGCCGAAAGAAGATCGTCCGTTCACTGTTGGATATCCCGAGTTTCCGATGACGCCATTGCCGGCGCGCGACGGCGTTCCGCATGGCAATGTCCTTCGTAGCGCGTCTGCACCTAACTGTTCGTATTTTACTCACTGGACAAGCCCAGAAGACTCAATGACGTGGGATATCGCCGTTAATACCAGCGGCGAATATGAAGCGTCGGTTTATTACACATGCGCTGAGTCCGACGTTGGCTCGGTTATCGAACTTAGCACACGCAACGGTGGCAGGGTCGAAGGAAAAATCACAGAGGCTTGGGACCCGCCGTTGAATACAGAAGAAGACCGCGTACCACGCAAAGGTGAATCGTATGTAAAAGATTTTCGTGAACTAAAGCTTGGTCGGATTTTACTGCGCGCCGGACGCGACACATTGACACTTCGTGCCCTTCACGTCGCAGGCAAGCAAGTGGCAGACGTGCGTCTCGTTACACTTACGTTGATTAAACAGGAAGGGAATAAATAAAATTGTAACAGATAAAAATTGTCCTATCCGGAAAACCTACAATAAACGTCAGAAACATTGAAGCAATCAAAAGTAAAAAATGTCGCAGGAAAAAGTGAGTTTTTATGACTGTAACTAAACTAAAAACTGAATCTAACTCCCTAACTAAGTTACGGAAGTTAGTTTGCGGATTTTTCCCTTTATGTTGGTTCTTCGGCATCTTTCTCGTAAATACTACATCTGCCGAAATCGTCGGCGAGCGTCCGTATGAAATGGTATGGGCTGGACGAACAAACGATACCCGTCTGCCGCTGATTGACTTTGAGAATCTTGAAGGCTGGCGCGTTGAAACCAAAGACGCTTTTGCCACGTTTACCCGCTCGCGTGAACAGCAGATCTGGGGCAATTACGTCGGAAAACTTATTTATCGTTCTGCCGGCAAAGAACCGGTTGTAACGTTGCGTCCGCCAAAACCAATCCCCGTGCCTGCGCCGTTTGATTGTGTCAACCTCTGGCTTTACGGCAACAACTGGGCGTGGGAACCTGACCCGACAACGCCGCAGGTGAATGTAAAGGTTTTGTTTCGCGATTCCGAAGGCAGAGTCATCCGCATTCCGCTTGGTCATGTGAACTGGAAGGAATGGTTTCTGATGCATCGTCGCCTGCCGTCGGAAACAACCGGTTCATTCGAGGGAATCGAGTTTACCAATTGCCGCAATACCGAAGACCGCGCGCTTTATTTGGACAACCTCGCCGTCTATAAAGAAGAACTCAAACCTCTGACGTTCCAGCCGCGTCCGAAACCCCCGTTTCCGACACGCGAGGAAACTATCCTGCCCGACAATCTGACTTCGCGGTTCAGTGTTAGCCTTACTCAATCCGGCGCTGCATACCTTTTCCGTTACAATGGCGACGACGGCGAACTTGAATACCGCTACGAACCGCGTACCGGCACGCTAAGCGACATAACCGCGTGCTGGATAGGCCGCGGCAAACCGTTCCAGCCGCTTTACGGCGGCGGTGTCGTCCCCACAAATGCCCCCAAGTTGCTCGAAATCCGACAGGTTGGCAATACGGTAGTTGCAAACTGGCAACACGTTACTTACACGCTCCGGCTCTGGCAGAAATCGTTGGTTGTGGATATTTCTGCCCCCGGAGGAACCGTAAGCGAAGTCCGTTTCGGCAAAGCCATAGGTCTGGAGAACCCGCGTCTCGTAACGTTGCCTTATCTCTCTTATGGCGGACAGCGTCCGGCTGTGGTCGTCGCTGGACCGCCGGATAAACCGTTATTTATTTTTGCCCTGCCGGATTACTATCGTTCGCAGGCGTCATCGCTCTGGGCAATAAACGACATTGCCCCAGACGGCGTAACATATAATGGCGGCACACGTTATCTGCCTAAAACTGATGGCAAACGCAATGACTGTTTTGAGCGGTTTTTCCTGACTATCTCGCCTCGATTTGAAGAAGTCCTGCCAAACATTCCGAATCCGAAATCGCCGTGGATGCATGTTGCCGGCGAACGACTCTGGCGTGCCCATGGCGCAAGCAACCGCGAACGCGACTACGAGTATTGGAAAAATGTCGCCCGCTATGGTATGACAAATGTGGTAATCACAGACCACGAAACCGGCTGGCGCGATGGTGGCGAGAGTTTTACATTCCGCACACGCGCAGCTCCGAAAAAAGGCGGCGATGAGGCTCAACGCGATTATTCTGCAAAACTTCACGCGCTTGGTTTCCGCTACGGCATTTACAACAACTACACAGATTTTGCGCCAGTCAATGAGTTCTGGGATGAGGACATGGTAACACGCCTGCCCGATGGCAACTGGCAAAACGCATGGGCTCGGTGCTATAACCCGAAGCCGCTTCGTGCCGTAGAATACGAGGCGAAACTCGCCCCAATTATCCAGCAGAAATTCCATCTCAGCACTGCTTATTGCGACGTTCATACTGCCGTTACGCCGTGGCATTATGTGGACTACGACGCTCGCGTTCCCGGTGCAGGAAAGTTCACAACAACGTTCTATGCCTACGGCGAAATCCTGCTTCATCAGAAGCAAACGTGGAACGGTCCGGTTTACAGCGAGGGCAATCACCACTGGTTTTATGCGGGGCTTGCCGACGGCAATTATGGACAAGACCAAGCTGCTCGTCTGGCAGTCAATCCGTGGCTGGTTGACTTCGACCTCCGCAAGATTCACCCGCTCTGCTGCAATTTTGGCATGGGCAATCTGGAGATGTTCTACGGAAATCATAACTTTTACAAAGAACGCTCCGACTGGCTCGACCGGTTCCTTGCTGCAACACTTGCATTTGGTCATACAGGTTTTCTCGTGATGGAAGGCGGTATCGAAAACGCAGTTCGCAGTTATTATGCACTGCAGCAAATCCATGCCGCTTACGCGCAATCCACTGTCGCGGAAATCCGTTACGCCGACGAACATGGTCAGTTGCTCAACACCAGCGCTGCTGTTGCCACAGGCGCATTCCATCGCTCTCAGATTGTTACTCGCTACGAAAATGGAACGCTCGTTATTGTAAATGGACACCCCACAGAAATATGGAAAACCGCCGAAGCCGAACTGCCGCCAAATGGATGGTTTGCCAAAAGCAGTGACGGCAAGCTTGTTGCTTTCAGTGCTATTGTGGATGGTCATCGCGCCGATTATGTGGATTCGCCTGAATATATTTACGCCGATGGTCGCGGCACATTCACCCGTTTTCCGAAAGCGGCATCCGATGGTCAGTTAATCGCGCTCAGGCGTGCTGATGGCACGCTTGAAGTTATTCCGGTTGGCAAGTGTTCCTCTTTCGGCGTTGCTCTGGATGGCAGAACGGCAAAAGCCATCGCCCTTGATAAAGACAGACGCGAACTTGGCGAAGCAGAGACGCGGTTCAGCCGTGGTCTTGTTTATGTGATGCCGCATGCCGGTGCCTTCAGCTACATTCTTATACCGGGCGAAAAAGTGTCGGCATTGCCGCAGTATCCCCGCGAGAAAGTTATCCCAGGCGAATATGTTCCAATCGATGCTCAGCCGGGTAGCCGCGTCTGGAAGCAGATTGACGGCGCATGGGTTGACTTTACCGTTGTTCCGTTTGTTTACGCGAAGCTGAGCGTGGATGAGAAGTCGAACGACAAATTAAAATTGGAACTGACCTCCAATGCGGCAACATCGCTTGTTGCTCAGGTTACACTCGAGAACAACACACAGACAGCCACGCTTGAGCCCTCGAAACCTGTGTTCTTGACATTTCCGCTCGGGCAGCGGGATTCTCGCACTCTGCTATTGCAGGTAACATCGGGCAAACTCAGCTTCACGCAGCGTTGGCAACTGAAAACTGAATTAAAACATCTCCCTGTAGCGTCATTATCGGAACAATTTATTGCCGGTCAATGTCTTCGGGGACAAACAGAGGAAAGTCTGAATTCGCAAACCGGAGCAATAGCGCATCAGGAGGCAAACCTGACATGCGGCGGAATTTCAAAACCGGGGATTTTTATGCATCCGCCCTATAAGACCGGCGTTGGCTATGCATTTGCAAAGTTTGAACCGATAACACTGGTCTCGAAACCAGCGGCGTTCCGCTGCGATATTGGTAAACGCGATGGCAGCGACCGTGGCGACGGCATCCTATTCCGTGTCGTTATTATTGAACGGGACGGCAAGGAAACGGTCGTTGCAGAAAAACAATGGGCGGAACACGACTGGACTTCACTGGAAGCCGACCTCTCCCGTTGGGCTGGTAAAACAATCCGTATCAAACTTATCAGCGATGTTGGCGTGTCTAACAACTCAGTCGGCGACTGGGCATGTTGGGCGAACCTGCGTATTGAGACAAAGGAACCAGTCCTTCAAACAACTGTTTATTGACAGCCTTGAGCCTCATCTATTCACCAGTTTGTTAGCGCAATGGAAATTGACCGTGGCATTGGATGATTGTTAAACCCAAATTTTTGTGGATTGTCCCCAGTCTTACGCCGTAGTGTAAATCTTTGCATAGACCCCTTATGCAATCGTATTGAATTTTCCAGATAATGTTTGCGCGCTGCAATAGAACGCTTCATAATAAAGTACAATCACAGGATCGGAAACGATACCTTATGTTTGTTAGTATTTTCAATGATGTTATCGGACCGGTGATGCGGGGACCTTCGAGTTCGCATTGCGCGGCGGCGTTGCGAATCGGACGGCTGGCACGCGATTTAATGGACGGCGAGCTGACCGATGTGCTCGTCGAGTTCGATCGCAATGGTTCGCTGGCGATGACGCATGAATCGCAAGGTTCCGACATGGGGTTGTTTGGGGGTTTGCTCGGTTGGGATGCTGCGGATGAACGGTTGCCGGGAGCATCGCAGGCGCTGCGTGAAGCAGGCGTGCGCGTGCGTATCGAGACGGTGGACACCGGTGACCCACATCCGAACACCTACCGTCTCACGTTGCGCAACCCACGGGAACAACATTCACTGATTGCCATCTCAACCGGCGGCGGTATGGTTGAGATCATTGAAATTGACGGGTTCAAGGTTTCGATCTGCGGGGATTACTACGAGACGTTGGTGTGGGTGGACGGGGATGGCGAGGCGGTGGTTCGCGAGCTTAGCGAGCGGGTGGCGGCAGATGCAATTTTGTTGCACAAATCCAAAAATGGTCAATTGGTGGAAGTGAAAGCTAACCGCTTTGTTGATGAGCAGGTGTTAGCGGGAAGGAAGGTGAAACGGCTCGCACCGGTGTTGCCGGTTTTGTCGCGCGCGGGGATGAGCGTGCCGTTCACGACGTGTGCGGAGATGTTGCGGTACGATAACGGGCGCGGGATGCCATTGTGGAAGCTGGCAGTGGAGTATGAGAAGGCGCGCGGGAACTTGACCGAACCGGAGGTCATTAGGCGGATGGTAGAGATTGTGCGGATTTTGCGGCGCTCAATTGCGCAGGGTATCGCTGGAACGAAGTACGACGACCGGATTCTCGGGCATCAGTGCGGGAGGTTCAACGAGTTGATGCGAGCCGGTCGGCTACTCAACGGCGGGGCGTTGAACCGAATCGTGCTGTACGCATCGGCATTAATGGAGGTGAAGAGCGCAATGGGCGTAATCGTAGCGGCGCCAACGGCTGGCGCCTGCGCAGCGTTGCCCGCGGCGGTGATTGCAATGGCAGAGGAGATGAATTTAGACGAGGAGGCGATGGCAAAGGCTATGCTCGCAGGCGGGATTATCGGTGTGTTTATTGCGACGCACTGGACATTTGCAGCAGAAGTGGGCGGTTGTCAGGCTGAGGCTGGTTCGGCATCGAGCATGGCAGCTGCGGCATTGGTGACACTGGCGAACGGCACGCTGGCGGAATCGGTGGCAGCAGCTTCGATGGCGTTGCAAAACGTGATTGGGTTGATCTGTGACCCAGTGGCAAATCGGGTGGAGGTGCCGTGCCTCGGCAAAAATGTGATGGCGGCGAGCAACGCGTTGGCGTGTGCGAACATGGCATTGGCGGGTTATGATCCAGTGATTCCGCTGGATGAAGTAATTGATACTGCAAAACGCACGTCCGAACAGATGCCGCGCGAATTTCGGTGCACAGCATTGGGTGGATTATCGATAACGCCGACGTCGAAGGCGCTGGAAAAAATTTTGGCTTTACGAAAATCGTCCGGATGTAATCAATGTGGTACAAAACAATCGGAGGATAAAATCCTATGAACTTCAAACTTGAAAAAGACGCCATCCAGGAAGCGATGGCTAAACTGAAATTCAGAACACAGGCGTTCATTGACGGCAAGTTCGTGGATGCGCAAAGCGGTAAGACGTTCACGACGGAAAACCCGGCAACGGGGCGTCCGATTGCGCAGATTGCTGCGTGCGACCAGGCAGATGTTGACCTTGCTGTCAAGTCTGCGCGTAAGGCGTTTGAGAGTGGCGTTTGGTCGCGAATGAAACCCGGCGATCGCAAGAAGGTGTTGCTGAAATGGGCTGATTTGCTGGAAGCCCATGCCGGCGAACTCGCGTTGCTTGACACACTCGAAGCCGGTAAGCCTATCAGTGATTGCGCGACGATAGACATCCCCGACACGATCCACTGCATCCGCTGGCACGCTGAGTTGATTGACAAACTTTATCGCCACGTGGCACCTACTGGTCCAGAAAATCTCGCGCTGATTCTGCGCGAACCGATTGGCGTGGTCGGGTGTGTGATCCCGTGGAATTTCCCAGCACAGATGGCTGCGTGGAAACTCGGTCCTGCGCTGGCGGCTGGTAACAGCGTCGTGCTCAAGCCGTCTGAGTTGACATCGCTAAGCGCGATTCGTATGGCAGAACTCGCCGCCGAAGCCGGGCTGCCGGCGGGCGTGCTGAACGTCGTGCCCGGTTTTGGTGAAACAGCGGGACAGGCAATCGGTCGTCACATGGATGTAAACATGGTGGCGTTTACTGGCTCAACCGAGGTTGGTCGGCTCTTCCTCCAATACGCCGCAGAATCGAACCTCAAGCGGATCATTCTCGAATGCGGTGGCAAAAGTCCGCAAATTGTATTCGCCGACGCGCCCGATCTCGATGTCGTGGCAACCAACGTGGTCAACTCAGCGTTTTGGAACATGGGCGAAAATTGCAGTTGCGGTTCCCGCCTCATCGTTCACAAGAAGATCAAGGATGAGTTATTGGCGAGGGTTGTAGCGCTTGCCAAGACGTGGAAAGTCGGCGACCCGCTTGATCCTCAAACCAAGCTCGGCGCATTGATCGAGAAACCGCACCTTGAGAAAGTCCTCGGCTACATTGCTGCTGGCAAGGCTGAAGGCGCGAAGCTCGTTATGGGCGGCAAACGGATCCTCGAAAACACGGGCGGCTATTTTGTCGAAACGACAATCTTCGACAAAGTCAGTAACCAAATGAAAATTGCCCGCGAGGAAATCTTCGGTCCGGTGCTTTCGGTGATTCCGTTCAGCACCGAGGAAGAAGCTGTGGCAATCGCCAACGACACCCATTATGGCTTGGCTGCCTCGCTCTATACACAGGACTTGAATCGTGCCCATCGCGTCGCTCAAGCTATTCGCGCTGGCACGGTGTCGGTGAACTGTTATTCCGAGGGGGACATCACCACGCCATTCGGCGGATTCAAGCAATCCGGTTTCTTCGGACGCGACAAATCCATTTGGGCACACGAGCAGTACACCGAATTGAAAACTATCTGGATTCAGTTGACCTGAGATATGAAAGAAAAACTTTATGGTATTTTGGCAGCACTCGTGACGCCGATGAAGGCAAACGAGGAAATTGATTATGCCACACTGGGAGAGTTCACTGATTATCTGATCCGCTGCGGCGTTCATGGACTCATCCCGCTCGGCAGCACTGGCGAGTATTACGCGCTATCCGCCGCCGAACGCGAAGCCGTCATTCGAACGGTTCTGGAGGCAGCTCACGGACGCGTGCCAGTCATCGCTGGCACGAATGCTGGGGGAACACGCGATGTCATTGCGTTCTCTCGGCAAGCGGAACAACTCGGTTGCGCGGGCGTGATGCTGGCAGCGCCGTATTATTCGTTGCCGTCCCCCGCTGAACTGTACGCTCATTTTCGTGCAGTCAACAACGCCATCGGCATACCGATCATGCTCTACAACTATCCTAAACGCACCGGCGTGGACATGTCGCCAGAGTTCATCGCGCGGTTGGCGGAATTAAAGAACATCCGCTACGTCAAGGAGAGCACTGGTGAAATGCCGCGTATCACAGAACTACTGCGCCGTTGTGGCGACCGACTCGGTGTGTTCTGCGGTTGCGACACCATTGCGCTCGAAAGTCTCATGGTCGGCGCCATTGGCTGGGTTGGTGGTGTGGTCAACGTGCTGCCGGTGTCGCATGTCAGACTATACGAACTCGTCGTCGAGAAAAAAGATTACCTTGCCGCGAAGAAACTTTTCTTCGAGATGTTACCGACGCTCGAAATGATGGAAGGCGGCGGCAAATACACCCAGTGGGTCAAGGCAGCGTGCGGATTGATGAAGCGGCCTGTGGGACCGCCTCGCGCGCCGTTGCGCGAAGCCACTGCCGCCGAAAAACGGCTGCTCAAGTCCTCTCTGGAGAAACTGCACGAAGGCCGTTGCATGCAGCCGAAACAATTGTAAACCTAAAAACCGTCGAGATACCGGAGGTGATGCCTCCGCTTCTCTCCGACACATCTGGGGGACACAGTGATTTCCCGGACTAATGCGTCCAGATCAAGTGGTTCGATACGTACCAGGATTGAATACTCAAAGCGCTGAATGATACTGGCAATATGGGCATCATATACTCATGAAGCACCCATTTGATTAACTGGCAAAAGTTCAAGTTATCCTTTATTTTTCATTCATCATCACTTAGCTTTGTATTTATGAAAAAATTGCATCTTAGTTCTGGCATACTTTGGTTATTGCTTCTATTGTGCGGAACGTCAATTCCGTCGCTCGATTACATCACAAAATAATACCCGCACAAGAACTGGCGCTGAGCTTTCGAGGGCAATGGCTCTTTTATACTGTGTGGAAAGGCTTGCTTTACGACGCATCAACGCCCGACCGTCTCTTTGCCAGTTTGCTGGAGGAATGCCTCAGTACAGGGCGGGTTTTACCAACAATTGTTTCGCGCAAGAACCTTCCATTTTCCCTGCCAAGCATCCAATATTTACCGCCTTCGGACAAGGCTTTACAAAAATGTTAAAGATGTTTAAAAAAACATATAATGCATTTAATAATGAATCGATTTCAAATTATAGCCGGAATATTTTTGACGAATTTTCAGGTGGGATTCATTTTTCCTGAGAGCTTGGTTTGTTCCCGAGCCGAGTTCAGCAGTAGCGGATGCACGCTCGTAACAAGTCAAGCACATCAACCCAATTATGAAGGGAGCAACTATGATTAAAGTTCAGCATAAAA
>Ga0078972_1013459_pt1 | contig 13486 bp, 7 predicted proteins | sample YelNatPaOPGAMG01_FD_67568 | JGI IMG/M metagenome (GOLD analysis project Ga0078972, IMG submission 67568) | Hot spring thermophilic microbial communities from Obsidian Pool, Yellowstone National Park, USA - OP-RAMG-01 (SPADES assembly) (version 2) | ecosystem: Environmental > Aquatic > Thermal...
TGCTAAAAGACCAAAAATTATTATCAAAATAAAAATTGACGAATTTAATAATACTGAATTTGATTTTATGTAATTAATTACATTATTAATAAATTCCATTTTTAACTCCTTTTATAAATTTTTTTTATTTTACAATTTTTAAAAATAAAGTCAAATAATTTAACCTAAAAATCGCAATAGCGATTTTGGGGTTTAAAAAACATATATTGCCATTATGTCAATATATTAAAAAATTATTATTTTGAAATGTTAAATTATTCAACATTTATACTAACATACCGGCTTTAGGCATACGTCTTCTCATTCTATGGACTTTCTTTTTTGCTGTTGGTTGATGAAGACCATTTGAAATTAAAATTTGTCTTATCCATAGATAATAGCCTCCTTTCTTATATTTTTAATAAGAAGGCTATCATAAAAATTTAACATTTCAAATTAGTAGTAATCTTTAACATTTCAAAATAGTAACATTAGTATGTAACCCCTCAGTCACGATAGGTAGAATCAGAATAAAAAAATACATAAAGGATTAAAAATGCCTTTTTAATCTGACTTAAGAAAATAACCATTACCCACAATTTAGCCCGTGGCAGGCAGCACATTCAATTTTTTTCATTTAAAATCAGAAAATGCCCTAACTTGCTAATAATATGGGTTGGATTTTTAGTGGAACAAAAACAAAGCGGGGCACTCGGCTGACGCGGAAACCTATGCACTTGAAATTACCGCTTGAATTTTAATAACAGGTCGCAAGAATATAGTTCCAAAACGTCCTGATTTTATTCAAAAAATTGCCTGGCTGCCAGCCACGGGCTAAAACTAAAAATATGGGTAATGGTCAGATTTAGAAAAGGGAGAAATAAAAACGAAAAAATTTTTTTAATTCCCCTCTTTTTAAAAGATGGGAAAGGGGAGATTTTATGCAGGTAAAAAAAATAAAGCAAAAAATTTACTTTATATTTTATAAAAATCTACCGTGACTGAGGGATTACCTTCAGGAACAATTTTAATGTTGAGATTTTATAAAAAGTATGATAATTTTTGTTATTAAATTTAAGGAGTTATTAATATGCTGAAAAAAATATTATTAATGTTTTTGCTAAGCGTTATTTTCTTTTCTTTAAAAGCCGATAATTTGAATATAAAAAAAATAACAGAAGATGAAAAATACTACCCTATATCAAAAGGGAATTTATTATTTTTTAAAGCATATAAAAAATCAGAACCAAATAAATTAATAAAAGTTAAAGCAGAGGTTATTGGTATAGAAAAAAAAGATGGAAAGGACTATTATTATTTTTATGCACCAAATGTTAATATACGTTATTTAATAAGAAATGATAAAGATGGTGTTTATATGCGCGTAATAAAATACCCTTTTCCAATTTTTAATTTTTCAATAGAAGTTGATATTGTCCCAGAAATATGTTTTTTAAAATTTCCATTAAAGGTTGGGACAAAATGGGAACAAAAAGCAAAAGCAAAAGCAAATTTTTTATTTATACCAATAGAAAGAAATATTACATCATCATTTGAAATTGTAAAAAGAGAAACAATAAAAACAGATGTGGGTGAAATTGATACTTATGTTGTGCATGCAAAAGTTGACCAAGGGGATGGGAAATCAGAAATTGAAAAATACTGGTATGGAAAAAATTTAGGATATGTGAAAGCAGATACAAATGTCCATTTTGCTGAAATAGTTGGTTACAGCATCATTGATGAAGAAACAGGTGAAAAAAAAGAAAAATTGCCTGAGGGGGTTGATAAATATGAATAAAATAAAGATTTTTGTTTTAATTCCCATTGCATTTTTATTAACCAGTTGCAGTATAAAAAGAATGACTATAAATGCAACAGGTACTTTTATGGAAGATATCGTTGATAGTTTTTTTTGTGAAGAAGATATAATTTTTGCAGAACAGGCAATACCAGCAAATTTAAAACTTTTGGATGGATTAATAAAAGGTTCCAATTATGAAAATGATGATTTATTGCTTAAAGGATGTAAATTATATGGAATGTTTGCCATGGGATTTTTAGAAGATATGGAAACAGACAGAAAAAAAGAAAAGGAAAATTTAAAAAGGGCATCTTATTTTTATGAAAAGGCAAAGGACTATGGAATGAAAATTTTACAGAAAAATAATGATTTTAAAAACGCGTTAGATAAAGATTATGAAGAATTTGAAAAAGTAATGGCTGCTTTTTCAAAAAAAGATGTTGAGGTTTTGTTCTGGACAGCGTTTGCCTGGGGCAGTTATATAAATTTGAATAAAAATTCTGTGACTGCGGTTTCTGAGCTGCCAAAGGTAAAATCAATGATGATGCGTGTCATTGAACTTGACGATACATATTTTTATGGTTTACCACATATTTTTATGATAGTTTATTACAGTATGCCAAAGATGTTTGGTGGTGATTTAGAAAAGGCAAAAAATGAATATGAAAAAATAAAAGAAATTTCTGGGGGAAAATTCATTCTTGCCGATTTTTTTGCTGCAAAATACTATGCTACGCAAATACAGGATAAAGATTTATTTGAAAAACTTTTGCAAAATATAGAAAGCGCAGATGAAAATATAATACCTGAAAAACTTTTTACAAAGATTGCGAAAAAGAAAGCAGATATTTTAAATTTAAAAAAAGATGATTTATTTTAGGAGGTAAAAAGATGAAAAAAATTCTTTTAATTTTAGTTTTTTCAATTTTTGCATATTCTTTTATATTCTGTGAAACAAAATATGTAATAAAATTTGCTACAGTTGCACCGGAAGGTTCAACATGGATGAATGTAATGCAGGAACTGGCTGATAAGGTTTATGAAAAGACAAACGGGGAAGTTAAATTTAAAATTTATTCAGGCAGTGTGCAGGGCGATGAAAAAGATGTTTTAAAAAAAATGAAAATAAATCAATTGCATGCAGCTGGTTTTACTTCCCAGGGAATGGGCGATATTGTTCAGGAAGTAAGAATTTTAAACATACCGCTTTCCATAAAAAATGAAAAAGAGGCGGATTACATACTTGAAAAAATGGGTCCTTATTTTGAAAAACAATTTGAAAAAAAGGGTTTCATAGTTCTTGGATGGCCGGAAGTTGGTTTTGCATATATTTTTACAAAACAGAAAGTTGATTCAATAGCATCTTTCAGAAAAATAAAAATGTGGATTTGGGGGGAGGATGTACTTGTTAATTCACTTTTTAAGGAATTGTCAGTTGTTCCAATACCGCTTTCTTTAATTGATGTTATGCAGGCATTGCAAACAGGAATGATAGAAGGAGTATATGGGTCACCACTTTCTGCAATAGCAATGCAGTGGCAAACAATGACAAAATACATAATTGATATGCGTATTGCTTATGTTCCTGGTGGAGTTTTAATAAATAAAAATATGTGGTTAAAAATGCCTGAAAAAACAAGGGAAATCATAAAGCAGGAGGCAAAAAATTCATTTAGAAAATTAACCGAACTTTCAAGAAAGGAAAATAATGAGGCACTTGAAATTTTAAAAAAGAGCGGAGTTGTTTTCACAAAAATAAATGATGAAAAGGACTTGAAAACTTTTGAAGAGGCGAGTATGAAAACCGCAAATCAACTTGTTGGAAAATTTTATTCAAAGCAATTACTTGATGAATATATGAAGTATTTGAATGAGGTGCGGTCTTTAGGGGATAAAAAGAAATGAATTTATTGCGGAAAATAAATTATTTATTATATAAATTTCAGAAAAATTTTTTAATAGTTATTTTTTTACTACTACTTTTTATATCATTTATTCAGGTTTTTTTAAGGTTATTTTTTAATTATGGTATAGAAAGTGCGGATTCAATAATTCGTTACCTTGTAATGTGGGTTGGGTTTTTTGGCGCATCACTTGCAACATATAAAGAAAGGCATATAAATATTGATGTTGCATCACAATTTTTTAAAAAATTAAACAGGCGAATTGTAAATTTAATAATAAATCTTTTTTCTTTTATAATTTGCATTTTATTTTTTATTGCTTCAATAATTTTCATTTCAAATGAAATAGGTGATGGGGTAAAAATACTGTTTATTCCTGTATGGCTTTTGGATTCATTGTTGCCATTGATTTTTTTATTTATGCTTTTATCTTTTTTGCAAAAATCACTTGAGATGATTTTAAATACTAAAAAGGGAAAGTAAAATGATAATAATTTTATCGGTTTTGCTTTTTTTGATTTTAGCATTTTTGGGTGTTCCGCTTTTTGTTGTTCTTGGCGGCATTGCCATAATTTTCTTTTTTTTAGCAGGCATTGATATTTCAGCAGTAATAATTGAAATGGTGAGGATTGCCACATCACCTGTTTTGATAACAATACCGCTTTTTACTTTTGCCGGCTATTTAATGGCAGAGTCAGGAACGCCAAAAAGAATGATAAATTTTGTAAATTCTTTAATAGGATGGCTGCGTGGTGGGGTTGCAATAGTTGCAATTATTGCAAGCACATTTTTTACTGCATTTACAGGTGCAACCGGTGTAACAATTATTGCACTTGGTGGTTTGCTTTTTACAATGATGATGAATGAAAAATACACTGAAAAAGCAACACTTGGTATTGTTACATCAGCAGGAACAATGGGGGTTTTGTTTCCACCGTCGATAGCAATTATTCTTTACGGGCTAATTGCCAAAGTGAGTATTGCAAAACTTTTTATTGCCGGAATTTTGCCAGGTGTAATTTTAACTTTGATAATTTCAGGTTTAGCAATTTTTAATTCTCCCGAAACACATAAAAGCAAAAAATTTTCTTTAAAAGAAATAATAATTGCGACAAAAGATATTATATGGGAATTACCATTACCTTTTCTTGTTCTCTGGGGGATTTACAGTGGAAAATTTACAGCAGCAGAGGCAGCAATAATAACAGCGGCTTATGCTTTTATTGTGGAAATTTTTATTTACAGAGATATAAGTTTAAAAAAAGATTTGCCAAGAATAATAAGATCATCGGTAATCCTGACCGGTGGAATTTTTATCATACTTGGTGCCGCCCTTGGATTAACAAATTATTTAATTGACCAGCAGGTTCCAATGAAAATGTTTGAATGGATAAAAATGCATATTGGAAATAAATTTGTTTTTTTGATTTTATTAAATTTATTTCTTTTAGTAGTTGGTTGTCTTATGGACATTTTTTCAGCCATAATTGTTGTTGTTCCTTTAATAGTTCCGGTGGCTCAAAATTTTGGTATAGACCCTGTTCATCTTGGAATCATATTTTTAACTAATCTGGGTATTGGTTATTTAACTCCGCCTGTTGGGCTTAATTTATTTGTTGCTTCTTTTAGATTCAGAAAGCCGGTTATTAACCTGTATGCTTCTGTTATTCCTTATTTATTTGGACTATTACTGGGGTTGGTCTTAATAACTTATATTCCTTCAATAAGCCTTTATTTAGTAGAATTTTTTAAAATAAAATAAAAATTAGCGAAACTTTTTTATTTATTAATTGTCTAAATTTAAACGATTAAAATTAAATGAGGAAAAATATGAAAAATAAAGTATTAAAAATAACAGGTTTGAATCTATTTCTTATTTTCATAATTTTTATATATTCTTTTGCAGGGGCTCCAAAAATTATAAGTGTTCAGGTTGTTCCTTCAAATCCTGGTTATGGGGATTTAGTAAATGTTATTGTTACTGCCTGTGTAAATAAATATACAACTGGATATATTGATATCGCATTTTCAAGTTCATCTACAAGAAAATCAGTTGGTTCTGCGGGTCAGGTATTTATTGTGTCTAATGCTGGTGTGGATGTAGCTAGGGTAAATCCAAATATCAGCGCTGATGATATAGGTTATGTATTTGCGGCATCAGATAATGGTGCAACAAATGATTGTACTGATTGCGGTGGACAAACAGATGCAAGAACTGTTACAAGAACTTTTGTTGTTCACGTTCCTGATGCTTCTTTTTTTACAAGTTGTGGAGAAAGCGGTACTCTTTATTTACATGTTGGTATGAAGGACTCATATTTGGGTAAAGGGGATTGGACAGGACTTTCTGCGTGTCAGAGTTTTTCATCTACTGGCTGGACAATGCCAATTCCAGCAAAGGATTTTACAATTACAAAAAGTGTGGAAGGCACATTGCAGGCAGCAGGGGATTTGTTATTATACAAAATAAATTATTCTTATCAAAATGGAACTGGTTTTAGAATTGTAGAAGACATTCCTGCAAATTTTACAGTTGTTTCTTATGGACCAACATCCATTCCAGGTGGTTCAGTAAATCCGGGACCACCGCTTACATGGAATTTTCCTGATATGGCAGGACAGCCGGGAATAAAATCAGGCACGGTCTGGGTTTTGGTGCAATGGAATGGAAGTGGAAGTGGACCATTTACAAATACGGCAACAGGAAGCTGGGCTGGGTCAAATCCAAAAACAAGTTCAGTTACCACTAGCGTAGGAGATGCAGCATTTAAAATAACAAAGAGTCAGAGCGTTGACCAGATAATGACAGGAAGCACAATTACATATTATTTATCCTATGAAGTAAATGGATATCAATTGGTAAATTTTCAGGGATTTGATAATGCATCAGGGGTTTATTCAGGTGGTTTAGCACCACCTGGCTGGAAAGCAATTTCAAGTAATGGTCAGTATGGAACATGGACGGTGGAAGACCCGTGTAATGTAGGGGATAAATTTATAACTGGCTCTTCAACTGAATATCCCGGTTTATTATTAGATGACGGGAACAGTAGTAATAATTCAGATCAATTTTGTGAAGGTATGATATTATCAGATGTGTTAATTCAACCATCAACGAATTTTCCTGGTGCAGATGCGCAGGTTGTAATAAGAAATAATGGATTAACAGGTAATAACTCACGATCTTATGGCATAGTTGTATCAATTGATAATGCACCTTCCCCGGGATATTTTATGTTGCAAAGATGTTCCGGTAGTGGTTGTTCATATCCTGCAGGTGGGCTTCCTGCAATTGGGGCGCCAGTTGCAGGTGTATGGTATTCTGTCAGAATTATGGTAACAAATGAAGGAAGTGGACAGAGATTTCAGGCAAAAATATGGCCAAGGGGAGAAGCAGAACCAACAAACTGGGATATAAATTATCTTGATACAACTGCATACAGTTCTGATTTTGATTGTCGCGGTTCTGGAACTTATAATGACTGGCGGCCTGGTGTTAATGAACAGTCAGGCGACTATGACGATGTAAAAGATTCGTATGATAATTTTGAGGTGTATAAACCAAGGACTTCTGATTCAGCATATGTTGAGGATGATGTTCCGCCAAATGTGACATATCAAAATTGTGCAGGGTGTACAGGTCCACCACCACACTGGAATTTACCAAATCAGCCATTTCAGTCCGGTTCATTTACATGGTGGGGTGTTGTGAGTGGATGCAGCAGAATAACAAATACAGCAAAAATACATGGGACAAATGATGTTTTTTCAAATCCTGTTTATCTTGATGTTTTATGTTGGACGCCAACTTATACTCCAACTAACACACCAACCAATACACCTTTGACAACGCCAACATTTACATCAACACCTACAAGAACAAACACGCCAACTAATACAAATACAAGAACAAATACACCAACAAATACAAATACTAATACTCCAACAAATACATTTACAAACACAGCGACAAATACACCAACGAATACGCGTACAAATACGCCAACAAATACAATTACTAACACAGCAACAAATACAGCAACGAATACGCCAACAAATACACCAACGAATACACGAACGAATACTCCGACAAATACAATAACAAATACATTTACAAATACAAACACAAATACACCAACAAGTACTAATACTGCTACAAATACACCTACAAATACAAACACCAATACGTCAACAAATACGGTAACGAATACTCGTACAAACACCCCAACAAATACTGTTACAAATACGAGAACAGATACACCAACAAATACTGCAACAAATACGAATACACCAACAGGGACGCCACCGCCAACCTGGACACCAACAAACACACCAACGAACACAAATACTTTTACAAATACTAATACGCCAACAAACACATATACAGTAACAAATACGAATACACCGACAAACACAAGGACAAATACAAATACACCAACAGATACAGCAACAAATACGAACACGAATACACCGACAAATACGAGAACAAATACACCAACAAACACGGATACACCAACAGGGACGCCACCGCCAACCTGGACACCAACGAATACACCAACGAACACAAATACTTTTACAAATACTAATACGCCAACAAACACACATACAATAACAAATACGAATACACCGACAAATACAAGGACAAATACAAATACACCAACAGATACACCAACAAATACAAATACATTTCAACCGACATCAACAAATACGAATACGCCAACAAATACTCCAACAAGAACAAATACGCCGACAAATACTTTTACCTATACAAATACGAACACTTTTACTTTTACAAACACATTAACAAATACATCAACAAATACGAATACGCCAACAAATACACCGACATTTACAGAAACATTTACATCAACATATACACCAACGCGGACAGCAACACCGACAATAACAATGACATTACCACCTTTTCCATATATTATAAAAATAGGGATTTATAATTCAGCAGGAGAATTGGTAAAGACAGTTGCAGAGAAAAGAGCATCAGATGTAGTAGGAGAAATAAAATTAGTAAAGGATGGAAACGAAGTTAATTATGTAAATGCAGGAGAAAAATTAGAAATACAAATACCTGGGGTAGAGACGCCGGATAATATAGGGAATGGGATGAGTGTATTTTACTGGTATGGGACAAATGATGGAGGACAGGATGTAGATAACGGGGTTTATTATATAAAGGTGGAAGAAAGAGATGGGTATGGACATACGAATGTGGTGATAAAAGATATATCAGTGATAAATGTGGAAGAGTATGTAGAGGTAAATATATATAACAGTGCAGGAGAAAAAGTAAAGACAATAAAAGAGAATAAATATTTTATGCCGGAGAAAATAAATTTAAAAATAAATGATATGATAATATTGGAAAAGACAGGAGGGGAAGTAGTGGTAAGGTATGGAGAAGAGCCGGATGCATATATGATATGGGATGGAAAAAATAGCAAAGGAGAAATAGTGAGTAATGGGACGTATGAGATACAGGTGGTAACAAGGACATCAGAAGGGAAATTAAAATACGCATCAAAGACAGTAATAATATTAAATGAGGCAACAGAAGAGATAATAAAAGAGGTAAAGGCAATACCAAATCCTGTATATAAAGGAGGGGAAATAAAGATAGTGTGGAAAGGGCAGGGAGAAGGAGAGGTAAAGATATATGTATATAATACAGCAGGGGAATTAATAAAGAGGGTAGAAGGCAGGATAGAAGCAGGAGAAAAAGTATGGGATTTAAGGACAGCAGAAGGCAAGCCAGCAGCAGAAGGTATGTATGTATGTGTAATAGAAGCAAAAAATAAAGAGGGGTATACGGATAGGGAAACAATAAAAATTGCAATAGTAAAGAAATAAAAATTTAAACGATTTTGCGAAATTTTACAAAAAATTTTAGGAAGATTATTTATAAATAATCTGATTTTTAAATATTTTTATAAAAAGTAGAGATTTAAAATGAAATGGATGAAATATGCAGGGATAAATTTAATAACATAAGAAATTTTTAAATTTAAATGGTAATTTATGAATAAAAAATTATGGATTTATTTTATACTTCTTTTCTTTATTGTTGTTCAATTAAAGGCAGCAGGTAATGGTTTATGTGCTGATTATTATGCAGGTAAAAATTTTGATACTTTTTATTACAATCAGATAGATCCAACTGTTAATTTTCATTGGAATCCAGGAATTGCACCACCTGGAATTCCATCAGGTCCTTTTTCTATACGATGGCATGGCAAAGTTATGCCGCTTGTTACAGGCACATACAATTTTTGTACAAATGCTGATGATGGTACTCGTTTATGGGTTAATGGGATTCAATTAGTAGATGATTGGACAGACCATGGGGCAAGAAACGTATGTGGAAACGTAGATCTTATCGCAGGACAATATTATGAAATACTATTGGAATATTATGAGAATGGGGTAGGTCCTGCTGATGTACAACTTTTATGGGCATATCCTGGCAATGTTACACCATCTGTTATTCCGCAAAGTCAATTATATTGTTCATGTCTTACAACGATAAAATCAGTAAATACTAATATTGCAGCAGTTGGGGATACTATTACTTATGTTTTAAAAACATATAATTGTGGATCAAGTCTTACAAATGTTAAAATATGGGATACAATTGCTAATAATCTTCAGGTATTAAATACTACGCCAGCGCCTTCTTATAATTTAAGCAATTATTATCTTTGGAATATAGGGAATATGACCGGTGGAGATATTATTTATATTACAATAACAGCAAGAGTCAATTCAGGTACAAATGGAGAAGTAGTTCATAATATCGCAACAAATTTAGCAGATGAAAATCCCCCATATGAATCAAACGATGCCATTTTTAGAATTTTTACTCCCGGAACAGAATTGCAAAAATCAGCAAATCCAAAATCAGTATATCCCAATGATACAGTTACTTATACTATAACATGGTTTAATCCACGACCAGCTCCCGCTCCTGTGAAATTGAATTTAAGAGTTGCGTCAGGTGGACAATATGATGGTTCATCAATATCATATAAATTTGAAATTACTAATTATTCTGGCTCTGGAATAGATATTTCTCGCCTTTCCATAGGTTTATGGATATCAGATAATATAGCGCCTTCTTTAATTACTCATTATAATGATTATGGTGGAAATACAAATCCTTTTGCTGGATGGAACGGCCCATCCATATCAAGTTCTTTTATTTCTTTGAGTCCTTCTATTTTAATTCCTTCAGACAGACAGGCATCTTTAAAAATAGTATTTAAAACAAGTTCACATAATATTTTACCTAATAACACTTCCTGGGTTGATATTCAAGAGCGATTGCAGGTTAGCTGGCCTGTTCAATTTGCCAACAGGGATAATTATTATAGCAAAAATCCGGGCTCTACATATATAAATGACCCGCATTTTGTTTTATATTATGATGGAGCACCTGTGAGTGAATGGTTAGATGCAAATACACCAGACCCAAATACTGGCTGTGAACCCGGTTATGTCATAATAAGTGATACATTGCCAGTAGAATTAAATTATATTGGAAGTACTGATAATGGAACTGTAAGTAATGGGGTTTTATCATGGCAATTGTTTTGTATACCAGGGCAAAGCACTGTTAATTTAAAATGGTGGGGCATAGTTAAAACAGATACACCAGCAGGGACAATAATACCGAATCGGGCAAGATATGATTATGTTTCAGCAGACGGACTTTATCAGGGTTTATCTAATTATGAATATGTTACAGTTCTTGGATTAACAACGCCAACATTTACATCAACACCTACAAGAACAAACACGCCAACTAATACAAATACAAGAACAAATACACCAACAAATACAATTACAAACACAGCGACAAATACACCAACGAATACGCGTACAAATACGCCAACAAATACAATTACTAACACAGCAACAAATACAGCAACGAATACGCCAACAAATACACCAACGAATACACGAACGAATACTCCGACAAATACAATAACAAATACATTTACAAATACAAACACAAATACACCAACAAGTACTAATACTGCTACAAATACACCTACAAATACAAACACCAATACGTCAACAAATACGGTAACGAATACTCGTACAAACACCCCAACAAATACTGTTACAAATACGAGAACAGATACACCAACAAATACTGCAACAAATACGAATACACCAACAGGGACGCCACCGCCAACCTGGACACCAACAAACACACCAACGAACACAAATACTTTTACAAATACTAATACGCCAACAAACACATATACAGTAACAAATACGAATACACCGACAAACACAAGGACAAATACAAATACACCAACAGATACAGCAACAAATACGAACACGAATACACCGACAAATACGAGAACAAATACACCAACAAACACGGATACACCAACAGGGACGCCACCGCCAACCTGGACACCAACGAATACACCAACGAACACAAATACTTTTACAAATACTAATACGCCAACAAACACACATACAATAACAAATACGAATACACCGACAAATACAAGGACAAATACAAATACACCAACAGATACACCAACAAATACAAATACATTTCAACCGACATCAACAAATACGAATACGCCAACAAATACTCCAACAAGAACAAATACGCCGACAAATACTTTTACCTATACAAATACGAACACTTTTACTTTTACAAACACATTAACAAATACATCAACAAATACGAATACGCCAACAAATACACCGACATTTACAGAAACATTTACATCAACATATACACCAACGCGGACAGCAACACCGACAATAACAATGACATTACCACCTTTTCCATATATTATAAAAATAGGGATTTATAATTCAGCAGGAGAATTGGTAAAGACAGTTGCAGAGAAAAGAGCATCAGATGTAGTAGGAGAAATAAAATTAGTAAAGGATGGAAACGAAGTTAATTATGTAAATGCAGGAGAAAAATTAGAAATACAAATACCTGGGGTAGAGACGCCGGATAATATAGGGAATGGGATGAGTGTATTTTACTGGTATGGGACAAATGATGGAGGACAGGATGTAGATAACGGGGTTTATTATATAAAGGTGGAAGAAAGAGATGGGTATGGACATACGAATGTGGTGATAAAAGATATATCAGTGATAAATGTGGAAGAGTATGTAGAGGTAAATATATATAACAGTGCAGGAGAAAAAGTAAAGACAATAAAAGAGAATAAATATTTTATGCCGGAGAAAATAAATTTAAAAATAAATGATATGATAATATTGGAAAAGACAGGAGGGGAAGTAGTGGTAAGGTATGGAGAAGAGCCGGATGCATATATGATATGGGATGGAAAAAATAGCAAAGGAGAAATAGTGAGTAATGGGACGTATGAGATACAGGTGGTAACAAGGACATCAGAAGGGAAATTAAAATACGCATCAAAGACAGTAATAATATTAAATGAGGCAACAGAAGAGATAATAAAAGAGGTAAAGGCAATACCAAATCCTGTATATAAAGGAGGGGAAATAAAGATAGTGTGGAAAGGGCAGGGAGAAGGAGAGGTAAAGATATATGTATATAATACAGCAGGGGAATTAATAAAGAGGGTAGAAGGCAGGATAGAAGCAGGAGAAAAAGTATGGGATTTAAGGACAGCAGAAGGCAAGCCAGCAGCAGAAGGTATGTATGTATGTGTAATAGAAGCAAAAAATAAAGAGGGGTATACGGATAGGGAAACAATAAAAATTGCAATAGTAAAGAAATAAAAATTTAAACGATTTTGCGAAATTTTACAAAAAA
>Ga0078972_1013460_pt1 | contig 13483 bp, 15 predicted proteins | sample YelNatPaOPGAMG01_FD_67568 | JGI IMG/M metagenome (GOLD analysis project Ga0078972, IMG submission 67568) | Hot spring thermophilic microbial communities from Obsidian Pool, Yellowstone National Park, USA - OP-RAMG-01 (SPADES assembly) (version 2) | ecosystem: Environmental > Aquatic > Thermal...
GTATGAGCATGCTCCGTTCTTGCGCCGGCTGCCTCCGAACCGATAGGTGTACGTGGTTCCGGGTATACTCGCGGTTGCCCGGAAGGCGTTGCCGCTACCGTTGCCCGGATTCACCGGCGCAAGAGAAAACCATGGTATCAAAAACTATCAGCGTATAACAAGCTCATCCTGTCTTGGAACCGCATCGATCCCCGGCACCGGCCTTCCCCGGCCGTCGTGGAAAAATATGCGCGGGGGCAGTGGGGGCGCAAGACCGGCCGGGGCTATCACTCCCACGAGCGGTAATTCGGGAGAATTTGATTCTTACCGCCCCAACACCACTTCCCGGACTATGGCCGCCGCCAGAAGGGCGGTACGCTGCGACTGATCGCAGGGAGGACAGACTTCCACCAGGTCGAAACCCACCAGGTTCAACCCGGACAGGAGGTGTACCGCGAGGAGGATTTCCCGCGAGGTGCAGCCCCCCGGCTCGGCAGTGCCCGTGCCGGGGGCGAAGGCCGGGTCGACCACGTCGATGTCGAGGGTCACGTAGACCGGGCGGTCCCGGAGGCCGGACAGGCTTTCCCCGAGGGAACCGAGAAGGTCGCCGCCGGCCACGGGGGCCAGGCGGGTGTGTTGCCGGGCGTAGGCGAGTTCCGCCCGGGTGCAGGAGCGGATGCCGAACTGAAAGAGATTGCCCGGTCCGATCACTTCGCTGACCCGCCGCATGACCGTGGCGTGGGACCAGGTCAGGCCGAGGTAGTCGTCCAGCAGGTCGGCGTGGGCGTCGAGCTGGACCACGGCCAGATCCGGATGGCGTTTGGCCATTTCCTGCACCACCGGCCAGGTGACGAGGTGTTCCCCGCCCAAAAGAAGGGGAAACTTGCCGTCGTCGATGATGCCGGCGGCCGCCTGGGCTATGGCCCGCAGGCTCGCCCCGACGTCCCCGGGGGGGAGGGGGATGTCGCCGGCGTCGTGGAAGAGGCACTGGTCCAGGTCCCGGTCCAGATAGGGGCTGTATTCCTCCAGTCCTTCCGATACCACGCGGACGGCGGCGGGACCGTGGCGCGCCCCGGCCCGGAAACTGGCCGTCCAGTCCATGGGAGCTCCCAGCAGGACGACGCCGGCCGCCTCGTACGCGGACCGGGCCCCCATGAACGTACCCCGGTGGCCTTCAAACACCGGCGATCTCCCGCACGAAGGGGGGCAGGGCAAAAGCGGCCAGATGCACCTGCGGACTGTAGTAGCGGGTGGCCAGCGGCCGGAAATCCTTCTTCTCCAGGGCCAGGGGGTCGTGTTTCTTGCTGCCGAGGGAAAACGACCACAGGCCGCCGGGGTAGGTGGGTACCGTGGCCAGGTAGAGCCTGGTCAGGGGGAATATGGAGGACAGGTCCCGCTTGATCCGCGCGATCAGGTCCGCGTTGAAGAAAGGAGATTCGGTCTGGGCCACGAACAGTCCGTCTTCCCGCAGCGCCCGGAATACCGCGGCGTAGAAGTCGCGACTGAACAGCACCTCGCCGGGGCCCACCGGGTCGGTGGAGTCGACGATGACCACGTCGAACGCGTTCTCGCTCTCCCGCACCAGGCGGTTGCCGTCGCCGATCCGGATCTCCACGCGGGGGTCGGACAGCCCCACGCTGATTTCCGGCAGATAGTCCCGGGCGGCGGCAATGACGCGTTCGTCGATTTCGGCCAGGGTAACCTTCTGGACCGTCGGGTGTTTCAGAATCTCGCGCACGGTGCCGCCGTCCCCGCCGCCGATGACCAGAACCCTTTCCGGGCCGGGGTGGGTGTTCAGGGGAACGTGGGTGATCATTTCGTGGTAGACGAATTCATCCTTCGTCGTGGTCTGCACCACGCTGTCCAAAAGCAGCACCCGGCCCAACTCGGGATTCTCGATAACCGCCAACTCCTGGAAACCGGTGTTTTCCAGGCGCAGGAGCCTGGCGGTGGCCAGGCTCAGGGAAACGCTTTTGGTCTGGTGCTCGGTGAACCAAAGATTCATCCTATTCCGCCCGCAGCAGGCGCTCCGCTCCTTTCCCTACGTTTCAATTCAATACCACATGGGGACGGCCGCCAGGGCGCAGCCGTTGGCCAAGACCCGGTGTTCCGCTCCGGCCGTCTTTATCTCGTTAAGGTCCATGCCCCGTACCGCGAAAGCCTCCCGCAGCATCTCCTCCACCTGGACCACGGCTTCCTCCCGGGAGCACGAACCCGAAAACTCCATAATTACCCCGAAGTGATTGGACCGGTCGATCCCCACCCCCACGGCCGCGGCAATCAGTTCCCCGGCCTGGCAGCTCTGGATGAACCCGTAGGCGGTGGGAACCAACGATCCGGGCGGGAGGACCAGGCCCGGGTCATAACAGGCTTCCGGGGGAAGGATGCTGCTCACCCGGAGCAGGTTGATGTTGCCGATCCGGGCTTGGAGCAGGGCGTTGTCGAAAGCGTTCATTTTGGTTTTTCCCTCGGATGCTCCGGCGGTGACAAAGTATTTCTTGGGCGTGGGCAGCATTTCTTGGCCTCCGTACTGGTATTATTTACCGATTGTCAGGCTGCCGGGAAAGCTTGGGACCTATTCCTCGACCCCCGTTTGGAAGCGGGGGTATTAGGAGCGGCCGAATTCTCAACAACCCCCGCGACTCACCCTGCACCCCGGGCGGTGAAGAAAGCCTGCGGTGTAGTGGAATTCTAAACAACCCCCGCAATTCGTGCTGCAGGTGGGTGCCCGGTCGGGGGTTTGATTTGACCCGATGGCACAAAAAACATTATACCAAAACGTGCTCAAAAAAAAAGAGCCCGCGAAAAAAAATTTCCCCCTTTTCGTCCGCCCTGTATAGAAAAGGAATTTATGGGCAACCCTAAGCCCGAAATCCAGATAGGGGGAATGCAGGAATGACCAGGACTGTCATAGGCGACTTCGATTCCCGCGACACCGCCGAGCGCGCGGTGCAGGATCTGCGCAACAAAGGGTTCGAAAAGGAGATTTCCGTCCTGGGGAGCGAGCAGCAGCTCAGGGGCGGTTCCCGCCCGGACACCACCATGGACGGCATCACCACCGGTGGCACTTTGGGCGGTCTGGCCGGTCTGGCTCTCGGGGCGGGTGCCCTGGCGATACCGGGCATCGGACCCATTGTGGCCGCGGGCCCTCTGGCCGGCGCGCTTTCCGGGGTCGCCGCGGGGGGACTGGCCGGTGGCCTGGTCGATTACGGGATTCCCGGCAACCGTAGCGCCTTCTACGAACAGCGGGTACGGGAGGGCAAGATCCTGGTATCCGTCAAAGCGGACGACAACGCTGTCGACAAAGCGGCCAGCGTCCTGCGCCAACACGGGGCCCACGACGTGGAAGTGCACTAGATTCCGGGATCCAACGGACCGAAGGGGCCGGGTCCGGTGTCCGTGCCGGGTCCGGTCCCTTTTTCACGGCTCGGGAGCCGGGTTCAGCCGGCCCGGGCGCGGTAGATCTTTTGGAAGACCAGGGCGTCTTCGGCCTGACGGTCGAGGGACTCGCAGATCACGGTGCCGTCGGCGCCCGTTTCCCAAAAGGCTTCGGCCAGCGGCCCGAAGGCGGGACCGAACTCCGGATCCGCGGTGGTCCGGTGCCTTATTTCCCCGGCCGCCCCATATTCCACGGGGCTGAAGTGGATGTGCAGGCCGGCCAGGACCTCCGGCCCCAACACCTGTACCATCCGGTCCAGAACCCGCAGGAAATCGTCCCGGCTTACGAGGGATCCCCGGGTGGCGGCGTGCAGGTGGCCGAAATCGATGGCCGGGGCCAGGCCCACGGTGCGGCACATGGTCAGGACGTCCTCCAGGAGGCCCAACTGGCTTGGCTTGCCCAGGGTTTCCGGACGCATCAGACCCGGGTCCAGACCTTCGGCGGCAGCAACCGCCGCCACGCGGTCCAACTCCCTCACGACACGGCCCAACGTGGCGGGGCGGTCCCGGACGGTGGAAGTGGCGGCGTGGAGGACCACGGTTCGGGCGCCCATCCACCCGGCGGCCCGCAGGGACTTGAGGATGTGTTCCCGCGAGCGGGCCCGCATCTCTTCGTCTTCCGCGGCCAGGTTGATGTAGTAGGGAGCGTGGACGCTCAGGGAAACGTTGTTTTCCCGCGCCAGCGCGCCCAGGCTGGCGGCCGTGGCCTGACTGATCTTCACCCCGCGGACGCACTCGTACTCGTAGGCGTCTAGCCCCTGGTTCTTCAACCAGGCCGGCATCGCGAGGGAACTCTTGTGCCCCTGTTCGTAGAAGGAAGGAGGGTTGCCTCCCGGGCCAAAGCGCATCTCGGTCACCTCCCCGATATTATAACCGCCGGCGCGTTTCATGCCAAGTTTATCCCTTTAAATTCCAGTAATAAGGTGCGGGAGATAGTAGAACAATACAGGGAGAGTACAAGGGAGGTGAGTTTGCAAATGCATCAGATCCAGCAGCAGATCCAGTCCATCCGCCAGGATCTGCAAAACATTTCCCAGGTGGCCAGCCAACTGCAGCAAGCCGAGCAAAACAACCGGGTTCAACTGCAGCAGCTGCAGCAAAACGAAACCATGGCCTTTGCGCAACTCCAACATCTGCAGCAGGTCATCGCTCATGTCAGCCAGGGCGTAAACCAGATCAACACCCTGGCCCTGCAGTCGGCCCAGACGCAGACCGGCTTGCCGTACGGCGCCAACTGGGGAACCTACGGGACCGCCGCGCCGGGTACCTTCACGCAGGGCGGGACTTACGCGGGCCAATACTACCAGCCGGGCACTTTCGCCAGCGGCGGGGTTTACGGTCCGTACAGCGTGAGCGGCACATACGCCCAGGGCATCGGCACCCAGTTTGGTCAGGGCGGTTGGAGCGGCGGCCAGTCGGGTACCGGCCAGTGGGGAACCGGCCAGTTCGCCCAGCCGGGCAGTTTCGCCGGCAGTGGGGCTTACAGTCCGTATACCGCGGGCGGTACCTACACCCAGGGCATGGGGAGCCAGTTTGGTCAGACCGGTTGGAGCGGCGGCCAGATGGGCACGGGCCAGTGGGGAACCAGCCAGTTCACCCAGCCGGGCATGAGCGGCTACGGTTCCTTCAGCGGAGCGATGTACCAGCCCTACCGCAGCCAGTTTGAAATCGGGCAACTGGGCAGTTCCTCCCAGTATGGTAACGCCGCGCAGGGCAGCGTGGGAAACGTCGCGTCTACGGCCGGCGGACTCCAGTCATCGGCCGCCGCCGGCGGCTACCAGGCCGGCGGTAGTTACCAGAGCGCCACCGGCAAAATGTAGGGGAAAAAGGACGTTCATAGAGGTAAAAGGGGTTTTACAACCCCTTTTCTTTTTTGCCCCTGGCCGCAGATCCCTTGGCCCGAAAAGGTCTGCTGTTTCGACAATGCCAACCTATTAACATATGATGCCGTCTATGGTATTATGTGTTAGGAAAGGAGGTGCCAAAATGGCCAAGACGTTGCGGGACGGAGCTTCCTACGGTCAGCGGGACGTATTGGATCTTCTGAGCGAGTTCTCGTCTTTCAAGGACCGGGTGAGCAAGAAGTTCAAGGAACTCGCCAAGGAACTGGAAGGGAAACCCAACGAGCACGATTTGTGGGTGATCCTCTACCTTATTTCCACCGATTACGCCGAGGAGGCCGTGGCCAGGCGGTTGAAACAGGAGCCGGCCCTGATGCAGAAGATATCGTAGGAAGCATCGCACCGTGCGCGGCCGCCCCGGACGGGAGGAGGGGTCTCCCGTCCGCCGGCGGCCCCTTCTTTCGGTTCCCGGGGCCGACTTCGCAATGGCGGTAAGGCAAATCCTCGAGCCCCGAAAGAACGAGGTCCTGATCCGGGTGCAGGCCTGCGGGGTATCCCGCAGCGCCGGACCGGTACCTGCGGGTGCGCCGCGAGGCCAGGGATTTCACCCACTACAACCGGTTCGGGGACCGGGATTGGGGCCGAGGGACCTCTTCGGGGCGGGAGAACCCATTCCGGCAAAGGAGAAATGTCTACCGGACGGCGGTGGACATTTTTCTCTCTTGACAGCCTGCGGATTTGTGGTATTGTTAAGACATCAAGATGTATGTACAGGTGATCACCTTCCCCGGGATGGCGTTGGCGGCCAGGGTTCCCTCTGGACGAGAATACTCCGGGAAAGGACAAGGAAAGGGGTGGGAGGGGCAACGGGGACCGGTCGGTACGTGGAACAACCAAAGGGGGAATCAAGTTGGAAACCGACAAGAAGAAGCTCTATGACCAGAGGCTGCGCCGGTATCTAACCGCGCTGGACGTCGGTAAGCCGGACAGGGTACCGTGCCGTTTGTGGCTGTCCGAGTTTACCGCCAAGTACGCCGGCTACAACCTCCAGGAGGTTTATTACCAACTCGATAAAAACTTCGCTTCGGTGGACAAGTTGCTGACCGACTTCGATCTGGACGTAATAGGCACCGCCCCCAGCCTGTGGTGGGCCTCGCATCACGACGCCGTGGGGGCCAGGTATCTCCGCTTCGCCGGCCGCCAACTGGAACCGGACAAGCAGTTCCAGTACGTGGAAGGCGAGTACATGTTGGCCGACGATTACGACAGCTTCATAGCCGATCCGACCAAGTGGATCATGAACACCTACCTGCCCCGGGTGCACCAGGAATTTGCCGAGCCCGGTTCCTACCGGGCCAACGTGGCCCTGATCAAGGGGGCCACCGCCTTGACCATGTTGCTGGGACGGATGGCGCAGGCCGCCCAGAAGTGGGCCGAGGAGTACGCCACGCCGACGTGCTTCTCCGGCATCACCAAGGCTCCTTTCGACACCCTGGGGGATACCCTGCGGGGGCTGCGGGGCATCATGAAGGACCTCCACCAGAGACCGGACAAGGTCAAGGCGGCCATGGAGGTGCTGATACCCCACAACATCTACTATGGTATGGCCACCGCCGCCGGTGACACCACCATGCCCGCGTTCATGCCGCTGCACCGCGGCAGTTATCCCTTCCTCAATCCGCGCCAATGGGACGAATTCTACTGGCCCAGCCTGAAAAAGGTGATCGAGGGATTGTGGGCGCTCGGCAAACGCACCTTCTTCTATGCCGAGGGCAACTGGACCCCGTACCTCGAAAGGATTGCCGAACTGCCGGACAAGAGTATCATTTTCCACTGCGACATGACCGACATGGCCAGAGCGAAGGCGGTGCTGGGCGGGAGGTTCTGCATCAGCGGCAACGTGCCCAACACGCTGTTGGCTTACGGTACGCCGGAGGAAGTCAGGGAGTATTGCCGACAGTTGATCGACAAGTACGCCGCGGACGGAGGATTCATCCTGGACGCCGCCGGCGTGGTCCAGTGGGACGCCCGGGAGGAAAACATCAGGGCCGTGGCCGAGGCGGCCAAGGAATACGGTGTCTACTAGACTGTGACGGGAGGTAGCGGTTATGGCCGAGGATAGGGACAAGGGTGGCACGGTACCCATGGCGCCGGGGGTGTGCCTCCCCTGGGCCGAGCAACTGGAGAGAATGGGCGAGATCAAGGGTGACGCCGGAATGATCAAAAGCGAGTGGGAACACCTCGACATGTTCGCCTACCTGTACCTTTGGTACTGGGTCCACCGCTAGGCCGGCATTTGTCTTGGTTGAGCCGGACGAACGAACAGGAGGCTTATTCTATGACAGAGCTTACCGACGAGTTGGCCCGGGCGATTGCCGGGCTGGACGAGGACAAGGTGGCGGCGGAAGTCCGCGCGCGGCTCGCCGCAGGAACGGAGCCGCTGGCGGTGGTGGCGGCCCTGCAGGAGGGTATGACCCGGGTCGGCAGTCTGTTTGAGAGCGGGGAATACTTCCTCAGCGAACTGATCATGGCCGGTGAGATCATGAAGGAGGCCATGACCCAGTTGGAGCCCCACCTGTTGGGGAAAAGCGCCGATTACAAAGGCAATATCGTCATCGGCACGGTTAAGGGTGATATTCACGACCTGGGCAAGAACATCGTGGTCATGCTGTTGCGGGGAGCCGGGTACAACGTCGTCGACCTGGGGGTGGACGTTCCCCCGGAGAAGTTCGTGGCCGCGGTAAAGGAACACCGGGCGCCCCTTGTGGGCCTCTCCGTCCTGCTCACCGCCTGCCAGGGAGCGCTGAAGGAAACCGTCACGGCCCTCCGGGAGGCCGGACTGGACGCCAAGGTCGTGGTGGGCGGCAATTACATCGATGAAAAGGTCCGTCAGTTCGCCGGGGCGGACTACATCGGCACCATGGCCAGCGACGGGGTCAAGGTGGCCGAAGCGGTGTTCGGGGCCTGATGAGAACAGGTGACGGCCGGGGAGGTGCGTACGGAGGCTTTCGCCCCGTACGCCGGCCCACCCGGCCTTCCTGCGGAAGAAGGAGAAAGGACTCATGCTCATAATCGGTGAAAAACTCAACAGCGCCATACCCCGGGTCCAGGAAGCCATCCACAACAAGGACAGCGCCTTCGTCCAGGACCTGGCGCGGGGCCAGGCGGCGGCCGGAGCCCATTACCTGGACCTGAACGCGTCCATGGAAAACGAGAGCGAAAACATGGAGTGGCTGGTGCGCACCGTCCAGGAAGCTGTGGATGTCCCACTTTGTATCGACACCACCGACCCGGTGACCATGGAGAAGGGCCTCAAGCTGCTGCGCGGCGCGGGCATGATCAACTCGATCACCCTCGAGCGGAAAAGACTTGAGGGCATGCTGCCGCTGGTGCTGGAATACGGGTTTCCGGTGATCGCCCTCACCTCCGACGACAACGGCATTCCCAAGACGGCGGAGGACCGGCTGCGCCTGGCGGACCGGGTGATCAACACCCTGGCCGCGAAGAATTACGACCTGGACAAACTCTATATCGATCCCCTGGTGCTCCCGGTGGCCGTGGATTCGGCCAACGCCGTCCTCTTTTTCCGCTGCCTGAGGGAGATCAAGGAATCCTACAAGGTCAAGACCGTCTCGGGCCTCTCCAACGTTTCCCATTCCATGCCGGCGCGCAAGATCATCAACCGGCACTTCCTGACGCTGTGCCTGGGGTGCGGCATGGACGCCGCCATCATGGACCCGCTCGACGGCCGGCTCATGACCGCGCTGCTGGCGGGCGACCTCCTCATGGGGAACGACCGTTTCGGCCGCAACTTTATCAAGGCCCACCGGGCCGGGCGCCTGGCGGACTGATCCCGGAATGGACAGCGACGCCAACGGCCGGACCCGACCCCGGGCCGGGTGCCCCTTGGGCGCCCCGGGGCGGGGTCGGCGGCTTTGGCTGACCGCCCTCCTGGGGGTGCTGGTGGCTTTCGGTCCCCTGTCGATCGACATGTATCTGCCCGCCCTGCCTTTGTTGAGCAAGGATCTGCACGCCGGCACCTCGGTGACCCAACTCAGCCTGACCGCGACCTTGCTCGGGCTGGCCCTGGGACAGGTGGTGGCCGGTTCGCAAAGCGACAGCCGCGGCCGTCGCGGGCCCCTTCTCGTCGGGCTGGGCGGTTACGCCGTTTCATCCCTTCTGTGCGCCGCCAGCGGTTCCATCTGCGCCCTGGTGGCCTTCCGGTTCCTGCAGGGCCTGGCGGGATCCGCGGGTATCGTGATTTCCCTGGCCGTAGCCCGGGATCTGTACGCCGGGCCGGAATTGACGAGGTTTCTCTCCCTGCTGGTCCTGGTCAACGGGGTCGGTCCGGTGCTGGCGCCGGTTGCCGGCGGACAGTTGTTGCGCGTCACCTCCTGGCGCGGTGTCTTCGTCGTTTTGGCCGCCGTGGGCCTGGTCATGTTTTTGGCCGTCCTCGCCGGGCTGCCGGAGACGCTGCCCCGGCGGTCCAGGGCGGGTTTGACGGAGACCCTGGCCGTGTTCGGCGGTCTTCTTTCCGACGGGGCCTTCATGGGTTACGCGCTGCCGCAGGGTCTGGTCATCGCCGCCATGTTCGCGTACATTTCCGGCTCACCGTTCGTTATACAGGAGATTTTCGGCGCCTCGCCCCAGACGTTCAGCCTGGTCTTCGCCATCAACGGACTTGGCATCATCGCGGCCAGCCAGGTCACCGGCCTTTTGTCCGGCCGCGTCAGGGAAACGGTGCTTTTCGCCGGCGGCATCGGGCTCGCGTGCACGGCCGCCATCGTTTTGCTGGCGACGCTACGGGCCGGGGCGGGCCTCGTCGACGTCCTGCCTCCGTTGTTCCTGGTGGTGTCGAGCATCGGCATCGTCAACACCGCCGGTTCCTCGCTGGCACTGCAAAGATACGGGCACGCGGCCGGCAGCGCTTCGGCCTTGCTCGGGCTGATCTCCCTGGCGCTGGGCGCCGCGGCGGCCCCGCTGGCGGGCCTTGCCGGCAAGGATGCGGCGCTGCCCATGGGAATGGTGATCGCCGTCGCCGACGCGGGCGCCGCCGGCTGTTACGCCGCCTGGCGGTGGGGCGGGCGTTGCCTCCGGCGGGACCCGCGCGCTCCGTCGGAGGGAAAGAGAACCGTGACCGGCGGTCGCGGCTGGTAGCATCGATCACCGGTCGTACCGGGCCGGGTTCATGATATGAAAAGGCTTGGTTGACAATCGCAGTTTCCCGGTGGTATAAAGGAGAAAGAGTATATTAATACCAGGAGGTAGGATTTGTGGCCTTTGAAATTTACGACGCCCGGGGAGAGGAGGCATCTAAGCGGTCCATGGACAAGAAGGTCCCGGCTATCATACTTTCCAGGAACAATCTGATCATCAATAAATGGGCAAGGGAGTTCTTCCGGGCCGCGAACATCGAGTTGGCTTTCGACCGGGAAACCAACACCATACGTATCGGCCCCGGCGGCACCATCCCCCTCAAGAACTGTAAGGTCTACGCGAGAGGTTTCTTCAGGGATTTCGGCATCGATTCCATCGGATTCTTTCCCGTTGAGTTGAGGGACGGCCACCTGTACGCCAAACTCTCCTGAATTCGTCCGCAAGAGCATGTTTCCCAATTGAACGCGGCTTTGCATCTGCCGGACAACCGTGTCCTCCGGCGGGTGTCGACCGGTGTCTCCATCGCGCGGCGCGAACGAGCCTCCGGATTCGGCCAAAGCCCTTGACCTTCTGCTATATGACCGGCCGGCCGCCGGGCGCGGGGACCGGGGATGCCGGCACGTCATTCTCGGCTTTCCCCGGGTCGAAGGGGTTGATATAACGATGGTGTTGAATGTCGTCGTCGGCGTAGTGATGCTCCTTGAGTTGGTGATAATCTGGCTTCTTTTGACGCGAAATTTGACCGGTCGGTTTCATGATTTCATCGCTCAACAGTGCTCTGCGCTGGAAAAGGGGCAGGAACGCATCGAGAAAGCCATGCGGGACGAGATGGCCCGGATGCGGGAAGAGACGGCCAAAGCGGCGCAGTTGGCCCGGGAGGACTTGGCGGCCCGGTTTCGCGACTTTCGTGAACTGGCCGCCGCCACGCTCGACCAACAAGGGCGTGACGCCGCGCGGCGGGACGACACTTTTCAACAGGCCATGCTGTCCGCCGTGCGCGAGCTTTCCCAGCAGCAAAAAGGGTTGCTGGACAGCTTTGCCCGGCAGTTGACCGCGCTTACCCAGCTGAACGACCAGAAACTGGACAAGATGCGGGAGACGGTGGAACAGCGGTTGACGGCGATGCAGCAGGATAATGGGGTGAAACTGGAGCAGATGCGGGCCACGGTGGACGAAAAACTGCATCAGACGCTGGAGCGGCGGCTGGGCGAGTCGTTCAAGCTGGTGACCGAACGGTTGGAACTGGTCCACAAGGGGCTGGGGGAAATGCAGACGCTGGCGTCCGGCGTCGGCGACCTCAAAAAGGTGCTGGGTAACGTCAAGGCCCGCGGGACCCTGGGCGAGATCCAGTTGGAAGCGCTGCTCGAACAAACGCTGAGCCCCGGACAATACCGGCAACAGGTCGAAGTCCGCGGCGGGAGCGGGGAAAGGGTCGACTTCGCCATCGTGCTGCCGGGCCGGGACGATTCGGCCCATACGGTGTTGCTACCCGTCGACGCCAAGTTTCCGCTCGAAGACTACCAGCACCTGACCGATGCCCAGGAGGCCGGCGACGCCGCGCAGGCCGCCGAAGCGGGGCGGTCGCTGGAGGCCCGTATCAAAGCCGAGGCCAAAAGCATACGGGAAAAATACCTCCACCCGCCCGCCACCACCGATTTCGCCATCCTCTTCCTCCCCGTCGAGGGACTGTTTGCCGAGATCCTCCGACGCCCGGGCCTCTGGGACCTCTTGCAACGGGAATACCGGGTGGTGGTCACGGGACCCACCACCATCACCGCGCTGCTCAACAGCTTGCAGATGGGCTTTCGCACCCTGGCCATCCAAAAGCGTTCGAGCGAGGTATGGAAGTTGCTTGGGGCGATCAAGACCGAGTTCGGCCGGTTTGGGGACCTTCTTGACAAGACGCGGAAGAAGTTGCAGGAGGCCAGTAACACCATCGACGGCGCCGCTGTCCGCTCGCGGGCCATCGAACGCCAGCTGCGTCAGGTGGAGGCCGCCCCGGCGGCGGAAAGGCCGGCTTTGCGGGACGATATGGCGTCAGGGTCGGAATGACCGGACTGCTACCTGGATACCGGTGCGTCAACGCCTCGGAAGTAAACGCCGATACACCCGTTGGCTTGGGTTGTCCGGGCCGGCCCAGAAGTGCCACACCTTTGGGTCATCCGTGATCGTGACCCGAAGCGTCGGGGTCCTTGCGGAATCATTACCCATTTCGGCTTACACCTTTTGCTGGAACATTAACAACTTGCACCTTCAGTACCAAAAGGGAGATGCGCATATTGCGGGTAACCATCTTGCGAGACCGGCGGTATGGCTATACCTGAAGCCTGTTCTTGAGATAACAATCACAAATTGCAGTAGGCCGTTCATGGCCTTGTGAACGAAAATTTATATTCCCATGGTATTGCAATTCTTAGTATGACGTCTTATAATAAAGTCAAACGAAGGCATGGGGGTAAAGGAACCGGCCTTCCAGGGCAACAAGCACAATCCATGCCATATTTTGTAGATCGCAGAATCAAAGGAGAACTCTCATCCAACATTTTCCTGCGATGCCTAAGAGGGTTGTTGGCCGACCTATAAAGTCGCTGTATCGGTTTGAGAAACGCTGTGCTTTTCTGGCTGAAATACAAATACACGGGTCTTTGTGCGCTGCATGATGATCGATTGCAAGAAACTTTCGTCACATAATGTATGCTTTGCCAAAAGTAATTCGTACCGAAAGACCCGCTCGACCTCATGAACGGCAAGGCCGCCTTTGCATCCCGGGTCGAGCCGCGGAACCGGGTTGTGGCCGTGTGTCGCCTGCCTGACACCGTGGTTGGCCCTTGAAATGCTGTGCCGGTGGAGCGAATCGCATCCGGTCCACCGCGGAACGGCCGCCGCTCCATGGTAGGAGGTTAATCCCGCGGGGAGACGAGGCGCCGCGCGGGCCGCGGCCCGGGGGGGGGGGGGCCGGGGGCCCGCCGGGGGGGGGGGGGGCCGCCCGCAAGCCCCGCGGCGGCCGGGCGGGGCCCGCCGGTCCGGGTGGCCCGAAGCCGACGCCGCCCTGCATGAGTCCCGGCATC
>Ga0078972_1013461_pt1 | contig 13483 bp, 10 predicted proteins | sample YelNatPaOPGAMG01_FD_67568 | JGI IMG/M metagenome (GOLD analysis project Ga0078972, IMG submission 67568) | Hot spring thermophilic microbial communities from Obsidian Pool, Yellowstone National Park, USA - OP-RAMG-01 (SPADES assembly) (version 2) | ecosystem: Environmental > Aquatic > Thermal...
TGTGGACGGATCGCATGCTGACCCGGCTCGAACAAAGCGAGCCGACAACCAAGACTGCTGGTTTGCGGCGCAGGGGCTGTTCAGTTTGGAACACGGCTCCTGTGCCCATGGTTGGTCTCACTGAGACCCCACTGACTGGAGAGCCGGATGCGGGAAATCCGCCCGTCCGGTTCGGAGGGAGGGGTGGCGCTAACCCCGCCATCCCTACCTCTATCTGGCAGCGCGCTGGACAAGCAAGCGCGGTCGGGAGCGCGCCCGTCCTCGGGCGCATCAATCCGACAGCCGATGTTAGACCCGTTTCGATAATGCAAATCCGACGACCGAATCTTTACCGGTCGGTGGCGGCCAAGAATGGCCGCGGTCCTGCCAGCGCGTTGGTGTTTCTTCGTGTTGGCGTTGAGCGGGATTCGACGCTATCATTGCGCCATGACTGAACGGACAGCACGACTTCGCCGGGAAAGCCTTGACGCGCGGGCGTCAATCTCACCCGAGCGCGCGCAATTGGTCACGCGATTTTACAAGGAGAACAATGGGCGCTACTCGGTCCCTGTGATGCGCGCCATGTGTTTCCTCGAGCTCTGCAAGTCCAAGACAATCTATATCGGCGAAGGCGAACTCATCGTCGGCGAACGCGGTCCCCGACCCAAAGCCGTTCCGACGTTTCCCGAGCTCACGTGCCACAGTCTCGAGGATCTCGAAATACTCAACACACGCCCGAAAGTCAGTTATCACGTGGATGATGAATGTTTCCGGATATACAAAGAGGAGATCATCCCCTATTGGCGTGGGCGGTCGCTCCGGGACAGAATCTTTTCCGAACTCGATCCTGAATGGCACAAGGCTTACTCGGCGGGCTTGTTCACCGAGTTCATGGAACAACGCGCCCCGGGGCACACCGTGCTCGATGATAAGATTTACTCGAAGGGCATGCTCGATTTCAAACGCGACATCGCAGTAGCCATGTCCGGTCTCGATTTCGTGAACGATCCTGAGGCTTACGATAAACTCCAGGCGCTCAAGTCATTCGACATTGCCTGCGACGCGCTGATCGTATTTGCGGAACGACATGCCGCGCTCGCCCGCCAGCTCTCACAACGCGAGTCAGACCCGCGCAGGCGCGCGGAACTGCTCAAGATCGCCGATGTGTGTTCGCACGTGCCTGCTCATGCCCCGCGCGATTTCCACGAAGCCCTCCAATACTATTGGTTCTGCCATTTGGGCGTGATCACGGAACTTAACGGCTGGGATTCGTTCAATCCCGGCCATCTTGATCAACATCTTTTGCCTTTCTACGAGCGCGGCCTGGCCGAAGGAACGCTCACAAAAGAGTCGGCACGCGAGCTTCTCGAGTGTTTCTTCATCAAGTTCAACAACCACCCCGCGCCGCCAAAGGTCGGAGTCACTGCGGCGGAAAGCGCCACTTACACCGATTTCGCAAACATCAATATAGGCGGTCTGCTCCGTGATGGCACTGACGGCTCGAACGAACTGTCGCACATGCTTTTGGACATCGTCGAGGAAATGCACCTGCTACAGCCCAGCACCAACATCCAGCTCTCGCGCAAAACACCGGATCATCTTCTCAAGCACGCGCTCCGCGTCATCCGACACGGGTACGGTTTCCCGTCCATTTTCAACGCCGACGCCGTGGTTGAGGAACAGTTGCGACAGGGCAAGACCTTGGAGGACGCCCGTGCCGGCGGGTGCAGCGGATGCGTCGAGGTCGGTGCTTTCGGCAAGGAAGCGTACATTCTGACCGGCTATTTCAACATGCCCAAGTGCCTCGAGTTGGCGTTGCACAATGGCGTCGATCCCATGACCGGCCAACAGCTTGGGCCGCGCACCGGCGATCCGGCCACGTTCACGTCCTTCGACCAGGTGTTCGAGGCGTGGCGCGCCCAATTCCGCCATTTCCTCGAAGTCAAACTGCGCGGCAATCAAATCATCCAACGAATGTACGCCACGCTCATGCCGGCGCCGTTCCTGAGCGTGCTGATCGACGACTGCATCGCCAAAGGCCGCGACTACAACGCCGGCGGCGCAAGGTACAACAACACTTATGTGCAATTCGTCGGACTCGGCAGCCTTGCAGATTCACTCAGCGCCCTGCGCGAAGTCTGTTTTGCCCCGAAACACCCAGATCAGTTTGCCCGAGAAACGGCCACGGATTCCGAGAAAAAACTGTCGTTGGCTGAGTTCGTGCAGGTTCTCGACCGTGACTTCCACGGGCACGACCAATTGCGCCAGTACGTCCTCAACCGGGTCCCGAAATACGGCAACGACGATGACCGGGCCGACAGCCTTGCAGTGCGCGTGTTCAACACATGTTTCGAGGCATTGGATGGCCGACCCGACACCAAGGGCGGAGTTTACCGGATCGAAATGCTGCCCACAACCTGCCATGTTTACTTTGGGAGTGTGACCGGCGCACTCCCTGACGGTCGCCTGGCGCATCGGCCCTTGAGCGAGGGCATCAGCCCGGTTCAAGGCGCAGATCGCCGCGGCCCAACAGCCGTGATCAACAGCGCAGCAAAGCTCGATCACATCAAGGCAGGCGGCACGCTTCTCAACATGAAACTCACGCCGGCGTTGGTCGAAACGGATGATGGCATTGCCAAATGGGCAGCACTGATCCGAACCTACTTCAGGATGGACGGACACCATGTCCAGTTCAATGTTGTCCGCGCAGAAACATTGCGGGCGGCCAGGGCAAATCCCGATGAGCATCGCGATTTGATCGTGCGTGTGGCCGGATACAGCGACTATTTTTGTGATCTGCCTCCCGAGTTGCAGGAGGAAATCATTGCAAGGACCGAACACACAGCCTTTGCCGGATCAACATAACAGAAGCCCGAGCGCCGCTTTGCGCTTTCACGCAAACTGAATGGTGCCACGTCATATAATCATAGTGAGAAATCGATCATAACTGCGAAGATTCTCAGACTGCCAGCTTCCTCAATTTGTCACCAAAGTGCGGTCTTGGGAGTATAACATTGGATGATCTGCCCTGAAACTGCAGATCAGCAGATCCTTTGTGACCTTTGCCTTCGAATTGTTCGGCTGCTGATCCGACTTTTGCATCTCTCCCCGCCTTGGGCCACGAAGTCGCCCCTTTCAGGGCGGCGCGACACAGCGCCCAGCTTGGAACGAACGCATTTGTCTCGCCGCGATCCTTCGGCTGCGGCTGCGCCGCGATGAGTTGTTTCCAGGCTGCTGTGAGTGGTGTCCCACGATTCGATCCTCAGTCCCCGGACACGGGAAAACTCGCGCTCGTTGCCGGTGACCAACAGAGCTCCGGTCGCCAGCGCATGGGCGGCTATCAGCAGGTCGTATGGCCCGATCGGCGTTCCCGCATCCTGCAATTGCCCGCGAATGCGACCGGCTTCGCGTGCTGCTGCCATGTCGAAAGGCAGCACGGATATAACGGTAAGAAAGCGATCCACCTTCTGGCGCTCTTTGGTCGGTTCACGAGCCTTTTCGACGTCAGCATACAGCTCGAACGCCGTGACGGATGAAACGGCACAGTCGTCCGGGCTTAGCCGCCGCACATACTCGACGGCCACATGCACACCACGCAGCACAGCAATACATGTGTCCGTATCCAGCAAGTACTTCATGAACGCGATTTGCGATTGCTGGGCAGATTTCCAACGTAGTACTACAATGCGCGAACGGGGGGCAGATGACCTTGGGGCGGTCGTTGAAAGCGGCTATCGGCAATATGAATGGACTGGAAGAAGCCCCGTGGCCAGCGGCGTTTCGCTTTCGGTTCAAGGATCACAGCCCGGCCTTCGCGCCGAATGTGCACTTCGTCATTGTCGAATCTGAACTCCTTTGGAAGCCGGACAGCCTGTGAACCGCCGGTCCGGAAGATTTTGGCTGTTTTCATGTAGCTATAGTATGTACAGAAACTGGGATGGCAAGTATCCGTTTTTTCGAGGGCTCGAATTCGATGGTTTGCTGCCGCAGATCGTTGCACTGGTTGTTCTGTGCCTGTTGGGATAATCCTTGTAGCGGGCTCGAAGCAGTGAATACCCTGCCGGCGCGACCATGTCCGCCACTGCACCCGTTCCTGATCGGTGCCATTGGCAATGTTGTCCCATTGTTGGGGGATGATGGGGCCGGTCATTCTTTCCCGCCAATCACCGGCGAAAAGCTGGTCGGATTGACATGGTGGACACGCCGAGACCGAAGCGGTTATGATCGTGGCCCGTGAAACACTGTTTGTTCAAACCGAGCCTCAACCGATGAAAGCAAACCTTAACCTTGCGTTGATATTCCTTGCATTGTCGCTGCCGATGCAATTCGCCATCAATTCCGTTCGCGCCGGCGATGCGGGAGTTTTGTACAAGGCGGAACTGGTCTTTCCCTTGAACCCAAAACACAATCATGCCCCGGGCATTGTCGAGTGTCCAAACGGCGATTTGCTCGTGTCGTGGTATCGCGGTTCCGGCGAACGAACCGCCGACGACGTGGCAGTTTACGGTGCGCGCCTGCGCAAAGGCGCCGAGGCATGGAGCGAACCGTTTCTGATGGCAGATACGCCCGGGTTCCCCGATTGCAACACGACAATGCACATTGACGCGCAGGGACGTTTGTGGCTCTTCTGGCCGGTCATAATCGCGAATACGTGGGACTCGTGCCTCACTAACTACCGACTTTCGACAGATTACCAACAAGACGGGCCGCCCAAATGGTGTTGGCAGGGCATCATCTTGCTGAAGCCGCGTGACTTTGAAGAACGGATGCTTTCAGCTCTGGATGCGCGCCTCAAATCGCCCGATGCACGTTTGCCCGAAGAAGCGAATATCCCCGAGCGAGTTGCGAAATTCAAAGGCGTCATTCGCGACAAACTCTCGAGCCGGCTTGGATGGCAGCCGCGCTGCAAGCCGACCGTATTACCGTCCGGGCGAATTTTGTTGCCTCTGTACTCGGACACGTACTCGGTTGGCATCATGGCGATAAGCGATGATCTGGGCCAAACATGGTATGCCAGCCAGCCATTGGCCGGCTTCGGGAGCATCCAACCAACCGTGCTTCGGCGTAACGACGGAACTCTGGTTGCCTACATGCGCGAGTCCGGTCCGTACAAATGCATTCGTGTGGCGGAATCACGCGACGACGGCGTCACGTGGGGTGACGTTGGTACAACCTCATTGCCGAATCCAGATGCCGGCATTGACGGCGTACGCCTTGCCGACGGGAATTGGGTGCTTGTGTACAACGACACCACACGCGGTCGGAACAGCCTCGCTGTTTCCTTGTCCGACGATGAGGGACGGTCATGGAAATGGACACGGCATCTCGAGCGGCACGACACCGGCCAATACCATTATCCGGCAGTGATCCAGACTCGCGACGGTAACATCCACGTCGCGTACAGCTATTTTGTCCAGGGAGGAAAGAGCATGAAACACGCGTGTTTCAACGAGGCATGGATCAAGGAGGGTTCGAAACCCGCGAGCTGACCAGAACCCACATCAACATCGGCTGTACTTGCGTATGCAACTGCTGCGATTGAGCGTTCTTTTCAGATCTCTGGAAAGGATTCGAAGCCTACGGTGTCTGCGCCGAGAAAGAGATGCCTTGGAACTTGACATTGGATCCGAGTTTGTCGCCGTCATTGGCAGCACTGGCTGCCGCCAAGACAAGATTGTCTCTTGGCCTGCGGCTGCACTGGATCAAGGAGTGGGATGTCAACACCGGCCTCACAACCGCCCACCAACGTGCCATCAAATGGACGCTTGCAAAAGGTTGGCCTGTGTGCGCGGGGCTCCGCTGGCCGAAACAAGAGCGATGGGTCGATGGTGTGCTGCAAATGTGTCCGACGAACGCCGTTCGCGACGGCCACAGCGTGCTACTGGTCGGGTACCGCGACGCTGCAGAGCAACCCGGCGGCGGGGTGTTTGTTTTCAGGAACACGGCAGGAAACGGACAAGATGGCATGATGCCCTACGCTTACGCTGCGGCTTACATGAACGATGCCGCTTGGGTGGATTATTGAACGGGGTTCAGAGGCTCGTTCGCGACGTGCTCGGATATTTCGCGGCACGGCGCAGTGATGCTGAGTGTCAAACCGGCAATAGACGCATTTGTCTCGCCGTGATCGAACAGTTGTGGTTTCAGGGCGGCGTGACGATTGGCTGGAGCGATGTTGTCCCTTGACGAAGGATCGCAAAGAGCGCAGGCTTCGTACAGATCTTGGTTGAAAGTGTGGAAGTACGAAATGCCCTGCCTATGAAAACCAAATGCACTCGAGCCCGTGGCAATCATGGCGGCCTTGTCGTGGCTGCGTTTGTTGTCTGCAACCAGCTCCTTGTTGCTGCGCCGCAAGGACCGGCGCCTCTGATTCCGGAAGGTGGCGGGCCGCCCGGCCCCTTCCCGAACACGTCCGTGTCGGCCGTCAACGTGATTGCGAAAGGGAGCAGTGTTTTTGACGGTCGAGTCGAAGTACCCGGGTTTGACGGACAGGGTCCGATCACGTGGTCATTGAATCGTTACAATCGCGGCGATTTTGCGCTCAGATTGGCACCGGGCGATCCGGTGGCCGCGCTTGGCAACCTGGGGCAGGGTTTCATTGATTTTGCGGATAATTCACCCGGCGTGGCTGCCAGCCAGGCGTGGCGACCCAGTCAGTCGTTTGGTGTTGTCATCCCGACCGCCCGCCAAAACGGGCCAATCGATTGGGGCGATGGCGAAGGACCTTTTTATCCTACCGTGGCGATTTCATGGGCGTCCTCGGGTCCGTCTTACAACATGGCCGACGGCAGTTTTGGCACGGGGGGCCTTGATATTAACACCGGCCGGGCCGGCACGCACAGTTCAAGCCCGGAAGCAAACTTCAGTTTTTCGGCAACATGGTTTCCGTTCGACCAAGGCTGGCTTGGAGGCGACGTTGCAGGGCCGACCTCGGCGGGTCAGTCCGGTTGGACCAGTGCCGACGCGCATGCCTCGGGCTTGAGTGCGGGATTGGTCAAATGGATCGAGTATCCCGCAGGCAGCATGACATACGGCGGTTTGGCCGAGCTGCGATTGCCTGGCGTGAACGCGCTTGAAGACGGGATGCTGTTTGCCACCTCGTCAGACGGGGCCAGTGACGTCAACATTGTCGGTGTTGCACCTAAAAACGACGGTTCAGCATGGATCGTCACAATACGCGAAGACTCGGCGACGGATGCTGAGACCCTTGCGGCAGCGGGGCAATCGGAGTTCCAGTTCGTTTACATTCCCTTCAGTGCACAACGCCTGATTGGCGGTCATATCCTCGGCGCTGACGGCTCGAAACGCAAGGCAGTGGGCGATTTCACAATAACGCGCACCGGGGTCGGCACGTATGAAATGACGGTGCCGGGCAAAACAGGCGCTGACGGAACGCTGTTGCTTCAGGTGGCGGATTTCGAGCCTGACATTTCCCCGCAGCTCGCGTCGCGGGCTTTCCTCAGTTACGAGTACAAAAACGGCAAGTTTGTTATCCAATCGCGCAAAACAACCAGCGACACGAACGCGGAGCTGTTCGATTCGAATTTCTATGTGGCGTGGGTGGATTTCAAAGAGCCGATGGTGTTGCCTGACGGGCCGCGCATGCGCAGCCTCGGCCCCGTGGCGGTGACCGAAGAGGGTGTGGTTGCGAAAGAATCCGGCGTTGCGGCCAACCTGGATTCGCCCGAAGCGCTTGTTGTTTTCATAGACTCCGTCAACTTCAGGGCTGAATACGATCCAATCACAGGCGCGATTGCCACCTACGCGGTCATGGGCCGGTTTTACAATCCCGCCAATCTGCAGCCGACCTCTGATCCTTTCATAATTGCGGGAAATCCGTACGGCACGATCAGCCGCTGCGATGCCAAGTACAACCCTGTCTCGAAACAGTATGTGGTTGTTGCGACGGCTCGAGCTTACAGCAGCTACGGGACAGACGTGCCGTTGGTTGCACTTGTGAATTCGCAGTCCGTGGCCAACGGCGGCCCGTTGTTGGCAAAGGTCTGGGTTCACCATCCTGAATCAGAAGAGTCCTATGATGACATTGCAGTGGCGGTGAGCTCCCGAAACGGGAATTTCTTGCTGGTGGCGGAACGGAAAGCAACCGGTGAAGGTGAATCTACCGGCGGATGCCTGTACGACAAGGACGGGAACCGTCTGACGCCGTTTTTCACGCGGCTTGACCTTCTGCAGTCGGTGGGCGACGAAGACGACCCGGACGTTATTTACCACGATGGGCTGAAGGCATTTGTGTACATCTCGAACACGGACAACTCGAATGGCTCGACGGGCACGTTGAGCAATCGCATTGTGGGATCGATTGTGGATGACGCGCCGAACGCGCAAGGGCAACTGGTTGTGCGCGTTGAACAGCCATTGTCCGACGGCCTCCCCGCAGGGCGCACGGAAGGTCACCCGGCTGCAATTGCGAATCCCTTCAATGGCGAACTGATTGTGGCTTATGATGCCGGCAACGACACAGCGCAGGGCGACTTGTCATTCTTCAATCTCGGGACACCGCCGGATTATGTGTTCAGCCCGGCCAGACCCGAGGTGCCTTATCTCAACGGCGCATCGGGCAACCCGTTCAATCATCGACATCCGCAGCTTGCCGCCGATCCCGAGCACGGCGTAATTGTCGTTGGGTTCAATGCCGCAGGAAGCGCGGTTGGGTTGCCGGAAGCTTATGCATTCTGCCTGCTCGGTCCGGACGGGCAACCATTACCAAGTCAGTTGGGTGCACCGTATTTTCTTGCGGATTCACCGGGCGGTTTGGGCGGCAGCGTGAATTACCACAACATAAAGTACTCGCCCGCGAGCAAGTCATTCCTCGCCGTGTACTCGAGCTCACCGGGAATCACTTACCTTGCTTCGCTTGCGATCACATCATCGCATTTGCCGCCTGTTGCACTGCCTGCATTGAGTGTCACAATTCAGGGCGACAACGTCATCATCTCGTGGCCTGCGACTGCGACAGGGCTCGCTTTGCAGTCAACCACGACACTTTCACCGCCGGCGTGGCAGGATTCCGGCCTCGCGCCCGTGATGGAAGGTGACAGGTTCAAGGTGACGGTAACTGTCTCAGGGTCGAGCAAGTTCTTCCGCCTCATCAGCCGTTAAGCTGGGTCCAGCGGCGGTCCGGAATCGAAACAGTGGCAGCATTGGAGAATCAGCTTGACCGCGTGCAGCTCGAGCGTGTTTCGGCTGCGGTGGACCGTATTGTGGCTGCGAAAGAACGCGGCGGCCGTGTTGTGGTTGTCACCGGCAGCGGCCCGAATCTGCACGAGGGCGTGACCACACTTGTGGCCGAGCTGATGCGGCTTGGAGTTGTGGATGGCGTGACGACGAGTTCGGCGGTTGTGGCGCACGAGATGGGCGGTGTTCTTGACAAGGTCAAGCGCGTGGATGGACGAGTACTCGGGCTCAGCGAAGAGGTTCTACCGCGGGGTGGCACGTGCGAGTTGTCCATGCTCGATGACTCTGTTTTGAATGAAATTGCCGAGTACATGCCTCTGGGCGGCCATCTTATGGCGCGGTTCCAGGCAGCCGAGGTGAATGTGATCATCAAGGCCGCAGGCAATCTCGGCTATCCGCTGGGGCTTTATCTGGAGCGGATTGCGGTCGAGATTCTCCAGCTTGCACGGCGACACGGCACGACGTTTGAAGCTGTTGCCGGTCATGGCGCAGATGAACGGACCATGATCGGGATTGGGAGTCGCCGCGGACTGCAGCGTGGTTGTAACTCGAATTCCACCGCCTAAAGGCGGGACTGCAAACTGCGATGGTTTGTAGTGCAGGCTTCAGCCTGTGTCTGACATGCGCGACTTCTCGAAGCGCTTTGAGCCGCCTAAAGGCGGTACTACAAACCTCGATGGTTCGTAGTGCATGCTTTAGCCTGAGCCGCCTAAAGGCGGGACTACGGGCCGCGACGGCTCGTAGTGCAGGCTTCAGCCTGAGCCGCCTAAAGGCGGGACTACAAACCGCGGCGGTTTGTAGTGCAGGCTCTAGCGGGACTTTACAAGTTAAACAGGCCAGAACGCGGCAAGAGCATTGGGAATAGGGCTCCAGATCGCGGTTGGATCTGTATGACCTAAGTGCTCCGGTATCGCTCTAAGCCCAAAATCTCGTACACCCGTTGCGGCTCCTCTTCCATGATCGACAGACAGGTGACCGTCCGCGGTTGCCGCTGACCCGGCCTCTGCGGATAGATCAACACCACTTCCTTGATCGAAGCCAGACCTTCCATCAGCCGGCTCAAACTCATCTCCAAGCCCTCTTGGTGCAACCTCCGCTGTAAAAGCGATACCAACAGCAACCCCAACACGCAGTAAAAGGCGTGCACCCGAATCTTGCTGTCGGTCCAATGAAACATCGGCGACCAGCCCAAAAAGTGCGGGTTCTTCATGTCCCGGAAAGCACTCTCAATATGGTGTTGCGCCCGATACCCCAAAACAATCTCCTCATCGCTCCAGTCATCGTTGTCAGTGAACAGCAACGTCTTGCCCAACTGGGTCTTCACCAGCCGGGAAAGTGCGCCCGTGTCGGTCCAGTAGCTCAGTCCAGGCACCGGCCCTTCCTCGACCCGCCAGCCAATGAGCCGCTTCAGATGCTGCCCGCTCAAGATCTCTTCAACCTGTTTGTTGACCGACTCGACCGTGGGGGATCGCCCCACCTTGACCCGCCCCTGCCGGCGCGCCAAAAGCCCCTCTTGCAGCTCATGCAGTTTCCGTCGCGCTTTCTCCAAACCGGCACTGATCCCTTGCATCTGCCCCTCCAACAGATGCTCGTTGAAAGTAACCAGCACCGTCCTGTCCCGGCCAAAAACCTTCTTGCGTGTCCGATAAACCCGTACCCCCTCCAAACGCGACCCGCTCAAGAGGCGAAACCTCTCCAGGGGAATCCCCAGCAGATCCGGATGCTGGCTCGGCACCAGCGAACCGACAAAATGCAACGCCGTCTCATCCAGCCACCGAAAAGCTTCAGCCGAATTATTTCCCTTGTCGAAAATCACGGTGATGTGATTGCAGCCTTCGGCCAACTGCCTGTACCTCTGAGCCAACTCCGCCGAAATGGTCTGGAAGGCCGGTGCATCGTTGAGGTTCCCACTGTAAACCCGGTGCAGCAGAGGAATATGGAAGTCTGTGCTGACCAGAAGACCCAGGTTGACCTGCCGCAGATCAGCCCGCTTCTGTTTGTTGTGCCCGCGAGCCGGCAGTCGCGCCGGATTCCGGGTGTTGATGTAGGTGAAAAAATTGGTCCCGTCATAGACCAGGGTGCGCAGATTGACCTTGAACCGCTGTATCAGCCGCCGGGACAACTCTTTCTCGATGGCATCGATGTCTGCCTCGCTCACTCGATCCATGTGGTTCCAGAAGGCCTGACTGGACAGTTGCATCGGGCTGGCCGGGATCAGCCGCGGCAGGATGGTCCGGCGGTACCAACTGCCCAGCCGAGCTTTGCTGGTTGGACAGGCGGCGCGGTTGATGGCCGCCAACACCAAATACTGTCCCACCGACAGACCCTGACCGCGTTTGGGCACCTGAGCGTCGATCAGTTCGACAAGTCCCAATTGGGCGGCTTGATCGTAGAGGGCGGCCACATCGCCGAAGCTGGCTACTGTGGCGAACTGCGGAGCCGGGGGCTGGCGGGAACCCTCGACTGCTTGGACGATATTGTCCAACGGCCCCAGATAGGCGGTTTTGACGATCTTGGGTCGGCCGTCTACGCGCTGGCACCAGCGCGCATAGTAGTACGGTCGCCCTTTGACGATCTTGCGAGTAAGGCTCGGCATAAGTTAGGTCATACAATACACTGTGTCCGGCCGCCTTGTCAAGCGCAATCCATTGGGGTGGGGCACACCGCTGCAACTTAGCCCTCCGGGGCTGAATTTGCTCGGCCTTGAGGATGAGACGAATGGTGTGAACCGGCACCTCTGGCTGGCACACCAGATTAATAGTTAGGTCATACACGCCGACCATGAATTGTGACATTCAGGCGTTGAAATCAAGTCCTTTGTGACTGCAAATAGAATCAACAATGATGAGCCTCCGGACCGGGTCAGCTCCGGCAGACGCAGTCCTGGATGTGCACTGAGCTTGGGAACTGTTCCGATAACTTGTAAACTTCCGCTAGGATCCGGAACCGCGCGCGCCCGCTCGCGGATTGCTTGAAAACGGCAACGCTCGGACACTAAAGTCCCGGCCAGGAAAATCGGCGAAGCGTCCGCCAGCGTGGGCTTTCCCGACGAAAACAGCCCGGGAATCCGCCAGAGAGGAACCATGAATGCAAAATTAAAGCCATACGATTTGTTGCAAAGAGTCCGCCAACAAAGCCCGGTGGTGCATCACCTGACCAACTGGGTGACAATTTACGATTGCGCCCAAGTGGTGAAGACCCTCGGCGCGTCGCCGGTCATGGCCCACGCGCCGGAGGAAGTGGCAGAAATGACCGGCATTGCTTCCGCATTGGTGCTCAATATCGGCACGTTGACCGCGGACATGGTAGAAGCGATGAAACTTGCGGCAGCCAGCGCAAACCGGAAAGGTATCCCGGTGATTCTGGATGTGTGCGGTGCGGGCGCCACGGAGTTTCGCGACCGCAAGGCATTCGAACTGCTGGATCAGGTCAAAATCAATGTGCTCAAGGGAAACGTTTCCGAAATCGCCCGCGTCAGCGGAGCCAACGTCCGTACCAAGGGTGTAGATACCACCGAAGTCGGGACCGATTTGGCAAAGCTTGCGCAAACCCTAGCCGTTTGCCGTCAGACGACGGTGGTCGTTACGGGCGGAGTGGACATCGTCGCCGGCGAGCGGGGAATTTTTCACGTCAGGAACGGCCACGAGTTGATGACGCGCGTCGTGGGCACGGGTTGCATGGCGACTTCCGTTATTGGCGCTTTCGCCGCCGTCGAGCCGGATCTCGGCAGAGCCGCAGCTTGCGCGCTGGCCTGTTACGGGATTGCGGCTGAACTGGCTGCGAAAACGTCGCATGGTCCTGCTTCGTTCAAAAGCGCGTTATTCGACTGTCTCTACAACCTTGATCAGCCGACCGTCGAAAGGATGCAACGCATCGAAGCATGAAAGGATATTACTTCATCCTGGACTCAAAAATGAGCCGGGCCGGCAATGTCAGCGATGTGGGAAATGGCGTTGCGGTCGGCGTGGAGACAATCCAATACCGTCACACGGCAGTGATTCGCCATCTTCTCATCCCAATCGACCCTGAGTAGCGCTGTCGCCGTGCACGCACCTGCAGAATCTCGTCGCTGGACTTCTGTTCTGTGCACATCGCACGACAGACCTGTCAACCGCCAACCGTTCGCTTCAACAGTCGCTCCCAACTCCACGCACAGCACAAACCACACACAGCTCAGCGCGGCGCAGCCGCAGCCGAATGATCTGGGCGAGGTAAAGGCGTTCGTTCCAAGGTGGGCGCTCTGTCGCGCCGCGCTGAAAAGGGCGACTTCGTCGCCAAATGAAGAGATGCGAGTGGGATCAGCGGCCGA
>Ga0078972_1013462_pt1 | contig 13482 bp, 11 predicted proteins | sample YelNatPaOPGAMG01_FD_67568 | JGI IMG/M metagenome (GOLD analysis project Ga0078972, IMG submission 67568) | Hot spring thermophilic microbial communities from Obsidian Pool, Yellowstone National Park, USA - OP-RAMG-01 (SPADES assembly) (version 2) | ecosystem: Environmental > Aquatic > Thermal...
CGGGCTTGACCAGGTCGTTGACACCTTAATTTTTGCCTTTAAGGGAAACAATACCCGTGGCTTTTTCGCTTACGATGTGAATAAAATGAACTGGCAGGTTAAGGAATCAATCCCGTTTGCCCCGGATAAAGCAAAACGGGTCAAGGCTGGTGCCTCACTTTGTTATGATGGTGAAGATACTATCTTTGCCCTGAAGGGTAACAATACCTTGGAATTCTGGGCATATTCGGTATCAAACAATACCTGGGTTTTGAAACCTAATGTGCCATTAGGTAGCGGTAAAAGGGTGAAAGGTGGTGCCGGCTTAGCCTTTGTCACCGAAGATGGTAAAAAATATGTCTATTGCTTAAAAGGAAATAAGACCAATGAGTTTTATAAATTTGATGTTGCTAACAACAACTGGATGACAACAATAAGACCAGCCCCGGGTGGTGTAAAGGGCTTTGGTTCTGGTAGTTGTATTGTCTATGACAGCATCAATAAACGAATCTATGCGCTTCAAGGAACAACCAATCAATTCTTTTATTATGATGTTGTAGGTGACTCTTGGGTGAACCGAACCGGTATGCCCTTTGATAGCGATATACTGGAAACTGAGAATAAGAAGGCAAAAGACGGAACCGCAATGACCATTGATGATTCGGTAACAATCTATGCCTTAAAGGGTGGCACCCAAGAATTCTGGTCTTATCATATTCCAAAGGATAGTTGGTTTGAGAAAGACACAATTCCCTTAGGACTGGCAAGGAAGAAGGTGAAGGGTGGTGGAGCCTTAGCTTTCATTGCCCAGACGAGTGGCACAAAAGGACGGGGTGAAGGCGAAATCTATGCCCTGAAAGGCAATAATACTGATGAGATGTGGGTCTTCTTGACCGAGGCAGTTCCACCAGAAGAGAAAGACGCTAAGAATAAGACGCAACAATCCTTTGCGGGCACAATGGCAATATTTAACAACTCATCCCCATTGCCTTCGGGTAAAATTAAAGTCTATGATGTCACAGGCAGACTTATAAAACAATTTTCCCCGATTCTGAACCAAGAAGGGGTTAAAGGAAAAAGGATTGGTCTAAGCAATCTCAATACCGGTGTCTATTTCTTACGCTTTGAATCAAAAGGTTTTTGTTCGATAAAGAAGTTGATTGTGCGTCAATGAACAGGAGAGGTCAAAGATTTAAAAAATTGGTTGTCAATCAGGCTGGCGCTTTGGTGAATTAATTGGGTCGCTCCGCCGGCGCGCGGAAGTCGGGTAGGTTTTACTTAGGGCCTAAAAGACTTAAATTTTCACCAAGCGCTGGCTTTTTATCTTCCATAGGCATTGGCTTGACTTCGCCAAAAATCTAATTACAATAACTTTTTAATTTAATAAAAGCGGATAAGGAGGAATAATGATTATTAAATTAGCCAATGGTAAAGAAATACCAGTGGAAACTCATAAGGCAAGAATGGTTCAAAAAATTAATCTTGTCCCTGCTGACCGAAGATTAAAGGCAATTGAAGAAGCCGGCTATAATACCTTCCAACTGAAAACTAAAGACATCTTTCTTGATATGCTCACCGATAGTGGGGTCAATGCGATGAGTGATAAGCAGTTCGCTGGTTTTATCACCACCGATGATGCCTATGCCGGTAGTATGACCTTTTATGAGTTTGCCGAAGCGGTGAAAGATATCCTTGGTTATCAATATGTAATGAATGTGCACCAAGGTCGTGCTGCCGAACACCTAATCTCCAAGGTATTTTGTAAGCCGGGCGATGTTGTTCTAACCAATTATCATTTCACCACCACTAAAGTTCACATTGAAGAGACCGGCAAGGCAACTTGCTTGGAGATTTACATTGATGAAGCGCTCAATACCAAAAGCACCCACCCATTCAAAGGCAGTATGGACCCGCAAAAACTCAAAGATTGTATTAAGCAATACGGCAAAGACAAGATTTCTTATGTCCGGATGGAAGCAACGGCTAATTTATTAGGTGGTCAACCTTTCTCAATGGCGAACCTTAAAGAAATAACCAAAATTGCTAAGGCGAATGGAATCTTAACCGTATTAGATGGCAGTTTAATCTCCGAGAACGCCTATTTGATAAGACAGCGCGAGAAGGGATATGAGAATAAGACGGTTGCGGAAATTGTCAAAGAGATGTGTAGTCTGGTTGATTTGTTTTATATGAGCGGTAGAAAGAATACCTGTGTCCGGGGTGGTTGTATCGCAACCAATCGGAAAGACCTTTTTGACAAAATCAAGGACTGGCTACCGGTCTACGAAGGTTTCTTTACCTATGGCGGTATGTCACAACGCGAAGTCGGAATGATGGCAGTTGGAATGCGCGAGATGGTTGACCCAGAGGTGGCTGGTTGTGCGATAGAACAGGTAAAGTATTTTGTCAATCGGTTGGATGAGATTGGTATACCAGTTGTCACCCCACCGGGCGGTTTAGCCTGTCATATTGATGCCCGGAAGTTTGCCCCCCATATCCCAAAAGAAGAATATATCGCAGGCGCGGTAACCGCTGCCCTTTATATCGCATCAGGTGTTCGGTCAATGGAGCGGGGAACAATCTCAATGGAACGGGCAAAAGATGGCACCGAGGTCTATGCCGATTTAGAATTGACCCGAATCGCTATTCCCCGTCGGGTTTATACTATCTCCCAAATTGAATACACCATTGACCGCATTCAATGGTTATACAAGCATCGGGATTTAATCAAAGGGTTAAAGTTTGTTGAAGAACCACCAGTGCTTCGGTTCTTTATTGGCAAATTAGCCCCACTGGATAACTGGGGAGCAAAGTTATGCGATGCGTTTAAGAAAGACTTCGGACCTGACTTGTAATGAAAAACGAATAGGACGAATTCTAAAGAAATTTTCGAATATTCCTAAGATTCGTTTCTATTCAGGTTATTGGTGTTAGGAGGGGGTGTTATGTTAACTTTTCTTTTAGCCTTTTTATTCGGGTTAACCATAGAATCAAAAATTGATTCGGTCATTATCTATCCGAATCAGGCATTGGTCGTGCGCAAGGCAAGTGTCACATTGACCGGGCCTGCTACCCTTAACTTCAAGGATTTGACCGGGATGCTTGACGACAATACAGTGCGAGTCAAAGCCGAAGGATTAAAGATTGGTGAGGTTCAAATTAAACGGGAATATATTGAAAAACCAAGCCCGCAAGTTAAAGCACTGGAAGAAAAGATTAAGGACATTGAATCCGACATCAGAGACTTGGATAACGAAAAAGAGGTGCTCAAGGCAAAAGAGACCTTCTTGAATTCGGTCAAACTTGGTGCACCCGAACTGATTGCCAAAGAACTGCAAGCCGGAAAAGTTGCCCCCGAATCCTGGCGCCAGGGTTTAAAGTTTATGGCGGACGAATTAGCCAAGACCAAAGAACGACAAGCCGAGATTGATGACGAAAAGAAAGAATTACAGGATACGCTTCAGGCATTAAAGAAAGAATTGAGTGATGTCAGGGCTTTAACCGAAAATCGTAAGGAAGTTATTGTTGATGTCGGGCTAACTGAAGCAGGCACTTATCCAATTGAATTGAGTTATATAATTCCGCAAAGTGTCTGGTGGAAACCTTATTACGAACTTCGTGCCAATCCATCAGAAGGAAAAGTTGGCATCAATTATTTTGCCAAGATTGCGCAGAAGACCGGTGAAGATTGGGAGAATGTTAAGGTCATTTTATCCACTGCCCAACCAGCCAAAGGTGGTGTTGCCCCCGAACCAACCCCTTGGTTTTTGACTTTGGAAGAAATAGTTCTTAAACCAGCAGTTACTGAAGCCGTGATACAAGAAAATCGACATGCTGTTTCCACTACCCGGGCACCGGAAGAAGCTAAAGCCGAGATCGAAGTACCAAGGGTCGAAACTGGAATTTCTTTACAATATGTGATTCCCGGCAAAGTCTCATTAAAAAGCGGTGAGGCGGAAAAGAAGATTGCATTATATTCGGCAGCCCTACCAGCAGAATTTGAATACTACATTTATCCAAAAGCCCAACCAATCGCTTATCTTCAAGGTAAGATGCTTAATAAGACCGAGTATATCTTCCTTGGTGGTGAAGCCAATGCTTATGTTGGTTCCGAATTCACTGGTAAGACCAGAATCCCAAGTATTGCACCTGAAGAATCAACCGTAGTCAGTTTTGGGATTGACGAGCGAGTAAAAGTCAAACACGACTTAATCAAGACCTTCACCTCCAAAACCGCTAACAAGCGACAAAAGACCGAATTTCTCTTTAAAACTACGGTGGAAAATTATCACACCAAACCAGTGAAACTTACCCTAATTGAACAAATTCCGGTCTCCCAGCAAAAAGAGATAACTGTTAAACTAACCAAACTTGAACCCAAATCGGACGAAGAGAATAAAGACATTGGGACTTTTACTTATACTCGTGAAATTCAGCCTAAAGAGAAATTTGTTGTTGACTTGGGCTATTTTGTTGAATATCCAATAGGCAGAAGGGTAATGGGACTGTATTAGAAAATCTAAAATCCTGATATCTAATTACTTCGTCTTAGGCGGATTAGGCATCGAAAAAGATGTTTGGTGCAGGAAAATTTTTTGGGTTGTAGGGCAACCCTTTCCGCCTGAGGCGGATTGCTTTTCCTTTTCTGGTAAACTCATAAACCCGAAACCCGAAACCCGAATTCAAAATTTGCTTAATCTGTGGTTAATTTTGACAACACTCCAATGAACACGGCTGAAATTACTATTGTTGGGGCTGGATTAGCCGGTTCGGAAGCCACTTATCAATGTGCCAAACGGGGTGTCAAGGTTAAACTTTTTGAAGCAAAACCGCATTATCGCTCTCCTGCCCATAGGACCAATTATTTAGCCGAATTGGTCTGTTCTAACTCCCTAAAATCCGACCAATCAACCAATGCGCACGGTCTACTTAAAGCCGAACTTAGATTATTGGATTCACTTTTGCTGCGCTGTGCCGAAAAGACCAAAATTCCTGGTGGCAAGGCATTGGTCGTAAATCGCGAAGAATTTGCCAAGACCGTGACTGAAGAAATCACGCAATTGCCCAATGTTGCGATTATCCGACAAGAAGTGACAAAAATTCCCGAAGACGGTATTGTGATTATTGCGACTGGGCCATTGACCTCGGAATCGCTGAGCAAAGAACTGATGGATTTTTTCGGCGAAGAACATCTATTTTTCTACGACGCAATCTCACCAATTGTCTCTGCCCAGTCCATTAACTACCACCGAACCTTTTTTGGTTCAAGGTATCAGAAAGATAATGACTATCTTAATTGCCCTTTAACCAGGGCTGAATACGAAAGATTCTATAATGAACTAATCAATGCCGAGGTCTTTCCCTTACGCGATTTTGAAGAAGAAAAGTTCTTTGAAGGTTGTTTGCCAATTGAAGAAATCGCCAAACGGGGAAAAGAGACTTTGGTTTATGGACCAATGAAGCCAGTCGGTTTAAAAGACCCGAAGACCGGCAAGCGACCTTATGCGGTGGCTCAGTTACGCCGGGAGAATCAGGAAGGCACGATGTATAATCTGGTTGGATTTCAGACCCGATTAAGACAAAAAGAGCAGGAAAGGGTCTTTCGCTTAATCCCCGGATTAGAGAATGCGGAATTTTTGAGATACGGCAGTGTCCATCGTAATACCTATATCAATGCCCCTAAAATCCTTAAGCCAACTTTACAGACAAAAAAGCGGGAAACTCTTTTTATTTGTGGTCAGTTATGCGGGGTTGAGGGTTATGTTGAATCAATCGCGACAGGTCTTTGGGCAGGCATAAATGCAGTTCGACTGCTTTCCGGCAAAGACCCAATCGTTCCGCCTAATGAAACAATGTTAGGTGGTCTTATCAAGTATATAACTACGCCCAATAAAAACTTCCAGCCGATGAATGCCAATTTTGGTCTTTTGTCCGCAACCAAGACCCAAAAGGAGGAATATCTTGACTGCTCAATCCAAAGTCTTAAAAAACTTTTCCCTGGCACTTGACGAAATGAGAATTTTTAGTATCCTTTAAAGGAAGTGCCGAACCAAATTTGCTTGCCTTTTTAGAAATTATTTGTTTTCTTTAATATGATAAAAAGCCCATCCGATAGTTTAAATCTAAATGAAAGAGGTCAAAATTTATTTTAAATAGAAGGAGGTAAAACTATGGAAAACTTAAATCAAAAAAGAATGCCCCTTCTGGGCGATGATTTCCCAGAAATGAAGGTTCAGACAACCCAAGGGGTAATTGACCTGCCCAAAGACTATGCTGGAAGGTGGTTTGTCCTTTTTAGCCACCCTGCCGATTTTACGCCGGTCTGCACAACCGAATTTGTCGCATTCCAAAAGAGGTATGAAAAATTCAAGGCACTGAATTGCGAACTCATCGGGCTCAGTGTTGACCAGGTCTTTTCGCATATAAAATGGGAAGAGTGGATAAAGGAAAAATTGGGCGTTGAGATTCAATTTCCAATCATTGCGGATACCGGTGCAGTGGCAGAGAGACTTGGTTTAATCCATCCAGGAAAAGGGACTAATACGGTACGCGCAGTGTTTGTTGTTGATGATAAAGGAAAAATTAGAATAATTCTTTATTATCCGCAGGAACTCGGTAGGAATATGGATGAAATCCTTAGAGCGGTTGAGGCAATGCAGATATCCGACAAATACGGTGTGACGATGCCGGCAAACTGGCCGAATAACGAAGTGGTAAAGGACCATGTGATAATTCCGCCAGCAAAGGATGTTAAAACCGCAAAGGAAAGGTTAGAAAAAGCAAAGGCAGGTGAATTTGAATGCTTTGACTGGTGGCTCTGCCACAAAAGATTGAATAAGTAATTTCTTAGTGGAAAATTTCTTTCGCACTATACACCCTATTCTTTTTGCATTACTCGCTGGTATTTTCACTTGGTTTCTTACTGCACTGGGTTCGGTCTTGGTATTTATAACAAAGGAATTCAATCAGAAGATTTTTGATGCAATGCTTGGCTTTGCTGCGGGTGTGATGATTGCTGCGAGTTTCTGGTCACTCCTTGCCCCGGCAATTGAGGTCGCAGGACGACAAAACCCTGTCAACGCTTGGTTGATACCTACGATTGGGTTTTTACTCGGTGCGGTATTTTTGAGAATTGTAGACAAACTCATTCCTCATCTTCATCTCGGCTTTCTCACAGAAGAATCGGAGGGTATTAAAACATCCTTGCACCGTAGCGTGTTATTTGTTTTGGCTGTGACCCTCCACAACATTCCTGAAGGACTGGCAGTTGGCGTAACTATCGGTTCAACATCCCAAATTTTACCTCAAGCCACTATTGCCGGAGCAATTGCCCTGACCATTGGAATTGGCATCCAAAACATCCCTGAGGGTTTTGCCGTAGCAATATCTCTTCGGCGCGAAAAAATCTCCCGATTCAAAAGTTTCTGGTTTGGACAACTATCAGGCATAGTTGAAATCTTCGCAGCAATCTTAGGTGCCGGGGCAATAATATGGATAAAACCATTATTACCTTATGCCTTGAGTTTTGCGGCTGGGGCGATGATATTTGTCGTTGTAGAAGAGGTAATCCCTGAATCCCAGCGGAATGGTAATTTTGACCTTGCTACCACTGGTACAATAATTGGGTTTTTGATAATGATGATTCTCGATGTTGCTTTAGGATAACATAATGTCGTATGATTTAAATGCTTTGACTGGTCGCTGTATCGATAAAAATTAGAAAAATAAAAAAGTCTGTTTCGTCTAACGAATCGGGTTGCTTCATATGGTTCACCTAAATTTGCATTCGGCGCTTGTTTTTATCCGTTAATCGTCATCCGCAATTTAGACTGAATTCTTTGGGGTAAGATACATATTAACCAAAGACCGAACAGGAAAATATTTGTAGCGGTCTGGCAAAAAGTTTTAGCGAAATCAGCCCCGAACCAGCCCCCAAAGAAAATTTTGCTTGATTTTATTTTCATATAAATATAAAATAACTGAGTTAGAAAAATGGTAAAAATACTCTTTACTTTTACCAAAGAAATAGCAGACCTTTTGAGTTCGATTCGTGAAAAATCAGGTCTTTCTCAGAGTGAAATAGCGAAAAGAATTTTAACTCTTGTTTGCCTCCTTGCATTCGTCACACACTCCGCGTTGGGGGACAAGTGAATGTGCAGAAATACCACGAAAGCCGAAATTAAGAAAACACGAAAAGGAAGTAAAAACGAGATAAAATCAGATGAATTTAAACCTCTGATAAAACAAAGACTTATATGTTGATTAAAAATAACCCTTTTCTTATTCTTTTTCGTGTCTTTCGCGTTTTCGTGGTTTAAGGATTTTTGCACAGTCTCTTGTCCCTCCTGAATCGGGTCTCTCGACCCGTGAAGGCTCGATTCGACAAACTCCCTATTCTTAAGAAATAAAGAACGGAAAGCATTGACCCGATTCGGGTCAATGAATGAGTCAAATTTTTAATTCACATTAACTATTGACATAACGAATTGTGTCAATAAAATGCAGTTAATGAGTATATTTGACAAATGTATCCAATATTATCCAATCGTGGAAAGAGCCAAAAAGACTGGTTTTTATCCTTATTTTCGGGCGATTGATTCAGAACCTGACCGCAGGGTCATCATTAAGGGTAAAGAATTGATAATGCTTGGCTCAAATAATTATCTTGGCTTAACTACCCATCCCAAATTGAAGAAGGCGGCAATTGATGCGATTAAAAAATACGGCACTGGTTGCACTGGCTCGCGTTTTTTAAATGGTACCCTTGATTTACACGAAGAATTGGAGATAAAACTCGCTGAGTTTTTGGGCAAAGAAGATTGCATCGTCTTTTCTACTGGTTTTCAGACCAATTTAGGCACAGTTTCGGCAATTGCCCGCAAAGGCGATGTCTTAATCACGGATAAGTTTGACCATGCTTCAATCGTTGACGGCTGTCGGCTTTCTTACGGCTCGGTGAAAAGGTTCTTGCATAATAATATGAAAGATTTAGAAAAAGTGCTATCCAGCTTGAAAAAAGAGACCGGCAAGTTAATTGTTGTGGATGGCGTATTCAGTATGGAAGGAGATATTGCTGATCTGCCTGGCATCGTTAAGTTAGCCAAACAATATAATGCCCAAATTATGGTGGATGATGCCCATGCCATTGGTGTTTTAGGGGAAAGAGGTGCTGGCACGGCTGAGCATTTTGGCTTGGAAGATTCAGTAGATTTAATTATGGGGACTTTTTCCAAGTCATTTGCTACAATTGGCGGATTTGTTGTTGGGGAAAAGAAGGTAATTACTTTTATTCGCCATCAAGCCCGCTCCTTAATCTTTTCTGCCAGTATCCCACCACCTGCTGCCGCAACGGTTTTAGCCGCCTTGGAAATCATTAAAACCGAACCCGAACGAAGAAAAAAACTTTGGCATAATACCCGGAAGATGTTAAAGGAGTTAAAAGTGCTCGGATTTAACATTGGCGCCAGTGAAACGCCAATTATTCCCTTGCTGATTGGCGACGATACCAAAACGATAACTTTCTGGCATGAACTTTATGAAGCCGGTCTTTTTACTAATCCAATTATCCCGCCGGCTGTTCCCCCTGGTCGGTCTTTAATCCGAACTAGTTATATGGCTACCCATACCGATGAAGATTTAGATGAGGCCCTGGATATCTTCAAAAAAGTTGGGAAAAAATTGGGCTTAATTTAAAACCGACTAAATTTTGAGACCGTAAAAAATCGGCGAGAGCCTTTTTAACTCTCGCCGATTGATTAGAGTTTTGGTTTTTATTTATTTAAGAACTGTTATTTTTGCTCGTGATTTTTCAGTTTCCGTAATAATCTCGTAAAAGTAAATCCCGTTGGCAACCGAATGATCAGCATCATCACAGAGGTTCCAATTAAAACAGTGAACTCCGGCCGATAATTTACCATCAAACATCGACTTGATTAATTTACCCGAACTTGAGTAAATCCGAACCTTTACCGATTGTGTTTTAGCTAATCCAAATTTAATAACGCTATAGTTTTTGGCTGGATTAGGAGTTGTGCTGAGATTTTCAACCGGTTGGAATTCTGTAGTATTTTCCGCGATGCCTGGCAGATAACTCTCAATTATCGCACGAATTGCGGCTTCATTAAATCCAGTTGCACCATAGCGAACAATTCCCTCAGGGTCAACCACATAGTTAAGAGGAACGCTGCCATTAATATTATATGCGTTCCAGGCAGCATAACCAATATCCTGAAAGTGGGGATAGGTGTATTGACGAGCATAATATTTAATCGTGTTTATGTTATCAAACGACCAAATTGTTTTCGCTATAAAACCGAGCGCCTTATAGTCGTCATACATCACTTGGACTCGCGGTAACTCCGCGAGGCAGGAAGGTCAACCGGACCAGCAGAAAAAAATATGGATTACTTGTCCCCGACTTTCGGATATGAGGTTATGGCTAATTCCTGATGTATCATAGACTACCACATCCGGAGCGGGTGAACCAACTGGAGGGGCTGCTACCGTTATCATTGGTAGCAGGGCTATGGCAGAAAGTAGCGCCTGCTTCATAATATCGCCTCCTTGTTACAATTCATATTTTTTTATATTTTTATTGTAATCAAAATAATTTTATTGTCAATAAATATTTTAAGTAAATATTTTAAGATAATCAGTTATTAATATAAAACCTAATGCAAAATTAGAACCTTGATTCCAGAAGGAATATTATTAAGTTTAAGAAAATATACGCCTGAAGTCAAACTATTTAAGTTATTATCTCCAGCCGTTAAATCTAATACTTTTTGTCCTAAGATATTAAGGATGCAACCATTTTGATTCTCACTAAGGGTTAAACGCTGATTTACAATTTTCTGCTTTACCGGTTTCTGTTTCGAATTAGTCTCACTGATACCAGATACATCTTGAATCACCGTAATACTTGAACTGTATAAGTTAGCAACATAAACCTGACTTCCAATTGTATCGCAGCTCAATGCCACCGGTCCGTAACCAACTCGGTGTGTATTTACTATATTGTTGGTAGCACAATCAATTACTGACACATCACCACTATTAGAATTGGCGCAATAAAGTCGGTCGCTTAAAGGGTTGTATTCAAGCGCTACCGGACCGTTGCCGACTGAAATATTTGCAACCACCCGATTGGTTGTTCCATCAATCACACTCACAGTGTTATCAACATTATTAGCACAATAAATGCGATTATGGTTGGAAACATAACGAAGTGCCCAAGGTGAAATACCCACCCTAATTGTATCAATAACGCTGTCGGTTGCAACATCAATAACCGACACCGTGCCATCGCCATTATTGCACAGTAAACAAACTGATTTAACGAATTATAACATAACGCAAAAGGGTGGTAACCGACCGATAAATTTTTCAGCAAAGTATGATTATTGCCATCAATCACACTTACTGTGTTGTTATTACAATTGGCGCAATAAATTTTGTTATTTTGTCCGCTGCAGCAGAGCATACGGGGTCCAGAACCAACAACAACTGTTGCCAAAATTGTATCACTGCTTCCATCAATTATCGACACACTACTACTCATGTTATTAGCACAATAAACATTATATCCCATTGGGTTAGAAATTATATAAATCGGTTGAGCACCAACCTCAATGTTTGCAAGAACATTATTGGTTAAACCATCAATCACTGTTATGTTATTACTAAATTGATTGGCAATGTAAATTTTATTTACTGAGGCATTGTAGCATACCGCTTCGGCATAAGTGCCCGTTTGAACATTGCTAATGACGCGATTAGTTAAGGCATCAATAATTGATGCACTGCTACTCCACTGATTTGCTGAATAAACTTTACGATTCAAAGGGTTAAAGATGAGCGCTACAGGCCAACTGCCGACCGCAACATTCCCAATTAATGCTCCAGAAGTTCCATTAATCACCGTAACTTCACAACTTCGCCAGCTGACGCAGTAAACTTGATTATTAGCTAAATTATAGTCAATTGTCCAAGGATAGTTCCCGGCAGGCGCAGTCGCAACCACACTGTCTGTTACACAATCAATCATACTCACCGAATTAGAGTTTTGGTTGGCGCAAAAAATCTTATTATTAGTAAAGTTATAACATAATGCGGTTGGTCGTTCGCCAACTTGAATAGAATTAATAACACTATCACCGAGACCATCGATCACGGTCAAATCATCAGTATTGGCATTGGCGCAGTAAACCTTATTCACTATTGGATTGCAAATTAGGGCTCTTGGCATTTCGCCAACTCTCACTGTAGCCAGTACTTGATTTGTTATAGCATTAATAATGGTCACCGTGTTATCTAACACATTAGCACAATACACCTTATTACTGACTGGATTGTAACAAATAATATGCGGAAATGAACCAGTCGGGATAATTCCAATTACCGAATCCGAAACACAATCAATTACACTTACATTATTACTTTGTTCATTGACACAATAAATCCGATTTAATAACGGATTATAACACATAGCGCAAGGACGTTCCCCACACTAACCTGTCCCAACACCGAATCACTAATCCCATCAATCACCGTAACAACATTGCCAGTGTATTTAGCCGCATAGATTTTATTGTTGACCGAGTTGTAGCACAAGGCGCAGTGTGACCAACCAACATTTATTACTGCTTGAACCTGATTTGTATAACAGTCTATTACGGTAAGTGTATTGTCATAATAATTGGCACTATATACTTTGTTATTAATTGAATTGTAGCACATAGCTACTGCAAAATAGCCGGTCAAAATCTTGGCTATTTTGGTGTTAGTGTTTCCGTCAATCGTGCATTCGCCTTCCTGACCGCCGATATATACCGTATTGCTAATTGGGCTACAAGCAATACAGCGCGGACTTTGTAATCCGCCAAGCGAATCGGGCAAAAGAATTGTTGCGACAGGTTGGGCAATAACTAAAGTATAAATCAGCGTAAACAAGGTTAAGATTATTTTTAAAAAATTCTTAGGCATCGGGATTTATGAGTGACTTTTACCGTAATGGTGAAAAAATCGGATTCCACATTTAAAAGTAAATAAAGATTAAAACTTACTTATTCATAAAGAAATTTTTAATTTTCTCAACGATGATTTCGACCGTAGTTAAATTTAAACCGGGGTAGATGGGCAATGCTAAAGCTTCTTGGGCACACTGCTCAGCAATGGGTAAATTGCCTTTTTTATAACCAAGTTTGAGGTAACACTCTTGAAGATGATGAGGTAAAGGATAGTAAATCTTGGTTTCAATTCCTCTTTTCGCCAGATATTCTTTCAAGGCATCGCGCTGTTTTGTCCGTATAACAAATTGGTGATATATTGACTGGTTGTTCGCCAAAATCTTCGGAATAACTACCAGTTCAGCCAATTGCTTAGAATAAAATTCCCAAATTTTTTCTCGTTCTTTATTCCACTTTCTTAGATATTTCATCTTTACTAAAAGAATCGCCGCTTGGATCTCATCTAACCGACTCGCCAAGCCAAAGCCATGATGAT
>Ga0078972_1013463_pt1 | contig 13482 bp, 12 predicted proteins | sample YelNatPaOPGAMG01_FD_67568 | JGI IMG/M metagenome (GOLD analysis project Ga0078972, IMG submission 67568) | Hot spring thermophilic microbial communities from Obsidian Pool, Yellowstone National Park, USA - OP-RAMG-01 (SPADES assembly) (version 2) | ecosystem: Environmental > Aquatic > Thermal...
ATCAAATCTTTCATTAAAACTATCTAGTCTTTTATCAAAACTATTTAATCTTTCATTAAAGCTAATCATATTAGATTCTAAATGGTTTAGTCTTTTATCCATTTGTTCTAATATTCCCTCAATTTTTGCCATTCTTTCTTCTAAGCTCATTCTCATTTTAATAATATGCTCTAAAATATAAATATTCATTCAAGATTGTTTTATAAAAATGACTTGAATATACTTAATAAAATCGATTCTTTAAATATTATTTCCAAAGGAAAAAAAATAAAAATAAGATGAAAAATAAAAAATTAAGGGAAATGAAGGTAGCTATAGAATACTATGGTTTATTTAGAGATTATTCAAAAAAGAAGAATGAAGAAATAGAATTAGCTTCATCTATTAAAATTAAGGAACTATTTAAAATTTTAGCAGAAAAATATGGAAAAATATTTGAAGATATCATAAAAAATAAACATGAAGCGATAATACTTCTTAATGGAAAAAGTATAAATTTACTTGATGGATTAGAAACTATAATTAATAATGATTCTATATTAACTATACTTCCAGTAATAGGTGGAGGATAATATTATAACTTTCCTTTTATATTTAGGAAAGGAAAAATAGAAAGTAAAAAAATTAAGACTCTCTATTTAATACTTATACACCTTTACATTTTTACTTTTTGCATATTGTTCTATATCTTTTCCTATTAATGTGCCTGTAAGTATTGGTATTACTTCTTTATCTGGATAATTTTTTATTATAATATCTTTTTTTAATAGTAGTTCATTAATATCTTCTATTTTAGGGTGAATTTTGATTTCTGCTATGTATGCATGCCTTTCTGTTATTACAAGTAAGTCTATATCTTTTTCATTAATTCTTTCATTTCTATATTTTAATAATATACTTTCTTTATTGGATGCTATTATTTTACTTAAATCTTCCAAAAGAAAATTAGCATAAGTACTTTCAGTAAGAGCTCCAAGCTCCATTCCTAAAATACCTTGACCATGAATTAATTGACCTAATGCTTTACTATGTTCTTCTAATACTCGAGAATGTTCTTTTAATATCTCACTATGCTCTTTCAATACTTTACTATGTTCTTCTAATATTTTTGATTGCTTTATTTGTTCTTCTCTTAATTCTCTAATTTCCCCCCATAATTTCTCAATATTTTCCCATATTTTATTTTGCCCTTCTTCTAATTTATCAAATCTTTTTAAAATTTCAGAAAATCCTAAATAACCAGCAACTGCATATCTAAATTCTATATCTTTATCTAATAATTTTAAAAAATTCTTTTTTAATGTAGTACTCATCTAATATTTAATAAAAAATCTACAATATAAGCTTATATATTTTTTATTAATTTTTAGATTTTTACTTTAGGATGTTTCTAGATTTTATTATAAAATTAAATTGTTAAAGGATATTTTCCATATTGTAAAGCAGACTTGTACATTGCAATTATATTTTCTGGAGGAATATCTGGTTGAATATTATGAGCTGCAGCTAAAATATAGCCTCCTCCAGGAGCAAGTGCTTTAATTCTATTTTTTACTTCATTTTCTACTTCTTTTTGAGTACCTCTCGGAAGAATATATTGAATATCTATTCCTCCATGAAAACATACATTTTTTCCATATTTTTCTTTTAATAAAATTGAATCCATGTTTTTTGCTCTAGGTTGAATAGGATTTATTATATCAAAACCTATTTCAATTAAATCATTTATAATTGTTTCTATTGAGCCACAACTATGCAATTGAATTTTCACATGCTTAGCTTCATTTTTTATAAGAGAAATTAATTCTTTAACTTTAGGTTTAATGTATTCTCTCCATATTTTTGGTGATATTAATAATCCTTGTTGATGACCATAATCATCTCCATAAAGAACAATATTAATATAATCACCTACTTCATTTAAATATTCTTTCCAAAAAGATTTATGCAATTCTAATGTTTTATTTAATAATGCATTTACAAAATCTATATTCATTGCTATATCACGATAAAATTTATTAAAACCTCTAAGCCAAACTGCTAATTCAAGAATACCTCCAGTAAATGCGTCTGCTGTAACAGCAAATCCATTTTCAGAATATTTTTTTGCTTTTTTATAAAGATTTTTAAATCTATCAGAGTGAGGCACAGCTCCTTTATAATTTTCTATATCTTCAATATTTTTAGCATTGTATAATGGACTGTATTGTTCAATTATTTCATAATAATATCCATGAAATTGCTTTTTATGCATTATTCCCCATTCATCAATATAACAATTTTCATTGATTTCTTTATAGTTTTCATCTTTTTTAGTTGGAGCATTTATATGTATATGCCTAAAATCAATATCGAAAATATTTAAAATTCTTTCATCTATTTCTACTAATCCTTGCATTCTATCCCAAATAACAGATTCTATATCTTTAAATCCTAAATAGTTTATTAATTTATCATAAGCGACTTTAGATATACCACTTATTGGTCCACCTAAATCTATTGGGACTCTATCAGGCTCTTTTAAATTAATAGCCATTAATACTCTTTCTAAATGTTCCATATAGATCATTTTCTTATTCTTAAGAAAATTATTCTAATGTAACTGGTTTTCCTTTTTGTTTTGATTCTTTTGCAGCTTGAGATATTTTTACAATATACATTCCATCTTTTGCATTTACTCTTGGTTCTTTATCTTCTATGATGCATTTTACAAAATCTTTTATTTCTTTAATATAAGATTCTTCAAATCTTTCTATAAACCAATATGGATAATCATTATGTATACCATTTTTATCCATAGTTTTTATAAAAGTTGAGGATGGTTTCTCTATCCTAATAGCTGCTTTATCACCTATTATTTCTGTTTTAACATCATGTCCATAAGGGCATGTTTCAATCGTGCTTACTATTCCTAAAGCATTATTTTTAAATGATAAAAAGCATATTAAACTTTCATTTTTTCCAAATTCTCCTCTAGATTCAACATATACTTTATTTACTTCTGATCCTATTAGCCAATATAATAAATCAAAATCATGACTACAAGTTGTAAAAAGTATTCCACCACTAATTTCTTCATTCGCTTCCCATCCTGAATGAGGTTCAGGATCGAACGTATTTGAATATGAAATTAAAATTTTTCCTAAATAACCTTTTTCAATTAATTCCTTTGCTTTTTCATAAGAAGGGTCGAATCTTCTATTAAATCCTACTTGAAATTTTACTTTATATTTTTCTACTTTTTTAACTATTTCTTCAGCTTCCTTAATATTTAAACATAAAGGTTTTTCGCAAAAAACATGTTTACCAGCTTCAATAGCAGCAATAGCTACTTCATAATGTAAGTTGTTTGGTAGTGATATAATAACAGCATCTATATCTTTATCTTTTATTAAATCTATATAGGAAGAATAAACTTTCTTTGCTCCAATTTGTTTTGCTAAATTTTCTGCAGCATTTCTATTTACATCAGCTACAGCTAAAACTTTTGCATTTGTATATAAGGCTATATTTTTTGCATGAAAAACTCCTATTCTACCTGCTCCAATTATTCCTACATTGATATTTTTATTCATATTTTAATCTACTCTTTTAAATAAAGAATATACTGGCTTCCAACCTTTGCTTCCGGGAAACAAAAGATATGGCTTCATTTCTTCTTCAGTTCTAAAAGTAACTTCTTCAACGGGTGGAACTTTTCCAGGTGGAAATACTTCAAGAATTTCATCAACTAATAATGTTAAATATTTTAAGAAAAATGCGATTGCTCTTTTAACTTTTCTTGCTTCTCCAAGTTTAGCTTTTCCAACTACTCCTTCAGGGGTTGCTACAATTTCAATAGGCATATGTCCTTGTCCTGAACTCCATATAGATGGTCTTCCTAATCCATCTACTGCATTATCCATATGTCCATTTGGCAAATAATGTTTTGGCTCTGTATTAACAGCATATTTCATTTCAACCATTTCAGGAATAAGAAGTAAAGCTAGAGAAGTTTCAGCTTCATCTGCATGAATAAACCATGTTTCTAATTCTCCCCCTTTCTCTTTTGTTCTAAAAAATTTTCTTGAAGCCCTATGCCAATCTATTATTCTATATATTCCTGGCAATTGATATTTTTTCATAAATTCTTGAATAATTGATTCAAAAACCCAAAAGTGACCATGATTATTGATAAGCAATTGTTTTCTAAATCCCATATTCCAAAATCCAAGCATCATATCCAAAGTATAGTTCTTAAGGTGATCTTCTTCTATTATTACAGTTCCAGGCATTCCATAATGATGCCATGGATGAGCTCCATAAGATATTGGCCAAGCTAAACTTACTGCTCTTCCTTTCTTTTCAGTATACCTTCTTACTGCTTCACAAATTTGAGTAACAAAGAATGTATCTGAACCTGATGGTAAATGCTTTCCATGATATTCTGTGCTTCCAACAGGTATGAGAAGGATATCATTTTTCTTTAAATTTTCTTCAATTTTATATCCAGGAGTAGTTTGTATATAAACATTTGGTTTTGCTAATTCTGGAGGTGATGGTATACCATATTCTTCTAAAATTTTATCTATTTCTTCTTCACTTGCGAGCCATATTTCTTTTTCTAATCTACCAACACTTGTTTCTTCAAAAACTAAATCTTGTGGAATTTTCCTTTCCTTTTTCATGTGTTTAATTTTAAATCTGCTGTATTTAAATTTTTTAAAAATATAAGCTTATTACATATGAAACTTTAAAAATCATATAAAGCATATAGAAAAAGTTAAATTAAAAAGGGGATTTAATCAAATTATAAAATTAATAAATATGTTAATTCTTTAAATAGTGAATTAAAAATGAATTCTAAAGTAAGAGTTATTTGTGCAATAGGGCATGAAGAGCCAGATAGAATACCTCTTGAGGGAGTAGCATGGGGGGAATGGTCATATCCATTTTTAAAAAATGTTCTTATTCCATATTTTAAAACTGAAGACATCGATAATATTCTTGAAAATCTTGGAATTGATTTTAGATCTATAAGTATGGAACCATCAAATGAATTTAAGAAAAAAGCAATCTATGACCCCAGGTTTGATTACCCTTGGGGGATTCTTATAGCAAATGAAACTCTTAAAGATGAATGGGGAGTTATAAGAAAATTAAATATAACAAAAACTCAAAGTAGAATAATATATCATCCTCTTAAAGATAAAGAAAATTTAAATGATTATGAATTTCCAAATCCTGAAGAAGATGGAAGATTTGATATAGCTGAGAAAATTATAAAAAAATGGAAAGATAAATATGCAATTAGTGCAACTTGGGGTGGAGATAGCTTCTTTTGTCAATCGTGGTATCTTAGAGGATTTAATGAATTTATCAAAGATTTATATTATAATGAAAAATTTGCAAATGAATTATTAGATAATCTTTTAAAAATTTTTTCATATTCTACAAAAAGACTTATTGAAATTGGCGCAGATATAATATGCATTGCAGATGATATTGCAATGCAGAAAGGAATGATAATATCTCCTATCCTATTTCGTAAATATATTAAACCAAGAATGAAGAAAATAATAGATATTTGTAAGAAAAAAGGAGTATATGTAGTTTTTCATACAGATGGAAATTGTGAAGAAATAATTCCTGATCTAATTGAAATAGGAGTAGATATTCTAAATCCAATACAACCAGAATGTATGGATCCAGCTAGAATAAAAGAATTATATGGAGATAAATTAACTTTAAGTGGGACAATTTCTATACAAAAAACATTACCATATGGAACAATTGAAGATGTAAAAAATGAAGTTATTAAAAGAATAAATACTTGTGCTTATAATGGAGGTTTCATATTATCTCCTTCAAATCAAGTTTTATTAGATGTAAAGATTGAAAATTTTATAGCTTTATATAAATTTGCTAAAAAATATGGAAAATATCCTATGAATTTAAAATAAGGAAAATAAATTGAGAAATTTTTAGCAGTTTATATATAAGGCTTAATTATGTATTGATTTTAAAAAATGAAATATTTATTATATCTTATCCTACTAATTTTAAATATCTTTAGATTTTTATGTAGCAATTTTTTAAAGAACCCCATGATAAAGTTTAATATAAAAACATATATACTTTGAGGCAACTTATAATATTTTAATGATGCAAAGAATAAGAGTAGGGTTATTGGGTACTGGTGCGATCGTAAAGCAACACATATATGCATATTATACAGCACCCATTTACTTTCCAGAATTAAAAATAGATATAGAAATTGCAGCTGTATATGGCAGAAATAAAGAAAAAGTTGAAAAATTTGCTAAAAATTATCGCATAGATCATTGTTATACTGACTATAAAAAATTAATTAAAAATGAAAATATTGATATTGTTGATATTTCTCTACCTAATAAGTTACATTATGAAACTGCAATTTTAGCAACTGAAATGGAGAAACATATAATATGCGAGAAGCCTTTGTCGATAGATAGCAAAAGTGCTTTTGAAATGTATAGAGCTGCAGAAAAAGCAGGTATAAAACATGCTATAGTATACAACTACAGATGGTTACCTGCAATAATATTAGCTAAAAAACTTATTAATGAAGGTTTCATTGGCAAGATATATCATTTTAGAGGTATGTATCTTGAAGATTTTGCAATAGATCCAAATTTACCTTTGGCATGGAGATATATAAAATCTGAGGCGGGTTCAGGTGCTTTAGGAGATGATGCAACTCATGTAATAGATCTAGCACGTTTTTTAGTAGGAGAGATAAAAAGAGTTTGTGGGATGGGTAAAATTCATATACATGAGAGACCATTAATTGATTCTCATGAAAAGGGTAAAGTTGAAACAGACGATGAATTTATGGCTTTAGTAGAATTTGAAAATAATGCTGTTGGAACTATAGAAGCTTCAAGAGTTTGTCCAGGACGTAAGAATTTTCTATATATTGAAATAAATGGGTCAGATGGATCAATCATATGGAATCTTGAAAGATTAAATGAGTTACAAGTCTGCACTACTAGAGAAGCATCTGAAAAACAAGCTTTCAAAACTATTTTTGTAACAAATGAGAAACATCCTTATATTGAACGTTTCTGGCCACCTAATGGACTAATAGCAATGGTTGATGGTTTTGCAATAGGATTTGGAGAATTCTTTAAATCTCTAATAGAAAAATCAAAATATGTTCCTAACTTTTATGATGGAGCAATAAATTGTGCTATAATCGATGCTATGCTATCTTCTGCAATGAGGGGAAAATGGACAGAAGTTTCCATTTAGCTTAAAATGATGATTTAAATACAAAATTTTTTGTTTAAACATTTAAAAAAAAATAGACCAGGAAACTTTAACCGAACCGCGCAAAAATTAATAGAGTAAAAAACTATAATTTAAATTCTTAAATTCCTTTTTAAATACTGTTTTTTACTCTATTAATTTTTTCCATGAATCTATCATATACTCTATATTTCCCCATGGAAACCACTCTTCAAGGGTGTCTATTGCAGAAAGTATAAATCCTCCACCAGGAGAAAGATCGTTCACAGCATTTTTAACAGCTTTTTCTATTTGCTCTTTTGTCCCTTTTCCAATCGTAATAGGAGCATTAATACCACCAAATAAGCAAATTTTATTTTTAACCTTTTCTTTAAGCTGTTTTAAGTTTATCCTATCCTGAATAGGATCTGGCCCGAAGAGAATATCAACGCCCATTTCTATAAAAATGTCTAGTAACGGCATGAAATTTGTTGTCATAATGTAGCAAAATTTAACTTTTTTATCATGAGCCATTTTAATTAATTCGCTTACTCTTGGAGCAACAAATTTTTTATAATTTCTAGGAGAGAAAAATAAAGTATTTTCGTACCATCCTCTGTAACAAATAACATCTATAACATTAGCCTCTAAAATTTTTTGAAGGTATCTCTTGTCCCACTCTAAAAGTATGTCAAGAATATTATGAATAAGTTTTGGATTTTTATAAGTTGCGAAAATCATATTTTCTATTCCACAAAGCCAAGTAAGAGCATCTCCTAAGAAAAGAGTATTATCTTTTTCAGTAACATTAAAATTATTCATAATAAGAAGACCATTTTCTTCAGCAAAATATTTAATTTTTTCAGCTCCTTCATAAAATATTTCAAGTTCTTCTTCAGTAGGTTCAGAGAAAAGAAAAGAAAAACTTTCTACATCTTCTAATTTTTCAATTAAATATTTTTTAGTGCGTGCTTTTGGAACTTGAAAATCGTCTAATAATGGAATATCATCACCATGTGGCCAATCATGAGTTTGATAAACAATTTTTATTAATGACCCTTTAGGAGTTTGATATTCTTTAAATAATAAAGGATATTTCTCGTTAATAAATTTTTCTTTCCATATTTTAATTTTAACTTCAGGGGAGATTCTCCATGCTGGAAATTTAATATCAAGAATAGGATCTAATCCTAATTTTAATTCATCTTTAACTCTATCAAATTGATTTTTCCAAATTCTATTTATATCTTTTAAAAAATTACGATATACCCATCTAAGAGTTAATGGAACATGATCCGGCTCTTCATGGTTTATGGCTAGCAATAATCTCTCTTTAGAAGATAGCATAAAAATAACTTCTCATTTATTAGATAAAAACACTTTAAATATCTACTTTTAAAATCATTTTATAGCTTTTCCTTCTTTTATTGTTTCAACAATATCTTCAGGAGAAACTTCTTCTCTATTATATTCAGCGATTTTAATTCCATGATCCAATACTACGAACCTATCAGCAACTGGATATACATGGTATACATTATGAGTAATAAAAATTACAGATATACCTTGATTTTTAGCTTGTTCAATTATATCTAATACTTTACTTGCCTCTTTAATTGATAAATTAGCTGTAGGTTCATCTAAAGCAAGAAGTTTAACCCCAAAAAAAAGGGCTCTTCCTATAGTTACTGCTTGTCTTTCTCCTCCAGATAAATAAGATACTGTTTCTTCAGTAGAGCGTATATTTACACCAATTTCTTTTAAAACTCTTTCAGATTCTTTATTCATTCTTTCTTTATCAAGAAATTGGAAAGGCCCTAATTTTCTAATAGGTTCTCTAGCTAAGAAGAAGTTTCTTGCAATACTCATTAAATTAACTAGGGCAAAGTCTTGATATACAATTTCAATTCCTCTAAGACGAGCCTCTAAAGGTGATGAAAAAGATACTTTCTCACCCTCAAAATATATTTCGCCTTTATCTGGCTTATAAAAACCTACCAGTATTTTCAATAATGTAGATTTTCCAGCACCGTTATCCCCTAATAATCCAACGACTTCGCTATAATTTACTGCAAAATTTACATTTTTTAGAGCTTGCACTTTCCCAAAACTTTTACTTATATTTACCATGTTTATTAAATAGGATTTTTTCATATCACACACTCTTTTTCATTATATATGAATTAATTATAGCAGCTATTACTAATATTATACCAACGAATGCCCTATACCAAAGCGGTGGAGCACCTATGATAACAAGCCCAGATCTTATTACTGCTATAAGGAAAGCACCTAATGAAGCACCAATTATGCTTCCATAGCCCCCAGAAAGATAACACCCCCCTATAACACTAGAAGCTATTGCTTCAAGTTCTAAATTAGAACCCAATAATGCATCAGCATATCTAAAACGCCCAAATGTTATGCAGCCAGCTAATCCTGCTAAAAATCCTAAAATAGTAAAATTCATTATTTTTACTTTAAAAACATTCACACCCACTGCTCTTGCAACTTCTTTATTCCCTCCAGTAGCAAAAACCCAATTTCCATATCGAGTATTGTTAAGTATTATCGAAAAAATTAATGAAGTCAATATGAACCATATAACTGAAGTTCTAATATCTCCAAACAATTTCCCACCTAAGATATCTAAAGTTAAAGAGGGTACTTCATAGCTTACAGGAAAACCATACGTAATTGCTAATATTATACCACGAATAGCAAACATCATTCCTAAAGTAGTTATAAATGATGATATGCCTGTTTTTAATGTTATAATACCATTACAAAAACCTATTATGGAAGATACGATTAATGCTATAAATAAACTTAATATTGGATTTAGATTTATTTCTAATAATTTACCGAATAGTAACGCTGATAATCCATATGTTGAACCAACAGAAAGATCGAAATCACCAGATATTATTAAAAATGCCATACCAACAGTTACGATTCCTGTTTCTGCTGCTATTGTTAATATACTTGCAATATTACTCATCGTTAGAAATTGTTTAGAAAGAAAAGAAAAAAAGAGGATAGTTATGACCGTACTCGTAGTTACGGCAATTTCACTATGTTTTAATATTTTCTTAGGATACGTTCCCATTATTACATTGCTCCCGCTTTCTCTATCTGCTTTAAAGCAATATTTAAAGTATCTTTATCGATTATAGCTGGACCAGTAGGCATCACATCAGGTGGTACGAATCCAATCTCAAGATGTAGATACATCCATACAACAGGTACAAAACCTACCGCAAATGGTTGTTCACCAACTGCACATATCATTTCCCCTTTCTTTATGGCATCTACTGCTTCATCAATAATATTAACAGAAGAGAAAAGCACTTTACCGGCTAGGCCCATGTCCCTTAATGTTGATAGGATTGGATGAATTGTTACTGCACCGAGAGACAGTATTAGGTCACAATCTGGGTGTGAGATAAGGTAACTCCTAACAATCTCTGTCATTTTAGCAGGGTCCATAGTTATATCTAATCTATCAACTGGTACATCAATACCCATTTCTTTACAAGCATCCAGTATGCCTCGTACTCTTTCAGTACTGTATGTTGCTCCAGGTTCATGTTCAGTAACTAGTATTCTTCTAGGAGTAAATTCCTTTAATGATCTTAATGCCATATATTTTCCACAGAGATAATCAGCCATGCCAACATATCCTAAACGTGGCACTCTTTCTGCATACGATCTATCATCATCAGTATCAAAAGCTAACACAGGGATCCCCTGCTTAATGGCTTTTCTTAGAGGTTCGTCCATAGCTACGGAGGAAGTTATAGCAACTATTAAAGCATCTGGTTTAGCTTCTATCGCACTTTCTAACATTTCAACTTCTTGTTTAATATTAAATTCTTCAGGAGCTAAATATACAGTTTTTATATTTAATATACTAGATGCTAAATCGATTCCTTTTTTTACAGATATCCAATAAGGTTCTTTTAAAGCGCCATGCGATACAAAATAAAACGTATATTTGGGTGCTTTTGTTGGAGTAACTTCCACTGTTACAGTTTTTTCAACTGTTTTCGTTTCTGTTTTTACTTCCGCTGGAGCTATTGGTTTTATAAAATATCCTGCAACAACACCAATTATTAAAGCAACAATAATAGCTACAACAACTACTACTGTAGACAAACCTTTAGATTTAACTTCACTCATTTTTCATCAATTTAAGTAAGTTTTTGACTGTATATAAATATTTAGCTTAGTTGCATAAATTTTATACAAATAAAGGACATGTCTTAATTAGTTATAAAAAGATTGTAAAAAATGAGAAAGTAAATAATATAATACCAAATATGATTGTTTTTTAATCATTATTATGTATTATTATTTATTTTAATGTAAAATGTCGAAGAAAATTTAAAAAAAACAAAATCGCTATGAGCGAAAAAATTTAAATAGAATATAATACATAAAATTTTAAAAAGTGATGTTGAATATGGGGAGTACAAAATCTATTAGGAAAAAACCATTGCCACCTATGTATCCAGGAGCCACGATGATAAATAAAAATGAATTAAATGCTGTTCTAAAAGTTCTTAAAAGTCAATCTCTCTTTCGGTATTATGGTCCAAAATTTTTAAATGTAACCTCAAAATTTGAAAAAATTTTAGCTAAATATATAGGTGTGAAATATGCTTTAGCCGTATCTTCTGGAACTGCAGCATTACATTGTGCATTAGCTGCTATAGGGATTAAGCCAGGAGATGAAGTCATTATTCCAGCATATGCTTGGGTTGCTTGTCCTTCCACGATTGTATTATGCGGAGGAAAACCTGTTGTAGCAAATATCGATAAAACGCTTACACTTGATCCTAAAGATATAGAAGCAAAGATAACAAGTAAAACTAAGGCAATAATGGCAGTTCATATGCGAGGAATGGCTTGTAATATGGATGAAATAATGAAGATTGCAGAAGATCATAATCTTATAGTAATTGAAGATTGTGCACAAGCAAGTGGAGGAAGCTATAAAGGTAAAAAATTAGGTTCGATGGGAAATATAGGGACTTTTAGTTTTCAACTTAATAAGATAATTAGTGCGGGAGAAGGAGGAGCTGTAGTAACAAATAATAATGAATTATATGAAAGAAGTATTATGCTTCATGATTCTGGAGCAATATATAGACCGCAAAAATTCGAAATTGAACCTATTGCTGGAACAAATTATCGTATAACAGAATTGCAATCAGTTATTTTACTTCATCAACTTAGAAAAATAGATAGAATAATAAATAAAATGCGTAAAAATCAAGAAAAAATTAAGAAAGGAATTTCGGATATAAAGGATATTGAATTCAGAGAAGCCCCAAGTATAGATGCAGATACTGGTGTTTGTTTAGTATTTTATTTACCAAATGCTGAAAAAACACGTGAATTTGATAAAGCATTAAGAGCCGAAAATATTTATACAAGTAGTGGAGGATATCCAAGTCCCATTTATGTTCCTGGACGTATTGATGGCCATATTTGTATTTATTGGAAACATTTGCTAGGAAAAGAATTTGACGAGTCAAAATATGCTGAAAGTTTAGAACTTTTAAGTAGAGCTATCCATATTGATATAAGTCCTTTACTTAATAATAAAGATATAGAATCTATAATCAATGGAGTACATAAAGTTGCTAAAATGGTACTCTAAAATTCATCTTTTTTATATTATTCCTCAAAAAATTATGATGGTGGTATAATATCCAACTTTTCTAAAGTCCTTGAATTGCAATAGAGGCCCTTCGAATTGAATTTGATATTTTTATAAAAAGAATATGGATGATGTAAAAACTTAAATATACCTAAATTTCTTTTTAAGCAGCATGTTAGTAGCTACTTTATATGCAAATTGGAAACCTAGAAAAGGATATTCTCCTTCTAAAATAGAAGTAGAAACTAGAAGAGTTAGTATTGGAAGTAGAATATGGAATAATCCAAATTTAAAAATTGAAGAAGTAGATATTCCAAAAATAAGTTCTAGAGAAGTTTTAATAAAAGTTAAAGCATGTGGAATATGTGGGTCAGATATTCATATGTATGAAAAAGATAATGAAGGATACATGCTTTATCCTGGATTAACTAAGCTTCCTGTAGTTATTGGACATGAATTATCTGGAGAAGTAGTAAAAGTTGGAGAAAAAGTAAAAGAATTGAAAGAAGGGGATATGGTTACAGCTGAAGAAATGTGGTGGTGTGGATATTGTACTCCATGTAGAA
>Ga0078972_1013467_pt1 | contig 13477 bp, 10 predicted proteins | sample YelNatPaOPGAMG01_FD_67568 | JGI IMG/M metagenome (GOLD analysis project Ga0078972, IMG submission 67568) | Hot spring thermophilic microbial communities from Obsidian Pool, Yellowstone National Park, USA - OP-RAMG-01 (SPADES assembly) (version 2) | ecosystem: Environmental > Aquatic > Thermal...
TAGTAATTTTTAATTTATTTAATTTAATTATCCAAGCTTTATTTTTTAAGCTTTTTTAGAATATTATTTCTTATTTATTTTTATTAATTTTAAATTAAATGTCTATAAAATATTAAAAATCAAGAGTTTTAAAATTTAAAAATTAAGATAGTGTAAAAAAACAAAGATTAATAAGGTAAAAAGAAAAAAAGGGGAAATAAATTATGCTTGGTGAGGAGCGAAGGGAGTATATTTTAAATTTAATAAATAAAACTGGTAGCGTAAATGCAATTGATATTGCTAAGACATTAAATGTTTCTGAAACGACAATAAGAAGAGATTTAAATAAGCTTGCAAAAAAAAATTTAGTTAAGCGAACTTATGGTGGCGCTATGGCGGTTGTTTCAGTTGGCCAAGAATTAAAATTTGATGTACAAATAGAAAAAAATATCGAAGAGAAAAAAAAGATTGCTCTTGCTGCAGCTTCATTAATAGAAGATGGTGATGTGATTTTAATTGAAGCAGGCACAACTGGTTATCAAACAGCTTTAAATATTAAAAATAAGCGAAATTTAACTGTAATTACAAATAGCTGCGATATTGCAGTTTTGCTTAGTAAAACAAATCCTAATTACAATATTATATTAAGCGGAGGAATTTTAAATACAGTCACTCACTCATTAGTAGGTCCTATTGCTGATTGGGCATTTAATAATATTAATGTTGATAAGGCTTTTATTGGGATATCAGGCATAGATATTAAGCGAGGTATTACCTCAGTTGATCCTGTTGAAGCTCAAACTAAAAAAAATATCATAAGTTGCGCAAAACAAATAATTGCACTATGTGATCATTCGAAAATTGGTCACATTGCAATGAATTTTGTAGCACCAGTAAAATCTATAAATATATTTATAACGGACACGGAAGCAGATAAAGAGTTTTTAGAAAAGCTAAAAATTCTTAACATAACTACAATTGTAAAATAATTTAGTTAAAATATATAAAAAATATATAAAATATATAAAGAAATTAAAATTTTTTTATAAAAGTTTTATTTTTCTATTAAAAAAATTTTTTTATTTAAAAATTAAGAATTTCTTAAATTAAGTATCTTCTAATTAGTTCCTGGTGTATCTTCTAATTAGTTTCAGGTAAATAATTGATTAAATATACTACTAAATTTAAGATTAAATTTAGAAAATTTTAAGCTTAATTTAAACAGATAACTTACTTAAACTAAATATATTTACCAGGAATTCATTAATTTTACAGTTATCTAAATTTTTATTGGTAGTTCAACCCATCTTTTTTCTGCATCAGAAATTACAGAAGCTTCAATTACTTCCTGAACTTTATAGCCTGCATACATATCTGCTTCAGGTTTTGTCCCTTCTACCACATTTTTAATGAAGTCAAACGCACTTCCCATATGAAATCTTATCCAGCCAACTGTAAATTTTGGTCCAGGGAAATTTGTTGCAGGCTTTGGATATCGCTGAACTGTTTCGATTTGCTTAAACCCTCTCATTCCTCCAATATAATCCTCACTGTCTCGCATATCATAAACTTCAAGATAGTTAGGCTGCATAGTATTAAATCTGATAGCACCTTTCTCTCCATGAATTTCAACTCTTATTTCATCATTTGCTCCTGTTGCAACTTTTGAAGATTCCATTGTGCCCACAAGGCCATTTTCCAATTCAAAAATCATTAGTGCAAGGTCATCAACATCAACACTCATTTTTTCATCTGGTTTTCCTGCCACTGGTCTTTCTTTTACAAATATCTCAAATTTTGAAAATACGCTTTTAAAATCTCCTAAAAGAAATCTTGTTATATCTATTACATGACTTGCCAAATCATAGGATGATCCGCCGCCACAAAATTGCTTTTGAATTTTCCAATAAGTTGGTCTATTTGGATCAACATTACCAGCATGAAGGTAACAAATTCTTGCACTATAAGGCCTTCCTAAAAACCCTTCCTTTATTAGCTGTCTTGCTTTCATAACAACAGGCGCATATCTGTAATTAAAAGTTACCTGAGAAATAAGCTGAGGATGAGCATTTGCGGCATCAAGAATCTGCTTTGCTTCAGCAAGATTCATGGCAAGAGGCTTTTCACAAATTACATGTTTACCAGCATTAAGTGCATCAATAATTATATCTTTATGATAAAGATTAGGGGTACATACTTCTATTATATCTATATCATCTCTGTTAAGGAGATCTTTGTAATTTTCTGTTGCAAATTCAAATCCTGCTTGTTCTATACCTTCTTTTGCATCTTCAATAGGTGATGAACAAACTCCAACCATTTTTAGTTTTGCAGGCATGGGTTTGTAATAAAACGGCATGTCAAGATAAGAAATAGTATGAACCTTGCCAATAAACCCATAACCAACCATTCCAATACCAAGAGTTTTCATATATTAATCCTCCTGCAAATTTCTATTTTAATTATTAATAATTAATAGCCGTATTCTTTTTCAACTTCGGTAACTGCTTCATCAATAATTGATAATGCTTTTGCAGCTAAATCTTCTTCCATAATTAAAGGAGGTGACATTCTTAAATTATGCTTTGAAGGGATCCATGCAAGTCCTTTTGAAAAAGCTTTTTGGTAAACTTTGTTGCCAGCATCAATGAATGGTTCCTTTGTTTTCTGATCTTTTACAAGCTCCATCCCAAGTAGGCAACCTTTTCCTCTAACCTCGCCAATAATTTTATGATTTTCTTTCATTTTTTTAAGTTGCTTTAGTATAAAGTCACCAAGTTTAGCAGATTTTTCAACTATATTTTCTTCTTCAATAACTTCAAGTGAAGCAAGACCTGCTGCTGCTGCCATTGGATTTCCTCCATAACTTGTTGATGCAGAAATTTTTTCAAGTACATGAGAGTATTCTTCCTTAATTACAAAAGCAGTGGTTGGAAAGCCATTAGCCAGACCTTTGCCTAAAACTACTATATCGGGTATTATATTATCATATTCAAAACAGTACATTTTCCCTGTTCTCGCACAACCTGTAAGTACTTCATCAACTATAAGCAGAATGCCAAGTTTATCACAAAGTTTTCTTATTTTAGCAAGATATCCATCAGGATAAACAATAGAGCCGCTCCATCCTTGAATAGGTTCAAGAACAATTCCAGCGACATTTCCTGTGCCTTCCATCTTAATTTGTTTTTCAAGAGCGTCTACACAAAATAAATTACATTCTGGATATGTTTTATCAAAGTGGCAATGATAGCAATGACCATTTGGTGCAAGATGATGACCGACTGCCCTTGGCCCAGTTGTAAAATTAGCAACTTCTGTTAATGAAACTGCGCTCATTGTTTTTCCATGAAAATCTCCATAAAATGAGAAAAATTCATGTTTTCCTGTGTGAGCTCTTGCCCCTCTCATTGCAGCTTCAACAGCTTCAGTTCCAGCGCAATACATTTGAATTCCATTTAAAGTTCCTGGCATAGTTGAAGCTAATTTTTCTAGAAATAATGCTTTTACCTCAGTAGTATAATCGTGACAATTCATTAATTTACCAACCCATTTTTGGGTGTATTCAACAACTTTTGGATGGCAGTGACCAAGATTTGTTACATAAATTCCTGATGAAAAGTCAATATAAGTGTTACCATCAACATCAGTAAGGGTACAACCATGTCCAGAATCAAAAACTACTGGGAATAATTGCACTTGAGATGAATAACCTTTCATGTATTTTTCTGCTCTTGCATGAATCTCTCTTGATTTAGGTCCTGGTGCTTCTGTTACCATTTTTGGCAAACTTTTTGCATCTACTTTTGCCCAATTTTTATCATATTTAACATTAATATAACTCATTGTTTACCTTCCTTTTTATTCTTTCTTATGATTAATATTTCTTATGGTTAATAATTATAATTATAATAATTTTTGATAATAATTTTTGTAATTTTTAACATTTTGCTATTTTTATATCTTATTAAATAATCTTAGCATATAAAATTTTTATAAACAATAATAATCAATAATTGAATGTTTTAGCTCTATTTTGAATTATATATTAAATTAATTATTATAGTCAAGAAGATGTAAGGGAAAACATAGGAAAATGTAAAAAATTATTAATTAAATTTTTGATTTATTAAATTTTGATATTAATTTATAATAAAAATTTAATTTAAAATTAAGAATGTAAAAATTTAAGAATGTAAAAATATATAAATTTTATAAGGAGAGAAAGAATATGAGTATAAACAACATTAAAAAAGTTGCTCTTCTTACCGGGGGCGGCGATTCGTCAGCAATAAATGATTATATTAGAACTATTGTAATATTACTTGAAAAACAAGGAATTCAAATTCATGGCGTTAAAGGAAGCTATAAAGGCCTTATAGAAGATGAATTTATGGAATTAACATCTAAATTTGTAGATGGAATTCAGTGCACTGGAGGAACTTGCATTAAAACATCTAGAACAAATCCTTACAAAATCGAGGGTGCTGTTCAAAAAATAATAAAAAATATTGAAAAGCAAAAAATAGATGCACTTATTTGTGTTGGTGGGAATGATACATTAGGTGTTGCACAAAAATTATCAGAGGAAGGTTTAAAAGTTGTTGGTGTTCCTCAGACAATTGATAATGATATTATGGAGACTGATTATAGCATTGGTTTTCATAGTGCAGTGGAAAATATTGTAAAATGTGCAAATATGACAATTACTTCTGCTTATTCACATGAAAGAGAAATGATTATAGAAGTAATGGGTAGAGATAGTGGCTTTCTTGCCTTAAATAGTGCTCTAGCTCTTGGTGCTGACAGCTTACTTATTCCAGAATTTCCAGCAGATTTAGATAAACTTGCAAACTTGATTCAAAGAAAAAGAAAAGCAGGGAAGATGCATGGACTTTATATTGTTGCGGAGGGTGTTCAGATACAAGGTGGTAAGCAAATTCAAGATGATGTTGATGCTTTTGGTCATAAAAAACTTGGTGGAATTTCTTATACTATAGCTGAAATTATCAATTCTAAAATTGGAATTAAGCCAAATGTAGTTGTTTTAGGTTATACCCAAAGAGGAGGAACGCCATGTCCATATGATGCATATTTATCAACAATTTTTGCAAAAGGAACATTATATAACTTAATGAATGAAAAATTTGGCTATATGGTTGCTGTTAAAAATGAAAAGCCAGTAAATGTTCCAATAGCTGATGCAGTTAGAGGAATTAGGCTTGTTTCAAAAGAAGATTATGATTTTGCAGTAAGCCTTGGTGATATTTGGTAAAATATTTTAAAAATTATAAAAAATTATAAAGATTATTTTAAAAGTGAGGGATAATTTTAATGAAGTTAGCAAAAAGAATACAAAATCTTGGAACTGAGAACGCATTTAAAGTTCTTGCAGAAGTAAATAAATTAAAAAGCCAGGGAAAAGATATAATAAGCTTTGCAATAGGAGAACCTGATTTTAACACTCCAGAAAATATTAAAGAAGCAGGCATTAAAGCAATTAAAGAAAATTATACCCATTATAATCCTTCCGCAGGAATCCCCGAACTAAGAGAAGAAATAGCAAAACATATTTCAAAAACAAGAAATATAAAAGTAGATCCTGAAGAAGTAGTAGTAACCCCTGGAGGAAAACCAATAATATTTTTTTCAATTTTTGCATTAATTAATCCAGGAGATGAAGTAATTTATCCTAACCCGGGTTTTCCAATTTATGAATCGCTTATTAACTTTATTGATGCAGTTGCTGTCCCAATTCCAATAATTGAAGAGAAAAATTTTAGCATAGATGTAAATTATCTTGAAAAAATAATTACTCCAAAAACAAAAATGATTATTTTAAATTCACCTCATAATCCAACTGGCGGAATGATTGAAAAGGAAGATTTGCAAGCAATAGCTGAACTTGCAATAAAACATGATATCATTGTTTTTTCTGATGAAATTTATAGCGGCATTGTATTTGATGGTGAATTTAATAGTATTGCATCATTTAAAGATATGAAAGAAAGAACTATTATTTTAGATGGGTTTTCAAAAACTTATGCAATGACTGGATGGAGAATAGGATATGGTATATTTAATAAGGATATAGCTCCTGTTATTGCAAATCTTGGAACAAATTCTGTTTCATGCACTGCTACTTTTACTCAAATGGCAGCTGTTGAAGCATTAAGAGGACCTCAGGATGATTCAATAGAAATGACAAAAATTTTTAAAGAAAGAAGCAAGCTAATTGTTGATGGACTAAATGATATCAAAGGAGTTAAATGTTTATATCCTAAAGGTGCTTTTTATGTATTTCCGAATGTAACAGAAGCATGCAGAAATTTAGGATTTGAAAGCTCTGTTGAGCTTCAACAATATCTTCTTCATGAAGGTGGTGTTGCAGTTCTTCCAAGAACATCTTTTGGTGTAAAAAATAAGGGAGAGAAAGAAGAATACATAAGATTATCATTTGCTACAAGCAATGAGGCTATTGAAAAAGGTCTTGAAAGAATGAAAAAGGCTATTGAAAAGAAATAATAAAATTTAATTTAAAATTAATATGGCATAAATTTTTAAAATTAAAAATAATAAAAAATAATTAATTATAATTAATTATTTAATTACAGCTAAAACTGATTCAAAGATGATGTAAAAAGTGATAAATGATAAAAGGATAAAAATGTAAGATGAATAGTTTGTTAAATAATACAGATAATAAAAATGAAACTAATGAAAATATTGAAATTATAGAAAATGGAACTATTACAAGTGTGCCTCAATTTTTTGCTCAAGCTATTCATAGCGGAGTAAGAAAATCAAAAAAAGATGATTTAACTATTATATATACTCCTCTTGACGTGGTAGCTTCTGCTGTATTTACAACAAATAAGTTTTGTGCAGCACCCATAATAGTTTGCAAGGAGCAACTAGCAAAAAGCAGGAACATAAAAGCAATAATAATTAACACTGGCATAGCAAATGCTTGTACTGGTGAATTAGGTATAGAAAATGCCCGTAGTGTAATTAAAGCTGCTTCTAATTATTTAAATTTAGATTATGAAAATATTGCAGTTGCCTCAACAGGTTTGATTGGAAAACAAATACCAGTTGATAAAATAACCCATGCAATTAAAGAAATGGCAAGTAATTTAGATCCAAATGGTGGGCACAGAGCAGCAAAATCAATACTAACGATAGATAAAAATTCTAAAGAAATAGCTATTAAGATAAAAACAAGAAATGAAAATGGTAAAGATAATTGTAAGAATATAATTATTGGGGCAATAGGCAAAGGTTCAATAATGATAGCGCCCAACATGGCAACAACTTTATGTTTTATTGCGACAAATGTCAGTATAGCACCAGAATTAATTGATAGGCTGTTAAAAGAAGAAGTTGAATTTAGTTTTAATTCAATAAGTGTTGATGGATGTCAAAGTACAAATGATATGGTATTTATTCAAAATAATGGTGAAAGTGGAATAAATATTGAAAATGAACAAAGTAAATATTTTGATTTATTTAAAAAAGGTTTGATTTTTGTACTTGAAGAAATGGCAAAAAAAGTAATTTTAGATGGAGAAGGGGCATCTAAATTTATAGAAATCGAAATTAAAGGAACACGAAGTAGGGATGAGGCAAAAAAAATAGGTCTTAAAATTGCAAATTCGATTCTTTTTAAAGCTTCAATATTTGGGGAGACTATTAATTGGGGAAGAATTGCATCAGCAATAGGCTCACTGGATATTGATTTTGATACTAATAATGTTGATATTTATGTTAATAATTTTCTTATATTTCATAAAGGAATGGAAGTTAGTGAAAATATGGAGCCAGCTCTTCCTACAATGCAAAATAAAAATATTTATATTACTATAGATATGCATTGTGGTGTGGTGAGCAGTAAAATTTGGACTACTGATTTAACTCATGATTTTGTAAAAGCAAGTTCTCATTATAAATCATAAAATTTAAAACTTAGAGATTTAAAAATCTTAAAGTATTTAATTTTTTATTATGCCTTTTCTTATGATTTTTGTTTATTTTTCTAAATTTTATAAAATTTTACAAATAACAAACAAATAATAAACAAATAATAAATAATAAATAAAAGTAATAAGAATATTAGCTATAATTATAAATAATTATAATAAATTATATATAATTAAAATAAATACTATCTTTCTAAAGCATTTTTCATTCTTTTAAGGCCTTCTATAATATTATCTTTAGAAGTTGCATAAGACATTCTTATATATTCTTGTGTTTCACCATCATATTTTTTCCCAAAAGAAGTTCTTGCAAGTACTGCAACCCCAAAATTATTAAGAAGGTAATCTTGAAGTTGTTCTGCATCTTTTAATCCAAGATTTTTACATGCTTGTGTGACATTTGGGAAAACATAAAAAGTGCCTTTAGGTTTTAAACAATGCACACCTTTGATATCATTTAATCCATCAACTATTAAATCTCTTCTTTCTTTATACTCTTTAACCATTCTTTCAACTGAATCTTGTGGACCAGTTAAAGCTTCAATTCCAGCAAACTGGCTAAAAGTTGTTGTGCAAGCAACACAATTATTTTCAAGATTTGTAATTTCATGAATAAAATCCTTATTTGCAATTCCATAGCCAAGACGCCAACCAGTCATAGCATAGGTTTTAGAAAAACCATCAACTAAAATTGTCCTATCCAACATTCCTGGAATTGAGATAATACTATTAAATTCATCATCGTAAATTATTCTAGAATATATTTCATCAGATAAAACATATATATTTTTTTCTTTAGCTATTTCAGCAACTGCTTCAAGGTCGCTTTTTGATAAAACACCTCCAGTTGGATTTTGTGGGGTATTTAAAATTATTAATTTTGTTTTTTTTGTTATTAATTTTTCTAAAGTATTTATATCAAAACTAAATTCTTTAGATTCTAATACAGGTAAAGGAACAGCTTTTGCATCTACAAAATTAATAACAGACTCATATGTGGGATATCCTGGATTTGGATATATTGCTTCATCACCAGGATTTAAAATTGCATGTATTACATAGTAAATTATTGCCTTAGCACCCGCACTTACACATACATTTTCTTCACCAACGTTTATTTTTCTTGTTTTTGAAACGTACTCAGCAATAGTTCTTTTAAATACTGGAAGACCGCCAGAGGGCCCATAATGAGTCATATTATTATCCAAAGCTTTTTTAGCGGCTTGTTTTATATTTTCAGGTGTATCAAAATCAGGTTCGCCTATGCAGAAACTAATTATATCTTTTCCTTGTTCTCTTAATTTTAAGACCCTACTTAAAACATTAAATGCATTTTCAGTTCCTAATTTATTTAATCGATTGGCAATATCCATATTAAAAACCCTTTTTATTGATCTCTATAATTTTTTATTTATATTAATTTATATTAGCAATAAGTTTGTTTGTAAAAATTGTTATTATTATAAATTTAATAATATATATAATTTTTAAAAATATTACAATAATTAATCTATTTAATCTGCTTAATTTACTTAATTTTTAATTTAATTTTTATAATTTATGTTTTTTAAAATGCGCTTTTATTATTTAAAATAATTATAATTTGATTAAATTAAATTAAAATAAATTAAATAATTTCACTTTTATTTATGAAAATAAATAAGTATATTATAAAATTTATAAAATAATATTTATAAAATTTATGAATACTAAGAATAAAATTTTAAAAACATTAAAGTTTTTTCTTTTTTTCCTTAGGCTTGGGTTTATGGCTTATGGCGGACCTGCCATGCTGGGATTTATTAAAAAAGAAGTTGTATTTAAAAATAAATTAATTACTGAAGATGATTTTAATGATGGCATTGCTCTTGTTAATGTAATTCCTGGCGCAACAAATTCTCAAATGATTGCTTATATAGGCTACAAGCTAAAAAAAAGTCGAGGGGCTTTAATAGCTTTTAGTGCTTTTATTCTACCTGCATTTATAGAAATGCTTATTTTTACAATATTATATAAGCAATCAGGTTCTATTGGGTTATTTATGTATATTTTTAAAATTCTTGAAACAGTTATAACTGCAATACTTTTAAATACAACGATTATTTTTGGTTCAAAAATAATAAAGGAATGGCGACTTGATATTATTGCAATTGTTGCTCTTGTTATGCTTATTTTTAAAATAAATGTTTTATTAATTTTATTAATCATTATTGTGCTTACTTTTCTTTTATTTATGATTGGTAAAAAATTTTGGCCATTTAATGAAAGAAAAAAATTACAAAAAAGTAAATCGGCTGACAATGATGAAAATAATAATGCTAAATTTAATAATAATACTAACTTTAATAATATTTCTAATATAAATAATAATAATGCGAAATTAAATAATAAAAATTATGATAATTTTAATTATAATAATTATGATAATTTAAATAATTTACAAACTGCTGCTGTTGGTACTCCAGTAAAGGATAACTTAAATAATTTTAAGATAGTAATTAATAATGAAAAAAAAGCTAAAAATAATATAAAATTGAAATTAAATAGCTTTTTTAGAACTTATATTGGGTTTTTTGTAGCACTTGCTCTTATAGTCATTTCATTAATTTTAAGTTATTTATTGAAAAAAAATTTGTTTCTTGCAGGACTGTCTCTAACAAAAGCATCAGTTATTGGCTTTGGTGGTGCAATACCAATGCTTACAGTTATTCAATACGATATGGTAAGTGTTTTAAAAATTTTTAGCCAAAAACAAATAATAGACGCCTTAGTTCTAGGCCAAATTACCCCAGGGCCAATAATGATAACTTCTACATTTATAGGTTTTTATATTTATGGGTTTATCGGAGCTATATTAAGCACAATTGTTGCATTTTATCCTTCTTTTGCAGTTTTTTCTTTGGTAGCACCAAAATATGAAGTAGTTAAAAATAATAAATATGTAAAGCTTGCAGTAAAAGGGATAATGGGCATGTTTGTTGGAATGCTATTATTCTTTTTATATTCTGTTGGGAAAGAAGCAATTAAAGGTTATGCTAGTGGCATTTTTGCATTAATTTCTTTTATTGCTATAAAATTTAAAATTAAAGAAATATATGTAATTGCAGGTGCAGTAATAATTGGATTAATTTTATATTTTTTAAAGTTTAATTTTATTTAATAATTTTATTTAATAATGTTTAATTTCATTATTAAATTGTTTTAAATCCTCTATTATATTTTTAAAACTTTTAAACAAAACATACAAATTCAAAAAAATGTAAAAAATCTAATACATTTGAATTACTAAGTTTGACTTTAATAATTAAATTCATTATAATTCATATATAATCAATATTAATCATATTAATTAATAAAAATTAATATTTGACATTTTAATAATAATTATTATAATCAATAATGTGCAATAATAAACAATATTATGCATTATATGAATGTATTAGCTCTTTTTTAAAAATATTTTTTGATCAAGAGAATATTAAACATTTTATAATTTATAACTTAAGAATTAGGAGGTGCAAAATCACATGCTACGCAAATTAGAATGCTTTATCCAACCCTTTAAGCTTGATGAAATAAAAAATGCCTTATTTGAAGTTGGAGTTGAGGGAATGTCTATTTCAGAAGTAAAAGGATTTGGAAAACAAAGAGGATATATTAATGGAGGTAAGCCTAACAGAGAAGTTAAGTTTCTTCCAAAGATAAAAATGGAAATAGTTGTAGAAGAAGATATTGTAGATAATGTGATAAAAACAATAGTAAAGTTAGCAAAAACTGGTGAATTTGGCTCAGGTAAAATATTTGTTATTCCTGTTGAGGATGCAATAAGAATTAGAACTGAAGAAGCAGGCAGAAGTGCAATTATATAAAATCATATAAAAATTATGTGTTATGTTTTAATCAATGAAGATTAATCATCAAAGCAGATGTTATCAAAGGAGATGTTATTTTTATGAAGCAAGCTTTAAATGTATGGGAAATGACATTAAAAAGGTTAGATGAAGTAGCAGATATTCTTAATTTAAAACCTGGAGTTACTAAATACTTAAGAGAACCCCGAAGAATAATTGAGGTAGCAATACCAGTGAAAATGGACAGTGGTGATATTGATATATTTAAAGGTTATCGTGTTCAGCATAACATAAATAGAGGTCCTGCAAAAGGAGGAATTCGTTATCATCAAGATGTAAATTTAGATGAAGTTAAAGCTCTTGCTATGCTTATGACATGGAAATGTTCTCTTGTAAATATTCCTTTTGGTGGAGCAAAGGGCGGTGTAGTAGTTGACCCAACCAAAATATCAATTAGAGAGCTTGAAAATTTAACAAGAAGATATACATATGAAATAATAAATTTTATAGGACCTGAAAAAGATATTCCTGCTCCAGATGTTGGAACCAATGCCCAGATTATGGCATGGATTATGGATACATATTCTATTGCAAAAGGTTATATGGTTCCAGGTGTAGTAACAGGAAAGCCAATAGAGCTTGGGGGAAGCCAGGGAAGAGAAGAAGCAACAAGCCGAGGAGTAGTTTATACTCTTCTTTCAGCCTTAAAGGTGCTTGATATTAATACATCAAACTTAACTGTTGCAATTCAAGGATTTGGAAATGTTGGCTCTCATGCAGCAAAAATACTTTATGATCTTGGATTTAAAATCATAGCATTATGTGATGTAACAGGAGCAATTTTTAATAAAAATGGAATTGATCCATACAAACTATCAGATTTTATTAAAAAAGATAGTCTTGTAAATTATCCTCATGCAGAAAAAATTGATCCTTTAAAATTTTTTGAAATAAAATGTGATATATTAATTCCAGCAGCTCTGGAAAATCAAATAACAGAAATAAATGCACCATCTGTTAAAGCAAAAATTATAGCAGAGGCAGCAAATGCCCCAACTACTCCTGATGCTGATCCAATACTTAAAGACAACAATGTATTTATAATACCTGATATTTTATGTAACAGCGGTGGAGTTACTGTATCATATTTTGAATGGGTTCAAGGCAATGATGCATATTTTTGGAGTAAAAGAAAAGTAAATCTTCAGCTTAGAGATATAATGGAAAATGCTTTTTACGAAGTATATAATTTTTCAACTTCTAAAAAAATTGATATGCGCAGCTCTGCACTTGCACTTGCAGTAGGACGTGTTGCAGAAGCTATGAGGTTAAGAGGAATTTATCCGTAAGCCATAAGATATAAAATAATGTTAAATAAGATAATATTAATATAATATATGCATGCAGTTTAAAATAATTAAAAGAAAAGAGATAAGTTTTTGATTATAAATTAAACTCTCATTGCTTACTTATAAGGGGATAATAAATAAAAATAATAAATAATTAAAACAATACATTAAAAAAGAAAAACCAATACTAAAACTATATGGTAATAAAAGTATAATCTTTTATTGTCATATAGTTTTTTTAAATTACAAAATATTTTTTATAAGTTTTTTATAAATGTTATTAAAATAAATAAAATTTAAATATTTTTAATATATCATT
>Ga0078972_1013468_pt1 | contig 13476 bp, 8 predicted proteins | sample YelNatPaOPGAMG01_FD_67568 | JGI IMG/M metagenome (GOLD analysis project Ga0078972, IMG submission 67568) | Hot spring thermophilic microbial communities from Obsidian Pool, Yellowstone National Park, USA - OP-RAMG-01 (SPADES assembly) (version 2) | ecosystem: Environmental > Aquatic > Thermal...
TATTTCCTATGGACTGGCTGCCTAAACAGGTACTATTAGAATTTTATTGCGTCATTTCCACTGGAATTTTCGCCAAAATTCGAAAATCTAATATCCCCCCCCCAAACAAATTCGCTCCCCGCTCAGATAATCGGAGGAATGTAAGTGAGCGGGGAATCCAATGCTTTGCTCGTAATCGCCTTGGCATCGGTTCTGATCGGCGCAAGCGTTCTTTCGCTGCTCCTCTATGATGATCCTGTCGCGAACGCGGGAGAGGATAAAGTCGTAGATGTTGGGGAGCTCGTTCAATTCGATGCCTCAAATTCGAAAGGCGCAATTTTATATTATTGGAATTTCAGAGATAACGGCTGGGTCAATACCTCAGCCTCACCAACAAGAACTTATCTCACGGAAGGAGTGTATGACGTCTCGCTCGTCGTAACCGGCATCACGGGCAAGCAGAGCATCGATACTGTCAGGATAACCGTCAGGAACGACCCTCCGGTCGCAAATGCCGGGGATGATGTCACCGCCTTTGAAGATGATATCGTCACGTTTGATGCGAGCGGCACAATTGATAGCAGTGTGGACATGCCCTCGCTCTCATATAAATGGGATTTCGGAGACGGGTGCAACGCCTCGGGAATGATCGTCACTCATCGATATTCGAAATCGGGACTTTATAGGGCGCTGCTCTCCGTGACAGACGATCAGGGGGCGATCGGAAGGGATACGAGAAGCGTGCTTGTCCTAAATAGAGCTCCTGCGGTGAGTATCCCCGATATCACTATCGATGAGGGAAATGTAGCTATCGTGACGGCCGTAGGAACAGATACACCCTCAGATACGCCAGCGCTCAGATATGAGTGGGACAACGGCAAGTTCGGCTCGACAACTGCTTACTCCTTCGAGGATGACGGAGCATATCATCCTCAGGTCATCGTGAAAGATGACGACGATGCGGTCAGAAGCGGCATCGGCAATGTCTATGTCAACAATGTCCCGCCAGTCTGCGGAGTTATCTCAACTTATGTTAAAGCAGATGTCACGCTTCGAATCGCGGGCGAGAAATGGCATGACCTCAAGCTATCGATATACCGCGATTATGAGCTGCAAGATAACATATCGATATACCGCCTCCCGGGAGATCCTGATGAGCAAACTGTCACCCTGGATAACGTCACATTCGACCTCTCCTCTCAGTATCTCATTGAAATAGAATACACTCCTGACGATGACAGGATAAACGGGCAGCCGCAGGGAGCCAATCCTGCCTGGGTAATACTGAGGTTCGAGGATGGCTCCGACGAGAAATTCTTCCATTCGTTCAATGTGGAACAACCTGAATCGTATCTCTGGAGATTCGACCCTACATCATCATTCGTCAATCATAAGATATACTTCGAGGGATTCGCTTTCGACCAGGGGAGGGACGATATCTCGCTTCTCTGGGAGTTCGGAGACGGGACGTCGGCAGGCAAGCTCCATTCTGCCAGGGCATTACCGGCATATTTCGAGGAGAGCGTCTCTCATGAATATGCCAGCGCGGGAGAATATCTCCTGAGATTGACCGCGATAGATGATGATGGTAGCTCGTATCAATTCTCGACAATTGTGAGTATCGGAGCGCCTAGAACCTATGTCTCGAACCTCGCACCGAGAGCATCGATCATAGCCTCCCTGGGCACGGTCTACGAGGATTCGCCATTTTCTGCCATCGCCACCGCGGAGGATAGGGATAGTCTGACTTACGAATGGCATTTCGGGGATGGCTGCATGGCAGAAGGGAATATGACCTCTCCTATCGGCAACACGGCATATCACACCTACGGATATTCTGGCACATTCACCGTCTACGTCGCGGTCAGGGATGAGAAGAACGCGGTCGGGATCGCAGTCACGAACGTGACCGTCATCAATACCGCACCGACTGCCATCATCAGATGCGATGCCCTCGGGATGATAATCTATCAGGATATGCCAGTCACGCTCAACGCAAGCGCGACCAGGGATACCCCGACGGATTTCTTCTATCTCACCTTCCGCTGGGAGTTCGATGATGGCTCAGTTGCATATGGAGAAGCAATCGAGCATGTATTTGTTTCTCCTGGCACTCATAGGGTGATTCTTTCTGCAACAGACAACGACGGCGAGGAGAATATCACCGCTCTCATGATTGACGTTCTTCCTGTATCGCCAAGGGCGTATCTTTCAAACAGAATCGCATACGGTGCTCATCCCGTACTGACCTTCGAAGCGATAGGCGATGATACCCTCTCAGATGTCTTCAACCTCTCCTACACATGGGACTTCGGAGACGGATGTATCGCCTCAGGCAGAACCGTCAACCACACATATCTCGGAAGCGGGCTGTACGAAATCACTCTCAAAGCGACGGACCCATCAGGGCTATCGGCTTCCGCGACAGCCTCTGTCATCGTCGCCATCGATTCTGACGGCGATTCGATAACCGATGACAATGAGGAAAAATACGGCACGAGCGCTCTCAGCGCTGACAGCGACAGCGATTCGATAGTCGATTACTGGGAGATATTCAATTATCGGACCGATCCCGGGAGAATCGATTCCGATGACGACGGTGCCCAGGATTGGTACGAGATAGCATATCTCGGCTACTATGTCGATACCGACCACGACGGCCTCCTGAATCCGTGGGATCCGGACTCGGATGAGGATGGGATGCCAGATGGCGAAGATCCCGATCCACTCCTGTATAATTCCCCGACAGGCGCGACTTATCCTATAATCTCCGTCGCGAAGAACATCACAGAGGGATTCGATGTTGTAGCTTGCGTAAGATATAATGATGGCGGATGGTATGAAGCGCCGATTATCCGACTTGATGATTCCCCCATCTTACCTGGAGAAGAATCAATCTTCCCGCCACTAAACATAACCGTTCCGAATGCGAGACCCCATGTTCTTTATGTTGCCATTTATTATGAAGAAGGGGCAAATGGTAGCGTACCAGAGCTATATCTCGCGCTGTACACATTCGATACATCTATCGGTGCATGGAGAATCTTTGATGATACATATGTGGATGATGCAGAGAACTTTGTGTGGGGCGAGCTGAAGGAAAACGGAAGAACACACACATATAATTCCGCAATAAGAGATAGCGATAACGATGGTCTTACGGATCTTGAGGAGACCTCGCCAGCAAGAAGGGGCGGGAATTTGTACTGGTGGTCTGATCCCAATGACCCTGATACAGATGATGACGGCCTCTCAGACTTCAAGGAAAGGAAAATAACTTGGACAAGCCCGCGAGTCTTGGATACCGACTCTGACGGTCTCGCAGATGGTTGGATAGAAAAGAAAGATAAATTGGGTCGGACAAACGGCTTTTGGGACTACGGGGAGATTCAAGGAGAGCTCGGAGACGAGTACGGCATGGGAGGATGGGGTACTAACCCAAAGAACTACGATTCTGATGGCGATGGCCTCTGGGACGGTTGGAAAGATATGAATTCGAACCTCAAGTGGGATGTCTGGGAATTGCCAGGCGAGGTTGGCGATGCAGCCCAAAGATTCAGAGGAGGATATCGGACAAATCCATGCGTTCTGGATACAGATAATGATGGTGTAAACGATTCGGCGGACGCCGATCCCCTGACTGATCTTTGGCTTTATGTTGACATCAAAATTGTTCATGCGCTCGATTCAATGGATAGCGGCAGCGCTGCCGACTTTGCCTGGACCATCATGGTTAAATCTCCTGATGCGAGATATCTCGAAGAACAAGGTTACGATTCTGCATATGAGACAGATAATGACTTAATATATCCAAGGTTGCCAATAACTTACAGCTTCGATGTGAGAGATGATATTAGTCTGTATTATGTGATTCTCACGCTGTATGACATCGATGACAATAGATGGAACTATTGCGATATCTCCCGGTCAGCAATTGCTGCAACGATTCAATATGATTTGAAGAGAGGGGAATGGGTAGGAGACGATTCTCACCAGGACACCACGGGGTATGGGCTCGTAAGAGGAGATGAGGATGGGAGCACAGCGAAGGGGTGTGCCGACACCGACCCGGCACAGAATGACTGCGAGCTCTTCTTCGATATCAGGACGACCGCGTTCTGGGTTGACCGCGACTACCTGACAACCTGGGAGGAGGTCAACATCTACCGCTCTGACCCCTTGCACGACGACTCTGAGGATGATTGTGATGGAGACGGGATTCCGAACGACTACGAGGCGCTTCACGGCCTTGACCTGCAAGTGAATGATGCTATGCAAGACCTCGATGGCGACCTCGTTCCGAACCTCTGGGAGTACCAGCTGCGCGACCGCGGGAAAAGCCCCGATAACCCCTATGACACATATGGGTTCGACATCGTGGTATCATTGAACTGGGATGCAGATTCCGTATTTTTTAATAAACTCGATATCGCATTTCGAGGTGCCTCAGATTTCTTGTTTGAATGTACAAATGGCTATTTCTTATTGAGAAAAATAACTGTTGCAAATAGCAACATAAGTTGGGATATAGCCGATTGGCGCATTGGGCAAGGAATTTATGATTCTAAAGATGACCCCTTTTGGCCAAAAAATACCTATGTTGAAAAAATAATAAATCTTCCGCAAATATGGAATTATGGCGATTGCGGGATCGTTGAACCAGATAATCCAATCTATTACAGAACCATAATACATGAAATGGGTCACTCGGCATTTGATTTGGGTGATGAGTATTCTCATTGGCTAGGATTTGATCTAAATTGGGAGGAACTGCCTCCCAACCGTACAATAATGATCGATTTTCATGGTCATGAGTTTAGCACTGCAATCGATTATTTGAATTATCCAATATTAAGATCCTCAAATCATGGATTTTGGCACGGCGGGAAATCGTGTTGGGAAGTCATATTTGAAAGATGGGGGTATTTCAATAAGCGAATAGATAGATATCGTGAATATCCTGATGATAGAGGAGTTCAATTCGATTTGGACTCTGATGGTAATGTAGATATTTCATATTATCCAAATTATAAGGCGGATAAATTTGGTTGGCTTGATGAAAGTTCTGCTGTTCCAATTCCAATAAATCCAATCTACCCTGTGAGCACGTTCATTTCAATCATATGTATTAATTCCTGAAAAAGAAAATTTATTACGATTCAGAATGATAAACTTAGTTATGAACCAAAGACAATAAGTCGTGAAATAATGAATCATTATCATGGTAACTCATTGCCAGATGACAAATCTCATGCCAAACCAAAGAGTACGAAATTGCGAACATTGTGTCGAACTGGATTGATTATGATATTGATTCCATTTATTATAATACCATTGATAATAATAGGTGGCCATGAGTTTTTCTTCCAGATTTACCCGCTATCTGGCATTTTGATTTATTTTTCAATTTTTCTGGGAAATTTGGGCTGTATATTTTTTATATATGTACTGATATCTTCAATTTCCTCTTCTTCTGATGAGGAGAAGAAATCGATTTCTGAGAAAAAATCTGGATCTTCATTTCTTTTCATCAAGATAATTGTTGTTATTATCATTTTAGTTCTACTTAACCCGATTCTCTCACCGCTTTCTGCAATCAGAGATTCGGATCTTAATGGCGTTCCAGATCATTGGGATTGGGAACCATTCGTCGCGCTTATTTGTCTTTTTATGGTAGAATATACCGAGACAAATGTCACTGTGACAATATCCTCGATTAATCATACCGTTGTCGATAAGCATGAAATAGATCTCTCTCTCGCTTCTTTAGAGATTTCGGCATCGGGACGCGGAATATCTACTGAACTTTTCCCCCTACCCTTGAAAGATATCGTAGGGAGATATCGCGCGGGAATCATATTCATTGATTCAGACAGCAATTACAAGCTTTCTATCGGAGATTATTTCATTTTTGATAAAGCCCATTACGGGCGTATCCCTTCCAATGGTGGCTATTATTATAATTCTATCGCATTATATGGATATTGTAAATCAAGAGATTTATACGTGAGTATCGGATGGACGAGTATATAGATTTAGCCTATGAAAATTGACAGACTAAACTTCTCCCAGTAGGAAATCGCTGCAGTTGCAGGCTCGCCTGTCCCTTTAAACCTTTTTGATTTCATTTTTCGAAATGACCTTATTTAGTAGGGTCCCATCTCTTTTCATTCATCTTGGTTGATTCTCCCGACCTACCGAACAATCTTCCTATTCCCCCAGAATGTTGCTTTCCATAGGGTTTATACAGAGCCAATAATAATCAGAAGGCATATCCCCCTCACATCCCAGAGAGGAAAGAGAAGACAGGAGTCTTCCCTCGGTGCACTTGAGACGCTTAAGAAAATGAAGAGCTACTCCGATTTTTCGGATGAAGATATGGTCCCTAACTCCTTTAAGTAATAATTTGCGACCGCCCAAAAGATGAATGTGAGCGCCAAGAAAAAGATTCCTAAAATTGTGACGATCGATCGTCCTTCCTCATTAAGAATCCCGGGGAAGGAAAAAACGGCCAGTATACAGGCTCCTGCTAATAACTCAACTAATCCTTCAAATAATGTGCTTGATACTGCTTCTTTTCTTTTGAGTCTATATTCAATGCTCTTGTTCTTGCTTTTCTTCAAATGAATCTCAACTGCAATTATTGTTAGGAAAGCTTTGCTAAACCCTAATACGATAGCAAATATTGAAGCCAATAAAACATACCCACCAATAGTATCCCATGAGAGATCCATTCTATATCCCCAGCCGGAAACAATTTGCCCAATAATCAAGTTTGCCTTTATTTGAATAATATTTCCTATCACCGACGAAAGTGAAATCATATGCCGTGCTTCGCAAATGAGGACATCGCAAGGGTTTATCACTCACCGAAGGATGACCTGATCAGCAGCCTCATCACACCTCTCCTTCGCAGTTCTGCTCGAATCAGAAGATCGACAGGCGATGTGCAAAGCACCGCACTGATGCTATATCATGAGGCACTCGCGGAGTTCCTAGAACGAAACCCGGTGAAAGGAGCAATCAGATGGCTCACGAGTAATCGTGTTTCGAAAAGGGATCTAACCGCGCTTCGGAATCGCGAAGCGTATCTGCTGAATGACGTCGTCCAGAGCCTTCGGACAGGCCCTCCGAAGGATCGGGAGGGTGACAATAATTGGGGACCGAGAATTATCGCAACCATGATTGAAAAGGGGTTTCTCGAGTGGAAGGTCGTTTTGCCAGACACGAAGGGGATGTATCACGAGAAAGCCGCACTTTTCGATGACCCCTGCGGCCACACCGTCCTATTATCCGGTAGCTGGAATGGGACCCTTACGGGCTATTGTCTGAACATTGAGCGGATCGATGTCCATAAGAGCTTCGAAGATCTGGACAGATGCAGGTAAGGGGTGTATGCGAAGTTCCGCCGAAGGCGGAATTTGGGTAAGCACCGAAGGTGCGAACCGCATACATCGTGTTAGGCGAGTGCGATAGCACCGAAGAGAGCGTTAGCAAACTGAGAGTCGTGGACGAAGGGTAATGACGAATTCTCAAGAATTCTGGCAGAAACGCGGGTTCTTCATTAATCCGCCTTTCCTTCTCTCTTACAAACCTCATCAAATCTTTCATATAAAACGGTCGTTCCGAGATTCGCTTCTGGAAAAAATTCTTTTAATACTTCTGGAAAAACTTTGTTCAGTTCATCTTCAAGTGGTCGTATGGAGTGTTGTTTCAAGAACGAAATTGGCCATTTCCCAGCCCTTATGTTGTCTGCCCTGGTAAGAATCCAATTGCAATCTAGATCTGGGTAGGATAGAACGGCAACAATTGCGTACTCGGTATAATTCTTTACCCCTTTTAGGTCTTCGGGTTTAATTATTGCCTCTGAACCAGACTGGGTTTTAACCTCAAATGCAAATTTTTTTTCATTGCGCATGGCTACAATATCTGGTCTCCCCGACAGTTGGAATATTAGTATTCGAAATCCTAGTCGAAGAAGACACAGACCTATGAGAATCTGACAAATCTTTCCGAACTCATGCGCCCCATGTTTTCCCCATAATTTTTCCAATTGGGAATAGACTCTAGTTCTCATTCCATTTAACTCGCATCTTATTTCTTTGAAATTTCGATTACAGGACCTTCTTTGCTCCAACCTTTATAATTTAGAATAATGTAACCTCCTTCTGGTCTGAATCCAGTTTCAATTTGCTGCTCAAGTTCTCTGTCTTGTGTAGCAATTATTACTTGGTTTCCAAGAGATACATCTTCTAATACTTTTACAAGAGATTTCTTATGATCTGCATCGAGACTTTGCGATGGGTCGTCAAGAATCAAAAACTTTGGTCTACGTTCGAGCATTGATGAAAGCGATAGGAATATGGAGAGAGCCGCACAATTCATCTGACCCATGCTGAATCTCGTGCTTATGAGAGTTTCCCGTCCTTCTTTGTTGTTAAAAGCCCTGATGGTATAGGTATTTTTCTGAACACCTTTAACATTGCGTTGTTCCATATCTATTCGAATAGAGTTATAATATGGATGGCCACAGAGCCGATCGTAGTAACTTGAGATTTTCTTTTTCCCCTTACTGATAAATGCCCCAGCGAGTTTCCTATGTGCTGTTATGATTGCCTCTGAAATGCTCTGCAAACGGGTATACAGCGATGACATCTCATCTATTTGAGTTTTGAGTATTTCTATTTGGGAATCTTCCTCTGCAAAGGTCTCTCTGATCTTTTCGTATTCTGCCTCCTTCTCCAATACTCGTACAATAGCTCCACAAATCTCTGTAGAATCTTCAATTTTCTGAAGGATTTCATTTTTCTTATTAAGGGCTTTTCCCACTTTCGCCAGTTCTTTCTCCAACTCAGACAATCTCTCCTCTGCCTCTTTTAGAAGGATTTCGCTTCCTTTGGACTTTGATTGGAGTACTTCTCCTAAAGCATTCTCTGCTTCATCTTTTGCTTTTTTGAGTTTTTCAATCATTGAGATTGCTTTAGATATTGCATTTTTACGGTCATCAAGTTGGAACAACTCCTCTCTAATTTTATTTCGCTCATCGTCAATCTCTGAAAGTCTTTTTTTGAGGGTTATACTAACTTTCGTCTTTAATTTTGAAAGAACATCTTTTGGAGAAATTCTTGCGTCGCAAATTGGACAGTTTTTCAATTCCTGTTTAGAAATTACTTCTATACCATCCGCAACAAGTTTAGATGTACTATCTACAGTTTCCCTTTCCTTTCTAAGATTATCATCCTTCATCTTGATTTCATTTTCCCGTTTTTCAATTTGCTCTATTGTACCCCACTCTTTTTCTAGCTTTTCGTATTCTTCAGTAGCTTCTTTTAGTTCGACCAAAGCATCTTCTAATTTTTCCTTTGCTTCATTGATCTGTTTCTGATCTTTCTGAAGTTTGTTGAGTCTTGATGTTGCAGCTATTTGCTTTCTACAATCTTTGATAACCTGCTTTACTTTCTTTAATCCCTTAGAAACATCCTCCACGGTAGCTGGCTCTGAAAATAAAGGCCTCTCAATGCCACAATCTTCGGCTGCGCTTGACGTCTCTTTTGCGATTTCTTTAAATCTTTGGATACATTCCTGAGTGTTGAAGTCATTTTTTTTCAGACCCAGGTCTAGCGCCTCTTTTCGAGCTGTTTCCATCTCTTTTTCTACTTGCTGAGTGGCCCCTTTTATTCTTTCCTCAATCTTCATTTTCTCGGCTTCAAGTTTCTCGCACTCTTTTAGAATGGTTGCGAGAGGTATCTTTGACATTAACTCTCTAGTTTTTTCAAGACCGAACAGTCTATCCAGTGCTGAATCACGGTCCTCTGGGTTTTCTGTTATGATTGCTCTGACAGCTTCCTGATGTAAAAAGACAGAACGATGAAAATCCTCGAAAGTCCCAAATATTGAGAAAATTTGATCTGCAGCTTCGTCTCCTTCAAATTTTCCAGCTGGAGTAGAAAAAGTTAGCTTCGAACCCTTTTTTGTTGCTTGTTTCTCCCTATAAACAATATAGTCTCCATCATCACCTTTCAGTTTGAGCGTTACTTTTGCCTTTTGATCTATTTTATTTGCATTTACGAACTCAGCTTGGGTTCCACTTTCTAGACATTTTATATGGGCAATATTCCCAAAAAGAGCCCATTCGATAGCACAAAGCGTACTTGACTTCCCTGTTCCTATTGCTCCAAAAATAATTGCATGCGCTCCATTTAACTCAATAGTTTGCGGATCATTGAAACCTCGGAATCCCTCGATTGTAATGCTATCCAAGATAAGGTCTCGTGGCATTTTTACCTCCTAGTTTTCTTCTTTTTCTTTCTTAAAGGCATTACTTCTTTGGTTTCTTTGAACTGTTTCCTTGCGATACTCTTAATTTCTCTCACTCTTTGTCTGATGCCTTCTTCCACAGCATCAGGCCCACCCTTTTCATACCATTCAATTATTGATTTCCATAGCTCTTGAGTCTCTGTGTCCGCACCAGAGTCTTTTAGAGCCTGTTGCACTATATCCATAATTTCTACCATTTTATATGCCCCCTATTATTTTGTGCAATCCTTGCTTTTTCCACGATTTCGCCTGACGGTTGCGGATATCTGAGTTCCGTGCCAGCGAGTGTAAGCGAGCAGGTGAGGAATTTGGGTCGAGGCGAACGTAGTGAGCCGAGCCGGATAGCTGCTTGTTATGTGACACGAACAAAGTGAGGGCGAGGAAACCGTAGGTTTCCGAAGAGTTCACAACGTGCCAGTTTTCGGGCTCGTCGAGCTCCTCTATCTCGGCGCGTGTGATTCTGTCTGTTGAGTGTGTGTCAAGCCATTCCGCTTCAACAATGTCGCCGATTCCGAGATTTATAATGGATTCCTTGGCCTTCCTCAGAGAATCACCGTGAGGTGGTACATTAGTATTTTGTCATAGATAAATTCTGTCACAAATGGTATTAGAAACCATCTGGCTAATTCATTCTGGTATATTCTTTGGATATTTTCTGTGCATACTAATTTTCCATTTCCTCCGCATGCAAAATTCCATACGATCTATTATTTCACAGAGGCTAAAGAAAGATTAACATTTAAGGAAATTCCAGATTCAAATTCTGGATCGGACTAAGAACTTCAATGGTGCCTCGAATTTTCATTCGTTGAAACAGGTTATCGCGCCGATCCGAAGGGCTTCACCGATTATATCCTCCATATTTTTCCGTTTTTACATCTTCGTTTCTGTTTATTTTGCCATTTCTGGAGGTACTACCCTTCAATGCTCTATAGATTTGCATACGACTAAATCCCGTAATTCGCTAATTTCTGTTACTTTTTGCCCTTAGAATATAGTTCAAGCGCCTGGAGAGTCGAGGGGCTAACTTCGGCCAGTACAAGCATTATAGATTGTTCTATTATATTGTCTCTGAGAACGAGATTTCTCTTCATAAGTTCCTCGCCCGTATCAAACTGGCCTTGAATATAATGTATAACATATTTTAGCGATTTCGCCGTCGGTAATCCATCCTTTATACGTATCATCCCGAGGCCGATGCGGAGGGGATCGTCTAATAACCATCTTTGTTAGTTCTTTACAAGAAATGGCCCGTTTTTGGGGGCAATAAATTTACTAGCTCGCTCGTTGATACAAAATCAGGAGGGCGTGAAGATATACCAAGAAAAACGCCCCGGAAGGCCAAATCAAGAGTAGATATCAAATCAAGAGTAGATATCTATTAAATGATAAGAACCAGCATAACTTCACATTTCATTCGAATTTTCTTATTCCAGTTCTAAGAGTTTTAGCACTTCTTGTGTTGAAAGGCTCTTGTCATAAGAACAGGCTTTGAGAAAATAGATGGGGCCTAAATCGCAACATATCGGTATTATCCCTGAAGAAAAGTTTCCGGCCGAGCAAAGGGGTTAAAGTGCAACAAAATGTTACAAAATGAAATATCTGCCAGTTGGAAAAATTGAGGAACTTACAGAGGGGTATCGCGCTCTCAGAGGCAATATAATAGAATTAACTATAGATCTTGACTGGCTATAGGCAGTTACTGTCAAATCCTCCGATCTTTGATAAAAAATCGCCAAGGAATCACAAGAAATTTGGGGGAAATAGCACTATTTTCAAGGGGATAACTCGATTCGATTCCCGGACCAAATTATGTAATGAGGTAATGTACTCCATTATTTTATATTTTTCTAAAAATACCCCGGAAAATAGGGGATTATTGTTTAATTTTGGCCCAAAATCAATTATTATCTGGAATATGAGATCATTCATCGATATCACATGCCAATCTTTTTAAGCACGAAAGCGCATTAGTATAGAATTGCCTAATGAATAAAAATGATGTCATTGAAATGAAGATCAACAAAATGGAGTTAGGCAACAGGAGTCGTGCAAGTGCGATGCGTCAATTACGAGCTCTGATTCCAATGCAAGAGGAAGAAATGTCTCAAGGAATCCAAGGCCCTCGAGATGTGAATGATCATCCCGGATTGGCTCCAGGAGACTCATTCGACCGAGAAACTGAGAAGGTGATAGGGATTGACCGTCAAAGGGTCAAGCATCTTCTCAAAAGGCATAGGCTACGAGATCGGGTGAGAAATTCGACATGAGGCCAGTAGAAAACTCTCTAGATACCCCGGGCGGGGCTACCGAATCGGGCGATAAATTTACTAGCTCGCTGGTCGATACAGAATCGGGAGGGCGTGAAGAAATGCCAAGAAAAACGCCCTTCCTGAGATGCCTAACTGGATATGTGCAATATATGAAGGAAGAAGCAAAGTTGGCCGAAGTGACCGTGAAGGAATATAGGTGGGCAATACTAAGATGCCAAGAGATAATCAGAGAAGGCAACGGACCGGAAAACCCGATGAGGGTATCGATTGCTGATCTTCAATACCTTCTCGACCATCTACCAGGAAGCACAGCTCGCAGGAAAGTAGAATGGACTGCTTATTCTGGGTTTTTAAAATGGATCGGCAACACAGCCATTCTCAGAATAAGACCCAAATGGCCTCTTTCTGCAAGAACCTATGTAGACTGGCTGGAACCGGAGCAGGCGATAGTGCTCAGAGAGGCTGCGATGAGCTCGGATCCGCTGACTGCCTTAGTCGTCCACTTGGAGCTCGATCTCTGCCTCAGGCGGATTGAGATTCTTCGCTTGAGGCTCTGCGATATACATGAGAACAGGCTCGATGTGCTTGGCAAGGGCAGGTTCGGCGGAAAACCGAGGACGGTCTCTTTGGTGCCGAAGGAATCGCAGGAGATAATCCAGAGATATCTGCAGTATCGAGCATTGGCGTTCTGCCACAAAAATACAGACAGACTGGTACCATTGCAGAGGACCGCCTTGGACAATGTGCTCAAGAGATTGCAGGATAAGACAGGGATACGCTTCCTGGGGCATCACACATTGAGAAGGACCGGAGGCCGTCTAATGTGGTTAGCAGGTGTCCCAATCGAGACGATAGCCTCGATTATGGGGCATGAATCGACGGACATGACCCTCCGGTACATAGGGGT
>Ga0078972_1013469_pt1 | contig 13475 bp, 9 predicted proteins | sample YelNatPaOPGAMG01_FD_67568 | JGI IMG/M metagenome (GOLD analysis project Ga0078972, IMG submission 67568) | Hot spring thermophilic microbial communities from Obsidian Pool, Yellowstone National Park, USA - OP-RAMG-01 (SPADES assembly) (version 2) | ecosystem: Environmental > Aquatic > Thermal...
CCTCAAAGCCAAACTGGAAGGCTGTGCTTCGGCAACACCTGATCGCGGTTACGGCTGGGAGTCCTCTGCCCGCCCGACGTTTTTCGGTGTGCAGATGAAGGCGCGCAGTGGACTGCGCGCCCTACCTTACTCTCTACGCCTCTACTGTGAAGGATTTGAGGAAAAGCTTTTGGAGCGCGGTGCTCCAGCACCGCTTTCAGTCCGATTTGAATGCCGACTTTCACGTTGGCCAGAGGTCGATGCAGGTCAACACGTGCACTGCACCCGGCTCGGACCGAAGCCTCATCGGCAATGCGTAATTTACTGCGCCCCAGAGGGGCGCGCGCTGTAGCCGCGCTCGTATGAGCGCGGAATAACTCCGAGCTCATATCAGGAATGAAACACGGGTATTTTTAAACGTACCCAGCAACGTGCCCGCCCAACGTAAAACCACAAAAAACCCCATAGCCCTTTTTAATCCGCCGTCTCACGACGGCGGCTACCATAGCGCATACCCTCGTAGCCGCGCCCGTAAGGGCGCGGAAAACAAGATTCAAACCCAAAAAAAAGCCGGGTCTGCGTGCCCGACTCCGGCGCGCAGTGGACTGGGCGCCCTACCTACTCTTTGCGTAGCTCAGCTCGTAAGAGCGCGGAAAACCGGATTCAAGCCGAAAGACCAAATGTGCCGGACCGCTTTCCCGGCGCACAGTCCCGTGCCGCATCTTACGCGGGACGGGACGCGCCCTACCCTCACTCCGCGTCCCAGCAGCTTTGCGTTTAAAATGCGGAGCCATGAGGCCATGCGTTGCTACCAACGCAACAAAATTCTTTTTGGGTAGCGACACCTCACCGAGGCGCCCGTCAGTGCGGCCGCGCAACTGCTATTGTGCTGTGGCGCGCGGCCATCTTGGCCGCGGCGCAATCAAGGTGGGTAGAGCATAGCAAAGGCTTTTTTCGAGCGGGATAGTTCTAGAGCTGTGAAATTGGGTGATGTAGCAGTGTTAAGCGCAGTGGTTGTTTCTGCGGGCGTGGACGCCCGCGCCTGGCAACCTAGCAAATGGTAACGGCGCGGACGCATGAGGCCATGCGTCCCTACCCATATTGTTGTTGTGGGCATTCCCAGTGCGCAATGGGACAGGAGTGTGCGCGGCTAAAAATGGTAGGGACGCCTCACCGAGGCGTCCGCAGACCAATTTCATCTTTTGGCAGGATGCCGGGGCGGCAACTGTAGTCGAAGTAAAGTAACCATGAGCAGGTTACGTGACCTGTATGCTTTCGATTGCACGACGGAGTGTAGCAGCGGATTTTTCGAGTGCGGTTTGCTCATCTTGGCTGAGGCTGGCTGTGAGAATCCGTTCGATACCCTGTTGGCCGAGCACACACGGCACGCCAAGGGCGACGTTACGCAGGCCGTATTCGCCATCGAGCACGGCTGAGACAGTTAGAACACTGTGTTGGTTGCGCAGGATTGCACTCGCGATGCGTACAAGGGCAAGGCCAACTGCAAAGTTCGTTGCGCCTTTGTACCCAATGATGTGATAGGCCGAGTCTCTGACTTCCTCAGCAATTTTTTTGTGTGTTGCTTTCCAGTCACCGCACTGATTGCATTTCGGACAGTGATGCATGATTGGGACACCTGCGATATGTGTCATTGACCACGCGGGCACTTCGCTGTCGCCGTGTTCACCCAACACGTACGCATGCACATTTTGTGTGTCAACGTTGCAATGCCGACTGAGCAAATATCTGAAACGAGCACTGTCGAGCACTGTGCCTGAGCCGATGACACGGGTGCGCGCCCAGCCAGCTTTTTGCCATGCGACATATGTGAGCACATCAACCGGGTTTGTTACGATTAAAAGCACACCGGACGCATTTTGGCGTACCACTTCGCCCACAATCTCACGCACAATCTGTGCGTTACGCTGCAGCAGGCTCAGGCGTGATTCACCCGGTTTTTGTTTCGTGCCGGCGGTTATAACAACAAGCTGTGCAGTTGCGAAATCCTCGGTTGTACCAACTCGAATCTGGACCGGCGGATAAAACGGCTGGCCGTGCGACAAGTCCAGCGCTTGACCTTTCGCAAGGTCGGTGTTGTTGTCAAGCAACACGATTTCATCTGCGACACCGCTCATGGCAAGTGCATATGCAAAGGTCGAACCGACTGCACCTGCACCTACTATGACAACTTTACGTGGTAACCACGTTGACTGTTCGCGCATTTTGTTTGCCGTGGTTCAAACTGCTGTTGTGTCGTTGATTGTGCGCAAGTGCGCTCGGTTTTGCAACAACCCAAGCCGGTGCAGGTCCTCAGTCCGGCCCTTTGGTCAGTGAAGTTTTCACTGTGGCTTTTGGGCCGGTGACAAGGCTCGAGGCTGGTCGCGTCAATCCGAATTATACCGCGATGCCGCGAGTGCGAATCCCAAACAAATACAGACAAACTGCGCTTGCCAGTTCAGTTGCGATGTGGGCCAGACGTTCGGAGCACAGGCGGCGGGCCGCCAAGCTTTTAGCGGCGCCATTGGGCGTGTGCCGGGGTAAGGTCTCGGCAAAGAGGTCTGCCACCCAAACAGTGATACACAAACTACAGCCAGTCGTTGCTACTGTTAAAGCGTCCGTATGAAGTGCTCAGCCTGCCAATGGCGCAGTTGCGATGCATATGTACACCGGGCCGGTTGTGTAGAGCTGGCTTTGCATCAGGTCAATTTGTGTGACCTGCCATTGACCGAAGCGCCCTGGCTTAAATTGAGCGAGTATTTCGGTAAGTTTGCGGAGGTCGGTTTGTATTTTTGTTTTCACGCGACCGATTGTCAGGTGCGCTTGAAACTGTCTGTGCTCCGGTTCACCCCACTTGGCGGTGCTACTGATAATGGCCTGAGCCAACTGGTTTAATGTTTCGAGCTGGCCTGACACACCCACCCACAATATACGGGGTCGGGTGCCTTCCGGGAACCAGCCGAAATTTTCCGCTGCAAGCTCGAACGGTTTAACTGTAGCGCAAACATTGCGTAGAACCGACTCAAGTTCCGGCACGGACCCAATGTTAATATTTCCGAGAAACCGTAGTGTTAGATGAATCTGCTCCGGCGCAGTCCATCTAACCCAATCGGCTGGAATCTTTGATTTAAGTTTGCGCTGAAACGTCTCAAGGTCGGTCTTCACCACTTGGGGCAGGTTAATTGCTATGAATGCACGAATGAAGTTCTGGCCTACGCTGTTCATTTACGTTTTCTTGGTTTGGCCGCGTTAAAGACGAACAAGCCCGATTGCCATTCTTGTTCGGTATTTGTTTTGACCAGTTTGAATCCGGCCTTGCGATAAGCACGTTGTACATCGCCAAATTCAGCTCTAAGGATACCGGCCAGGGCAAGTGCACCCCCCAACACCGTAAAACTGCGAACCCGGCTTGTGTAGCGCAGCAAAAGCTCGCCATTCAGGTTTGCACAGACAACGTCGAATTTGGTTCGGTTTGCGGGAGCGAAGTTTGCCAGGTCGGCTTTTTGAATCCGCACCTTGTGCACAAGTCTGTTCCTTTTAACGTTTGCCTTTGCAACTCGCACTGCATTCGGGTCGCAGTCGAAAGCAACAACCGGTTCATACCCAAGTTTGGCTGCTGCAACCGCCAGAATGCCCGAGCCGGTCCCGATGTCGAGCATGGACTGTCGAGTACCCGGTTTACGGAGCCGGATGAGCTGTTCAAGGCAAAAAACAGTTGTTGGGTGATGTCCAGTACCGAAGGCCAAGCCGGGGTCGAGCACAATGGCTAGCTCACCCTTGCGCGGTTTGATTCTGCTCCAGCTTGGTTTGATTAGAAGTGCTGATCCGACCCGGACAGGTTTGAATTGTTTTTTCCATGCTACAGCCCAGTTGCGTTGGCGCAATCGTCGCACGCGTATTCGAGCCGGCCCAATTTCAAGGTTGCATTGGGCAATTTCTTTCAAACCGGTTTTGATCGCGCGTACGCGGCGCTCAGCAAAAAACCGTCGGTTCGATGCGTAAGTTGAGACTGTGCTTGTGCGTGTATTGAGATCGGTGCAGACCGCTGCCGGTCTGCCGAAAACGCGCGCGAAAAGTTCGCCAACAGCCTCTTCAGCGTCAGGCGAAATCGTGACCGACAGCTCCCAAACAAACCTCTGGTTCATTTGCGGCGTTGCACCTGGACATGGCGCAGTTTATTGGCCAAGATCGCACACACTTGTTTCGACCGCGCGCCAGACGCTTTCGGCCCGGGCTGTGTTTCGGCCCGCCCGGGTCCAAAATTGGCGCGGGTCGGCTCACTCAACCTGGAAATCACTGAACGATCTCGCGTGCCAAGTGCTCCGGCTTCGACCCGGACTTGAGTGGACGCAACAGAAATGCATACGAGTATTCCCGGCACGGGATGAGATGTTCCTCGTGCGGCCATGCGCCCCAACTGTCGTCCCCGCCGACACCTTGTTGTTTCAAGTCAAGGTTCAACGTAATGAAATCGCGTTTCGTCAGCTCGAACGGATGTTTCGCACTTTGCAAGTCGTCTGTTGTGTAATGCAACGCATTTACGCTCAACAGCGGTTGTCCCACGACCAACAGGCCGATGCCATTGTTGTTTCGCAGGGCGACCCAGCGCACATCAACTTTGTTGCCGCTTTCGCCCGGCTCGGTGTAATGCCAGTAAAACTGTTCGCTCACGGTGCCGCTGTACAGCCCGATCTTGGCGTCCTTTCGGTCGCAGTAAGTTTCGTGCGGGCCGGGACCGAGCCAACTGATGTATTCGAATCCGGGGGTAACTGTCATTTGCATACCGATTCGCGGCAGCTTGGGCAGGTCAGTCTTGCCCGGCTTAAAGTTTGCCTCAACCCGAATATCGCCCGTGGCATAAACGGTATAAACCGTCTGCCAACGGGCATCAACCTTTGGCAGATGGTGAACTGCGGTGATTTTGACCGCATTCGATTTGCGAACCTCCTCGACACTGAACCGCTCGAGTTTTGCTTCTTGGTGGGCATATTGCCAGATGCCCTGTGATCTTGCCATGTTACGACCCCGGTCGTTATCGGTTGGCGCGCGCCAAAAGTCGGGGCGTAACGGTGAATGCACAAGCTCGGTCCCGTCGAGTTTCCATGAGCCGAGCGTCCCGGTCGCCTTGTCGAAACCAACTGTGAAGCCTTTGCCTGTAACAGTTACCCGAGATTTATCCTGTGAAAGGCGCAGACGCGGTGCTGTGGTCGCCTTTGCAATCTGTGCAGGAGCAGCGTCAGGCAACTTAAACTGCTCCCATGCAAGCTCGTGTCCGGCTTTTGCCCAAGCTGTATCTGATTTGAGTCTGAAGCTAAGCTCGAGGAAATACTCGACACCAGGCTGCGGTTTGAACGGTTTAACCGGCACGGTGATGTTTGTTGTTGCCCGTGGCGGAAGGTCCGGGGTTGGTATTTGACCCGACTGCAACTCGATTCCGTCACCAGTCAGTCGCCAATGCACAGTTGCGATGTCTTTGAGATTCAGAAAGTCATACCAGTTTTTGATTTGGATCACACGCGCGGCTAGGTCAACCGGTTTGCAGTGCACATATTGATAGATGTGTTTGACCTCGAACAAGCCCGGGTGCGGCTCCCGATCGGGTGTCACAAGCCCGTTGCAGCAGAAATTGTCGTCGCTCGGCGTACCAGGCGGGCCGAAATCACCGCCATACGCCCAGAAAAATCCTTTTTGCTCTGCAGCAGGTCCGGGTGTCTGCCCTTGCAGTTTTAGCCAGAACGCCAATGCAGGGTCCGAACCGCGCGCGGGATTTGCAATCTCTGCATCGCTCAGTGCGCGGCTGTAAATGCGCGCTTCACGGATGAGTCCGGCCACTTCACGACCTTCGACCTGCGAATTACCCCCGATTTCAACCGGGTAAGCTGTGCGCGCGACTTTGCCGTTGTACTGGGTTGTGCCGACCCGTTTACCGTCCAGGTAAAGCCGCAGTTCACTGCCATCGAATACACCTGCCACGTGATGCCACCGGCCAGCCCAGTCGTTCGGCAACGGCGTTTCTGTTGTCACCCAAGTTTCGTTGTCGGGGTCATACACGAAAAACTCAAGTGCATCACCGCGCGCAACTTGCAGTGCCCATTGTGTGTCACCTTTGCTTATGAAACATGCATGGCCGTCGGTTGGCACAGGCTTGACCCAAGCCTCCAATGTGATTGGACCTGTGATGTTCAGATGCGATGCATCGGGTAACCGGACGGGGCCGGCAAGAAAACCTTCAGACAAAACGTTTTGTGGGAGGGAGAATTTTAGCTTACGCGGGCTACGGTCCTCGAATGGTGAGCTGGCGGGGATAGGTTTGCGTAGTCCCTGGTCAACCCAGTCCCATATGCAGCCGCCCTGCAAGTAAGGTAAACTGTAAATGTTGCTCCAGTACGCCCACATACCACCACTGCTGTTGCCCATTGCATGTGAATATTCACACATGATGTACGGACGCGTCTGGGGTTGCGCGGCGTACTCGGCCAACTGCCGCGGGCGCGGATACATCGGGCAGACAATGTCGGTGTGCGGCCTGCGTCCGGCCTGTTCATAGTGCACGGGCCGACTCGGGTCGCGCCGTTTGATCCAGGCGCTTGTGGCCTCGAAATTCGGGCCGTCGCCGGCTTCATTGCCCAGGGACCAGATGATTACAGATGGATGATTTTTGTCGCGTTCGACCATGCGCATGGTGCGATTCATATGCGCATCGAGCCACTCGGGGTTTTTCGCCAGTGACGCTGGGCCGTAACCCATGCCGTGGCTTTCGATATTGGCTTCGTTAATCAAATAAATCCCGTACCGATCACACAGGTCGTACCAAGCGGGGTGGTTAGGGTAATGACATGTGCGCACGGTATTGATGTTGTACTGTTTCATGATCTGGATGTCCTTGATCATGCTCTCGACCGAGACAGCCTGGCCGAGGTCGGGATGGATTTCGTGCCGATTGACACCCTTGATTAGGATGCGTTGGCCGTTGACCAATAGATTGCCATCTTTGATTTCGACCTTACGGAACCCGACATTGACCGGGATAACCTCCAAAACCTTCTCGGCCTTGTCTTTGAGCGTGATAAGCAGTTTGTACAGGTTTGGCGTTTCAGCAGTCCACTTTTGCGGGTTCGTGATCGCTCCAGACAACGTTGCTCTTGTGCAGTTTGTGTCGGCAGTAACGGTGGTCTGCGTGCGCAGCGTGGCAACTGCAAGGCCGTTTGAATCCAGCAATTTCGCTTCTATTGAAACGTCTGCAGGATTTTGTGTCGTATTTTCGAGGGCAAGCTCGACTGTCAAAGTCGCATCGCGATACTGCGCATCCAAATCTGTTTTTACCTCGAAATCGCGTATGTGCACGTCCGGAGGCGACCAGATGTACACGTCGCGGAAAATACCGCTCAACCGCCACATGTCCTGGTCCTCAAGGTAGGACCCGTCGCACCAGCGGAAGTTCTCAACCGCGATCAGGTTGTCACCCGGTTTAACGAACCTGGTGACATCGAACTCGACGGGTGTCCGGCTATCCTTGCCCATGCCAACTTTTTGCCCGTTGACCCAAACATAAAAAAACGAGTTGACACCGTCGAAAGTCAGCAGCACACGTCGCCCGGCCCATTCCTCCGGCACTGTGAACATGCGCCTGTAATGATTAACCGTATTGTTCGGGTCGTCCGGGGGTACAAACGGCGGGCGCCACGGCTGCCGCCATGGATATCGGACGTTGACATAAATTGGCACGCCGTACCCGTGCAACTCGACGTTGGACGGGACTTGGACTATCGCCCAAGCCGAATCGTCAAAATCCGGTTTCCAAAAATCCCACACACGGCCAAGATGATTTGACCCGTAAAAGTATTTCCAAATGCCGTTTAACGACCGATAAAAAGGCGATTTAACACGTTCTGAGTTAGCAGTGTACTCGATCTTGAGCGCAGTATCTACGTCCGGACACACAACCATTGTTGCATGTGGTGTGAGGTTGTTGATACCCGTCAGACGCGGGTTTTGCCAATCGGGCGGTTCAGTCTGTTCCTGAGCCAATGCAAAAAGCACCAGACCAATTATTCCGCCACAGAGCACCTGAGTCAGTTTTGTGCGCATAGTTTTCCGTTTCGGTTCAAGTGCGGTGCCAAACAAGCCCTCGGCGCTGCCGGCCAAAACAACCGCGCGCGTCTGGCAGCCGCGTTGTGATCCCGCAGCGATAATTAAGAAATTCGAGACGACCCGTCCAGCCGATTCGGTATTGGTTTTTGACCGGCGGCTATGATAAGTTTGGTGCGTCCATTCATGGCAGGATTGTGCCAGAGCAGATTCAACCGTTTGATGTTCAGCCTGACCAGCGCGAGGCGGTCGGCTAATCACAGCGCACTTGTGTATGCGTCAGGTACACAGGTTTTCTGCCTGATCACGTTGTGTGCAGCGGCATTTTTTGGGGCCGCCATCGCAATCGGTCAAGACACGCCCACCCCGGAAAAAAGGGCCGACACCGGCAAGCATGCATTAGACCCTGAATGGGGTGTCGGCGCGTGGATATGGACCGAGGAAGCGTTCAACAAACAGACGTGCAGGTTGTGGAAATCGTTTGACGTGCCGCAAAAACCCGCTGTCGCAAGAGCAATTTTCCGCATCACAGCCGATAACGGATTCAGGTTCTTCATGGACGGGCGCGAACTGGGGCGCGGCAGTGACTGGCGGTACTTGACCGAGTTCGACATGACACGATTGCTCGCGCCTGGCCAACACGCAATTGCAGTTGAAGCGTTCAATGAACGCGGCGAGGCGGGCGTGTTGGCCGGGCTGCGCATTGACTTTGTTGATGGAACCACGACCGAAATTGGCAGCGACAACACATGGTGGGTTGTCCCAAACGACGAACCGCGCTGGGAAAAACGCAACCGACCCGGACCAACCTGGCGCCATGCAAAGGTGGTTGGCGCCTTCGGCCAAGCCCCGTGGAAAACCATGCCGTATGCAATCACACAACTCACACCGCCGGCACCTGTGCAATTGCATTTCTGGCAGCGCGGGTGGTTCCAGCTTTTGCTCCTTTCAATTTTGCTGACTGGGCTGGTTTTGTACCTGCGTCTTTTGACAAAGATGGCCCTTCAATCACGCGCGCAGGCAATGCTGCACCGTGAACGCGCCCGAATTGCACGTGATATACACGATGACGTTGGGGCAGCCTTAACACAGTTGGTGTTGCAGGGTGAAGTGGCAAAAACCGAGCTGCCGGAAGGCTCGCACGCGCGTGCGCAGCTTGATCAATTGTGCGAGAAAGCACGCGCAGTATTGCATGCATTGGACGAGGTTGTGTGGGCCGTTAATTCGCGCCGTGACACGTTGCGCGATTTCTCGTCTTATGTATGCAAGTACGCACAGGAATTCATGGGCAAAACGCAAATACGTTGCAGACTCGATGTTGAACCTGATATGCCCGCAAGTGCATTCGACCTGGCAACACGCCGCGGCCTATTCCTGGCTGTGAAAGAGGCATTGTCAAACGCAGCCAAACACTCGGATGCAACCGAGGTATTTCTGCGCATACACAGACGCAATGGCGATGTGGTTGTTGTGGTCGAGGACAATGGCAAGGGATTCGACACTGCGCATGTCGCACGCGAACGTAACGGGCTTGTTAACATGACACAACGACTGAGCGAGCTTGGGGGACAATGCACTGTCTGGTCGGAACCCGGCAAAGGCTGCAGAGTCGAGTTTACTGTGCCGTTGCCCGGTCCGACCGAGCACCGGCCCGGGCTGGTAAAACGGTTGTTTGGTGCCACAGCAATGGTCCGCGAACCAAAGGCGACTGAGTCCGAAGCGCAACCACTCACAACTACAACCCCCGCTAAACAGCACAATCAATGAACCCGGATCCAAACATCGCTCGCGCAGGAGCACAATCCGGCAGGCAGCCGTTCAAGGTGGTGCTTGTCGAGGACAAACGCGACGTGCGCGAAAGCTGGGTCAGGCTGATCAACTCGCTTCCAGAGTTTAGATGTATCGCAGCTTGCGCCACCGGTGAAGAAGCAATCCAGACAATACCCGGGTTGTGCCCGGACGTGGTTTTGATGGACATTTTCCTGCCACGAATGTCCGGCATCGAATGCGTCGCACGGCTCAAGGACATGATGCCGCAGCTTCAGATTGTGATACTCACCGGTGTGGACGATGACGAGCTTGTGTTCCCGGCATTGGAGGCCGGTGCAGACGGGTACTTGCTGAAACGGACAAAACCTGCCGACCTGCGTACGGCGCTGTTGGACGTGCTCAGTGGCGGCGCACCGATGACAAGCGAAATTGCGCGGCGCGTGGTCGAGTCTTTTAGGGCAAAAGGCCGACATCGCGATGCGTCTGTTAGCCTGACGGCCCGCGAAGAAGAGGTGCTGGTGTTGCTCTCGAAAGGCTATTCAAACAAAGAAATTGCCGACCGGCTCAGTTTGAGCGTCGAGACGGTTCGGAGTCATCTCAAGCACATTTACGAAAAGCTCCATGTACGTTGTCGCGCTGAGGCTGTGGCACGTTACATTGCCACCAAACCGGTATAGAATCGCTTGGTTGTCGTGCGTTTTTTCGGCCAACCACGGGCCTCCGCTCAGATTTCGATGCCGGTCAAGAACTGCCGCTGACCATAGGCGACCTGCACACCGCCACGTTGTCGGTCCGGCGTTATCGCTCGGGCCAAAAACCGGACGCAGACCGGTGCACCGCTTCAACTTAGTCGGTGAAATCCCCAATTAACCCGCCAGCGTTTCGTGTGTTACGCCCTGATTGTCCCCCTGCTGAAAAAACCTGGTTTCGAAACGCAAAAAACTGATTAACGATGGATCCTGCAGCTACGCCAATGTCGCGCTTTTGACGCATTGGGCCAGTCTAAGTTGTCTGGCTCAACCCCGGAGCAAAAACGCGATTTTCCAGCCGCACCGCAGTAGGGGGCCATCTGCGCGACACGGCGCAACCAGATTGTTACGCGCTCGAGTTGGCCCGATACGAAAATCCAAATGCAAAAACCGGATTAACCTGTTCACGTACCGGTACCAATTGGTGTGCTTTTTGGGCTTGCGCTGAGCTGGCGAATGCCGTCCCAAACGTAAAGTAAACCCGACACACCTGTTGCAACGGCGGCGCCTATTGCCAATACCTCGAGCAAACTCGAGTGCCATTTTAACAGTACCCACGATACAGTGAGCATTTGAAGTACCGTGGCGAGTTTACCCACGATCCGGGGTTGCACAACGACCTTGCCGCAAACATGATGAATCACAACCCAGCCAAGCGCAAGCAACGCATCCCGCGCAACAATGGTTGCAACCAACCACAACGGCAGCCGATCAAACCGCGGCCCGTTGTCCATACTTAACAGAACCACCCCTGATACAAGCAACAGTTTGTCGGCCAAAGGATCAAGTAACGTGCCCAGCTCACTTTTCTGTTTGTACCGGCGCGCTATGTATCCATCCAACGCATCTGTGAACGCGCAAATCCCAAAGCACAGCACCGCAAGTAGCCTGTAAAGTTCCTTGCCGCTCTGCACGTAGTACAGCACCTGAACAACAAAGAACGGGATCAACAATATCCGCACAATTGTGATCTTGTTGGCCGTGGTCATCGGTTGCAAAAAGGAACGCAGATTGCCGGTCTGTGACAAGACTAAACTTGTGCGCTGCGTGCTATTCGGGCTTACAAAGGCTCAGCCAAATGCATTTGCAGGCAAGTTAACCTGCAGACCCGACGCTAAACAATCTGGGCGACGCACCTGTTTAATGCGTGGCCAAGCTAGTTTTTTGCGGTGATTTCGCTTGAAAACCGCCGTTACACGTGAAAATCTCGATACGGCGTCTGGCTGAATTGTCTCGAGTCCCGAGGTCAACGGGGCTTGGTTCAGTCGGCGAGAAACACCGGTCAACACCAAAATGCACATGAAAGTAACGAGGCAAATTCTAATTGGCTTGGCATCGTTGTTAATCCTGGCTGTGGCCACTAGGGCCAGTGCACAGGAACAACCCAATAAAGTGGACCCGACGGGAACCTGGAAATGGAACTTCACAACTCCTGCAGGTGACACACGCGAAACGACGTTGGTCTTGAAGCTCGACGGCGACAAACTCACCGGCACAATCTCAGGCCGACGTGGTGAAACACCGATAAGCGACGCCACACTGAAAGGCGACGAGATCAGCTTTTCGGTTGTGCGCGAGTTTGGCGAAAACAAGTTCACCAATAAATACACCGGCAAAATCACCGCCGATACAATCAAGGGCAAAATGGAATTTGTGGATCCAGCCGGTGAGAAGCGGACACGCGACTGGGAAGCTAAACGCGAATCTGCCAAGCCCGCCGAACAACCAAAACCGCAGCCAACAAACCCGTAAAATAAGGCAAACCGGCCAGACAAGGCAGCACAGGGTTGCGTGCTTCTGGCCCGGAATCAGGCAACCTGGGGTAAGCCCGTGACGTTTGTGGACGCAACGGCCGAAAGGCAGGCAAACTACATACTGGGAGGAGGGAAAGATCGGCGAGCTGACATGCCCCTACGGCACAACGATAGACCCGCTTTGCAAACTGGTACCCCGCGCTAGGCAACACTAACAGGCTGTTGAAAAATGGCTGTTTTGGAAAACCGACCCTCGAAAACATTGGGATTTTTGCATTTTTTCCTCTGAAAATGACTTTTTCAACACGCTCTTAAATTAGCTTACTTGTCCCATAACTAGTAGCTTGCCGAAGCAGCGTGCGCTGTGTCACAAGGCGCTATCCGTGTTACACCCCCCAGACTCGCTCAACGCTCATCCGAATATGGCACATTTTATTGCGTAGCCCAGAGCTCCATGCCTGCCGTGTCACGTCCAACCCATGCGTGACAAACCCGCAAGCAGTTTGTTGACTTACCGAGCTTGGCAAATGCTGAAGCTGTGCCGAACTTGGACCTCGACCACACAGCACGTTTGTCCTGCAATGCAAAATTGCGCCGCAACCGTATGCGGCCTGGCGCGCTTCGAAAGACTACAACCACACCTTGTGTCGGAGCCGAGCTCCAAACCGGTGTTGCGCTCGCTGGCGCTCGCTTCGCCACCGCATTCCAAAAGCAGCCTGTTGTGCACAGGACGCAAATACCTGCAGTCATATTTGCGCGTGCCCCTCTGGGGCGCAGTTCCACATGCGCTAGAAGCCGGATGAACGTGAGAGCCGTTCAGCTACGCTCAGGCCGAAATGAAAGCGATGCCAGACCACCGCACTCTGAAAGTGCCATGCTGTGCACCGGACGCAAATGCCTGCAGTCGTACCGGCCCGCGCTATTTTTGGGCGCAGTAAGCGCCGTGTGTTCGAAGGTGAGGCTTTGTCCAAACCGGCTGCTGTGCGCGGTCGGCCTATACCAAACTTTAGACGACGCGGAAGTCGTCTCTTCTCCTGAACCGAAAGCGGTGCTGGAGCACCGCGCTCCAAAAACTTCTCCTCCAATCCTTCACAGTAGAAACGCAGAGAGTCGGTAGGGCGCGTCCCGCATGTGCGGG